>WNFK01000005.1_pt1 | contig 18199 bp, 18 predicted proteins | sample 5400281 | NCBI WGS metagenome assembly WNFK01 (sample SAMN13153350, study PRJNA577476) | soil metagenome | isolation source: 20 cm soil on Douglas fir-dominated hillslope | place: USA:California | collected 2013-09-17 | reverse complement strand
CGTGTTCCTCTACGTGCGTGAGGACGTGGCACGCCGCCTCGAGCCGACGACCGCCGGGTGGTTCGGGCACCGCCAGCAGTTCGCGTTCGATCCCCACGCGCTCGAGTTCCACGACGACGCTCGACGCTTCGAGCTGGGCACGCCGGCCCTCGCGGCGATCTACGCGCAGCTCGGCGGCCTCGAGTACATCGAGGAGATCGGCGTTCCGGCGATTCGGCAGGTGACGGCGGGGTTGACCGAAGACCTGATCGCCCGTGCCCGGGCCGCGGGGTTCGCGCCCAAGGTGGCGGCCGAGGCGGCGGCGCGATCGGCCATCGTCATGCTGCCGATGTCCGACCCCGCCGCGGCCGTGCGGCACCTCGGCGAGGGCGGCGTGATCGCCGACGCACGTCCGGGCCACGTGCGCCTCTCGCCCTTCTTCTATAACGTCCAGGATGACCATGTCACAGCGCTCGAGCGGCTCAAAACGCACCGCGGTCACTGAGGACGAACGGCTCCTCACGCCCACGCCGCCGGACCCCGCGGAGCGGCGCGCCACCTTCACGAGAACCGACCCGTGGCGCGTCCTGCGGATCATGGGGGAGTTCGTGGAGGGGTTCGACACCCTCGCCGACGTGCGCAACGCCGTCTGCGTGTTCGGCTCGGCACGCACGCCGGCGACCGACACGTATTACCAGCGCGGCCTCGAGACGGCGCGCCTCCTGGCAAAGGAAGGATTCGCCATCATCACCGGGGGCGGGCCCGGGATCATGGAAGCCGCCAACCGCGGCGCCCAGGAGGGGAATGGGCTCTCGATCGGGTGCAACATCGAGCTGCCGTTCGAGCAGGGCACCAACCCGTACGTCCAGCGATCGATCAATTTCCGCTACTTCTTTGTCCGCAAGACCATGTTCGTGAAGTACTCGACGGCCTTCGTCGTCTTCCCGGGCGGCTACGGCACGATGGACGAGCTGTTCGAGGCCCTGACGCTGGTCCAGACCGGGAAGGTGAAGCAGTTCCCCGTCGTGCTCTTCGGCCGAGCCTATTGGCAGGGACTCGTCGACTGGTTGCGGGAGCGGGTGGCCGGGGAAGGGAAGATCGCCGCGGAAGACCTGCAGTTGTTCCGGGTCACCGACGAACCCGAAGAGGCGGTTCGGTGGATCGTCGAAGCCCGCGAGCGACGCAGCCGCGCCTATCAAGCCATATGACGAACGAATTCCTGCGCGGACCGCGCATCAACCCGAAGCCCATCACCGGCAAAGAGACGACCGCCGAGCTGGTGGAGAACGCCTTCCTCGCGTACAACGCGGGCCGGCTCGCGGAGGGATGCCGTCTGTTCTCCCAACGCATGCTCGAGGAAGATGTGACGGTCGGGATGAGCCTCACGGGGGCGATGACGCCTGCCGGGCTCGGCATGTCCACGATCATTCCGCTCATCGAGGCGGGGTTCCTCGACTGGATCGTTTCGACGGGTGCGAATCTCTACCACGACGCGCATTTCGGCCTCGGGATGTCGATGCACAAGGGAACCCCCTTCGCGGACGACGTGGTACTGCGCGAAGAGGGCGTGGTCCGCATCTACGACATCTTTTTCCATTACGACGTCCTCCTGTCCACCGACCGCTTCGTTCGCGAGGTCTCCGCTCGCCCGGAGTTCCAGCGCCCGATGAGCACCGCCGAGTACCACTACCTGCTCGGCGGCTACATCGTGGAACGGGAGAAGGCGCTCGGTATCTCGCGGAAGTCGGTCCTCGGCGTCGCGCACACGTGCGCCGTGCCGATCTACACGTCGTCGCCGGGCGATTCGTCCATCGGGATGAACGTCGCCGAGCAAGCGCTCAGCGGCAGCCAGCTGCGCTTCGACGTCAGCGCCGACGTGAACGAGACGTCCGCGATCGTCTTCGCCGCCAAAACGCACGGCGGCAAGAGCGGCGTGCTGATCGTCGGCGGCGGCAGCCCGAAGAACTTCGTGCTCCAGACCGAGCCGCAGATCCAGGAGGTTCTGGGGATCAGCGAAAAGGGCCACGACTACTACCTGCAGCTCACCGACGCGCGCCCCGACACCGGCGGTCTATCGGGAGCGACGCCGTCGGAGGCCGTCAGTTGGGGAAAAGTCGATCCCGACAAACTCCCCGATACGGTGGTCTGCTATCTCGACAACACCGTGGCCTTCCCGATCCTCGCATCCTACGCGTTGGCGCGTCGCAAACCGCGGACGCTGAAGCGCCTGTACCACCAGCGCGCCGAGCTGATGCGAGCGCTCACCGAGTCGTATCTCGAGGCGAAGGCGGATCGCGACGCGCGCGCGGAGGCAGCCACTGGCGGGCGCGCTCCCTGAAGGCGAAGGCTCTCCGAGCGGCTCCCGGACGTACGCGGCGTACGTCCTCGGGCTACTCACGCTGATCAACTTCCTCAACTACTTGGACCGCAACGTCGTCTTCGCGGTCTTCGAGCCGGTCAAGCAGGAGCTCCACCTGACCGATGTGCAGCTGGGCTGGGTCGGCTCCGCCTACATCATCGTGCTCTCCCTCGCCGCACTGCCGCTCGGGGTGATCGGCGACCTGCGGTCGCGTCGCAGCGTGATTACCTGGGGCGTGGCCGTGTGGAGCGCCGCGACCGCGCTGGGCGGTGTCGTGAACCGGTTCTGGGAGTTGTTTGCCTGCCGCGCCCTCGTGGGCGTGGGCGAAGCCGGTTACGGGCCCGCCTCGCAGGCGATCATCGCCCAGTACTACAAAGGTCGGCGCCGCGCGTTCGCGATCGGGGTCTACTCCGTGGGGATGGCGCTGGGCGGCGTGCTCGGCATCTGGCTCGGCGGCGTCATCGCGGAGCGGTACGGGTGGCGCTGGGCCTTCATCGCGATGGGCATCCCCGGAATCGTGCTGGCGATGCTCGCTTCGCGCTTGCGCGAGCTCGACCGCCGCCCCCCACCGCCGGTGATGGATACGCTGCAGCTCTGGTGGAAGCGCGGCGTGCGCGGTGTGACCCGCTACGTGCTACCGCTCGCGGTGTGGACGGGGGTGGGCGCGTTCTTCGCCGGCCTGCTCGCGTTGTTCCAGGGCATCCCCTCCGAAGTGGACACCGCCGTCTTCGGCGTGTGCGTGAGCGCCGGCATCGCGTGGACGGTGTGGCGGCTCGTCCCCGCCGCCGTGCGTCGGACGACGGAGGCCGGCGAGGTCGCGGCGGGCGCGCTCGACGAGTTCCAGCACGCCGCGGCCCTCGTGCTGCGCACCCCCACACTGATCTGGATCTTCCTGGGCGGCGCGATGGTGACCTTCAGCGCCAACGGACTCGTCGCGTGGGCGGCGGCGTTCATGCAGCGGCAACACGGCATCTCGGTCGCGCAGGTGGGCGCGCAGTTCGGCGTGTGGGGGCTCGCCGGGGGCGTGCTGGGCGCCCTGTTCGGCGGCCGAGTGGCGGACCGTCTGCAACAGCGATGGAAGGGCGGGCGCGTGTTCGAGACAGGCGCCGGGTTCGTGCTCGGCGGCCCGGTGTGCGTCGCTCTGATCATGGTGGACGACCTGCGCTGGTTCGCGCCGCTCGTCATGGCGACCTACTTCCTCTATACGTGGTACAACGGCCCCCTGTCGGCGGTGATCCTGGACGTGGTGCCGCCCGCCGTGCAGGCATCGGTGCTGGGCGCGTTCGTGCTGTTCTCGCACCTCGCGGGGGATGCGCTCGCGCCCCCGCTCATCGGCTATCTCTCCGACAAGACCGGCAGCCTGCGCACCGCGATGCTCCTGCTCCCCGCCGTGGGCGTCCTCGGAGGGGCGGTCATCCTCATCGCGCTGCGGACCGTGGGGCGGGACATGGGGCCGGTGCGCGCGTGAAGATCGCCGTGGTGTTCGACGCCCTGCACGCCGAGTGGGTCGATGTGGACTACAAGCGTGAGATCGACGCGAAGGTCGAAGAGGCGGAGTACGACGTCGCGCGCGCCTTGCTCGCCAACGGACACGACGTGCTGATGGTGGGGATCGGGGACGAGTTGGCACCGCTCGTCAGCAAGTTGGCCGAGTTCGGCCCGAAGGTCGTCTTCAACGGATGTGAGGCGTTCCGCGGCAACGCGCGCCACGAATACGCGATCGCGGCCGTGCTCGAGATGCACGGCTATGCGCACACCGGTTCCCCGCCGACCGCCCTGCTCGTGGCACGCAACAAGTCGCTGACCAAGAAGGTCCTCGCGTATCATGGGATCCGCGTCCCGGCGTTTGCGGAGTTCCACCCCGGCGACGAGCTGGTCCGGCCCTCCGAGCTGCGCTTCCCGCTCATCGTCAAGCCGTTGCTCGAGGACGCGTCGGTGGGCATCGCGCAGGCCTCCGTGGTCGAAAACGACGACAGCCTGGCCGAGCGCGTGCGCTTCATCCATGAGAAGTTCACGCAGGCCGCGATCGTGGAGGAGCTCGTCGAAGGGCGCGAGTTGTACGCGGGATTGATCGGCAACGATAAGGTCCAGGTGCTCCCGCTGGTGGAGCTGACGTTCGGGGAGCCCGACACGAGCGAGCACCGCATCGCGACCTACAAGGCGAAGTGGGACGAGGAATACCGCAAACGCAAGAAGATCCGGAACGTGTTCGCCAAGGGGCTGCCGGACGAGTTGACCAACAAGATCAGCGACATCTGCACCACGGCGTTTCACGCCCTCTGGCTGCAGGACTACGGCCGGGTGGATCTCCGCCTGGCGCATGACGACGAGGTGTACGTGCTCGAGGTGAATCCCAACCCCTTCCTCGCGGTGGAGAACGAGATGGCCGACGCCGCCGAGAAAGCGGGTCTCAAGTACAACGACTTCATCCAGCGGATCGTGGACGAGGCGGTGGCGCGTGGCCGGCACTAGGCAGCGCCGCGAGGTGCCCACGCCCGAGCTGCGGTGCCCGACCTGCCGCGCCGAGATCGAGCGATTCTGGTCGTACTGCTCGGATTGTGGGCGGCACCTGGAGTGGCGCGACACGCAGAAGGTAACGGGGGCGGAGTGCTACTACTGCGGGTGGATGGTCTCCGATGCATTCTCGGCGTGTCCCTGGTGCGGGCGGGACATCGAGGACACGCACTCCAGCCCCGAACCCCTCAAGGCCCCGAAAGGCTTCAAGTACGATCGGCGCTGCCGTTGGGGGTGCGGCGGCGGCGTGATGTATCCGATGCGGTACTGCCCCTGGTGCGGGCGCCCCGAGAAGTGGCGCTACCAGACCTTTCAGAACATCTGCCCGCACTGCAGCAAAGGCGTCGACGACTGGATGGAGGCGTGCCCCTGGTGCGGTGAGGACGCGACGGGACGCGACCTGATCGCGCGCGCCCTGCGGCGGGTGCGCCGGCTGCTCGTGGTGTCGCGGATCAAAGACTGGAACTATCGCGTCCTGCTGCGACCGGGCGTCTCCGGCGTCACGCACCGTTCACCCAAGGTGATCGAAGTGGAGCGCCGCTATGTGACCGGCAAGAAGTTCCGCGACGAGATCTCGTGGAACATGCTCACCGGCCTGATCCTGCACGAGCTCGGTCACTCCTTCCTCTTTCACCACTGGTCGCTCACGCGGACCCGTCGGTTCCGCCGCGCGTTCGGGGAAGTGCGGAAAGCGTACCGGGTGGCGGACTCGAAGTGGGTGGATTTCCAGCGCCGCGGCGTCACGACGACGCTCCCCGACTACGTCACGGCCTATGCCGCTACGCATCCGCAGGAGGACTTCGCGGAGACGTTCCGGTACTACGTCACGCGCCGCGGCCGTTTGCGGGAGTTGTTCTCGGAGTTCGGACGGAAACGGAAAGGTGTGCCGGTCTTCGAGAAGTTCCTGCTGCTGGGCGACTACGTGCGGAGCCTTAGGGGGTGGCGGTAACGCGATGAATCGGGGCCGCATGCTGCTCACGGCTGCTCTCACCGCGTACGGGCTCTACTATCTCGCTGTCCCGGATCATTACGGTCTGCTTGATCACGTCGATCTCGCCATCCACGAGGCGGGGCACATCGTCTTCGCACCGTTCGGCGAGTTCGTCGGCTACTTGGGCGGCACCTTGTTGCAGCTGCTCTTCCCCGCCGCATTCGTGTGGTACTTCTGGCGGCAAGGCGACCGCCACGCGGCGACCGTGGGCGCCTGGTGGGTCGCGCAGAACTGCTGGAACATCTCGGTCTACGTGAAGGACGCCCGTGCGCAGGAGCTGCCGCTCGTGGGGGGGGGCGAGCACGACTGGGCCTACCTGCTCGAGCAGCTCGGTCTGCTCAAGCAGGATCAGGCCGTGGGGACCGCCGTGCGCATCGCCGGGACACTGATTTTCATATACGCGGCGCTGCGCGGGTACGCATACGCCCGCGGCTCCGAGGGCCCGACGGGTTCGGATCCCGTCAGTACAGCGTGACGTTGATCCCGAACAGCAGCTGGAATGTCGAGCCGTGATGGAACAAGGCGCGCCCCTCGATATACGGGTGGGTGCGCCCGTAACGGGTCTCGAACCCTCCGAACAGATCGGGGCCGGCATCGGAGTTGCCACTGCCGCTCAGGATGTTTAGCCCGCCGCCAAAGTACAGCGGCGTCCCCGGCGTCCGGAACTTGAGGTCGATGTTGAAGCCGAGCTGCGACCCGGCGTCGACCAGGTAGTAGTCAAACGAGGGATACAGCTCGATGCCGGGCGACAGCGGCATGTGCAGCTGCGCGCCGACGAGCCCTTCTTTGGAATCGAAGTTGTAACCGCCGTGCAGGCCGAAATGCGAGCGCTGCGCCGCGGCGCGGGAGACCGCGGCCGCGCTGGTCAGCAGCACGACCGCCGTCAGGATGCGTCGAATCATTGTCCGATCCTCCGGTTGCGGTGCGTTCGTGTGTACACCGCACCGAACCGGAGTTCTCGGGGCTCCCACGCCGCGACCCGCGTCCCCGTGACTCAGGTCACGCGCTGCGTCAACGCATCACCCCGCGAAGCAGTAAGCGCAGCCCTTTTCCTGCGTGCGGCTCACGGCCAGCACGCCGGAGGGCACGACCTGGCAGCCGGGGATGAGACCGGCAACCCAGTCTGCCTTCACGGCCGCCGCGTCCATCCCCATCTTCTGCGCGACCGCCCCGCTGTAGATCGTGAGCGCGACGTTGCACACGCCGAACATCACGCCCTTCGCCAGCAGCTGCTCGACGCCGGTGCCGGGGAGGGGCAGGGGCAGCTGCTTCGCAAAAACATTGCGCGTCGCCGGAGCGTCGCCGTCCTTGAGGTCGAACACTTCACCGAGCTTGTACTTGGCCCACAGCGCGTCCACCATCGCGAGCGGGATCGACGCGTGGCGCAAGATCACGACGCCGGAATTCTGCGCATCGGTCGTCCCGTAGTTGTCGTTGTTGGTGTTGAGCCACACGCGCGGCCAGACGACGGGCATGCCGCTGTTCACCTCGGGCGCGTCGAACACCATCTTGTGCCGGCCCGTGATGCGGTTCAGCCACGTTTCAAATGCGGGATCTGCCGCGTTCGTCAGCGGGTCGCGTCCGCGCGGCGCGGCTTCGGCTGCGGCGCGCAACGGCGTGAGGCTGGCGAGACCGGCTGCAGCCGCCGCGGCGATCGTGCCGAGGAAACCACGGCGGTGCGTGTTGAGCTGGTCGAGACGAAACATCGGATAACCTCCTGTAAGTGAGCTAACGGGGAATCGATTTCTTCTGCTGAGCCCGCGTGGGATACGCCACGTCGGGCGGGGGATCGCCGTTGGGCCAATCGTCTTCCTTGCCGCGGTAGTCGGGACGCGGCTGTGCGTTCACGTACGCGGCGACGTCGAATGCCTCCTGGTCGGTGAGCGTCCCGGCCTTGTCGAACGGCATGTTGCGGCGGATGAACTCGGCAGCGGTCCGCACCCGACACCGGCGGCGCACCCGCCGTACCCTGACCATCGGGTCCGTGGCATTGGGCGCATGTCGTAGCGAAGAGACGCGCGCCCGACGCGGTGTCGGCCGTGAACGCCGCCCACTGCTGCAACCGAGCGCCTGGTCGTGGAAGGCCGACCGGCGTCCCATGCGACAGAAACGCGAGATACGCGACGATGTCAGCCATGTCGGGACTCGCCGGGTCCAGCGCCATACCGTTCATGCTGCGGCGAAAGCAGTCGTTCACGCGGTACTCGATCGTCTCGATCGTGGCACTGCGCGCCCGGTATTGGGGATAGCGTGCGAACGCGCCGACCCACGAGCCGCTCTCGCGCCGGCCCTCGTCTAGATGGCAGCTCACACAACGCAGCCGGTTGCCGACGTGTGCGGGGAGGCTGTCCCGCGTGGCCAGGAGCAGGGCGCGCCCGCGTCGTACGGCGTCGCCGTAAGCGCCGGCGGGGATGATCCCAGCGTCAGCTTGGGGGGGTGGTGTGTCTCGGCGACAGGCGCACACTAAGACGCTGAGGAGGAGCAAAAGGCGGGGGGGCCTCACATTCCAGAGTATACCGGCATTCCCCAAGGCGGCAACCTTTCGGGCTGCCTGATCATCCAAGCAGTCATGAACACTCCACTCTTGGCCCTTGTGCTGCTCGGCGTTCAGGCGCCCGCCCGCCTCGACTCCACGGAAGTGGCCCGCATCCTGACTCAGCTGAAGGCAAGCGACTCCGCGGTGTGCGAACTCGCCGGCCAGGCCTTGACCAACTACGGCTGGTTTTGGGGGGGCGGGCGAGACTTCTCGGGGCTAGGCATGCCGATGCCGCGGCCGATGCCCACGCCGATGCCGATGCCCGGCGGCGGCGGCGGGATGGGCATCATGCACGATGTGATGCACGGGGACAAAGGACACAGATCGGGGATCGATGCAGGGATGCTCGGCGCCTTCCGCGCGGTGATCCGCGATGACAATCGCTGCGTTCGCAATATCGCTGCTCGCGTGCTCGGCAATCATGGCGGGGCCGGGACGTACGACGTGTTCCTCGCGCTGCTGAGGGACGCGAAGCCCACGCTGCGCGAAACCGGCGCGATCGGCCTCGGCGAGCTCGAGGACTCGCGCGCCATCGGACCGCTAAGCGACGCCGTGGGTGACGACGATGTCGCGGTCCGCGTGCGGGCCGCGTGGGCGCTCGGCGCGATCGAAGAGACGGCGGGGATCGACGCGCTCGCTCGGGCGCTGAAGGATCGCGCGCCCGAGGTTCGCCGCGCTGCCGCGTGGGCACTGGGCCAGATCGAAAACGTGCGAGCCGTCCGCCCGCTGGGCGACGCGCTGAACGATCCGTCGCTCGACGTGCGCCTCACCGCCGCCTGGGCGTTGGGACAGATCGAAGACGACGTCGCGGTGCCAGTCCTCGCGACCGCGGCCAAGGACCGCGAACCCCGCGTCCGGCAGGCGGCGGCGTGGGCGTTGGGGGAGATCGAAAGCTCGCAGGGCGTCGCCCCTCTGGGTCCGCTGGTACGCGACCCGGTGATCGAAGTGCGCAAGGCCGCCATCTGGGCGCTGGGCCAAATCGAGGCGGGCAGCGGCGTGACCGCGGTGGCCGTCGGTCTACAGGACGACGATTCGGATGTGCGCGTGCTGGCGGCGTGGGCACTGGGCGAGATCGAAGACGAGAGCGCCGTCGAGCCGCTCGTTGCGGCCCTCAAGGACCCGGACATCGACGTGCGTGTCGGGGCGGCATGGGCGCTCGGCCAAATCGAAAGTCCGCTCGCGCTGGAGGCGCTCCGGGCCGCGCAGTCGGATGCCTCGAGCTCCGTGCGCCGCGCCGCGATGTGGGCGTTGAAGCAAATCGACGACGATGACTCCCGGCGGGTCCGCGTCCACGTGCGGCCCCGGGTAAAGATCAAATCGTAATCTCGCGGCTGCCGCGGCCGATCTCGGCGCGGAACGCACGGGCACGCTCCACCAGTTTGAAGTAGTCCACCAGCTCCTCGGCTTCGCGGACGTCGTCCCAGCCGAGCAGCTTTTTCATGCGCAGTGCCACGGGTGCCGCCACGGCCGTCCCTTGCTCGGCGTACTCGTAGAAAAGATGCAGCCGGCGGATCAGCACATCCTGGACGCGGAGCGCCATCTCCCGCTCGACCGCGTGCGACACCTCCGCCCAGATCTCCGGTCGCCCCGGCGCGATGGGTGCGCCGAGACCACGATCACGCTCGACGAGGTTCACGATCGCGGGTGTCTCGCTGCCGTAGCTCGCGACGAGATGCCGGGCCGTTGCTTCGGACATGCCGCGCGCGCGGGCGGCCTCGAACACCACGTCGAGCTCCGCCGCTTCCCCCCCCGGTAGCGGAAGCCGATCGGTGGGCGGACGTGGCGCGATGGGACGGCCGTCCAGCTCATGGAGGCGCGCCGCCACACGATCGGCCACGTCGCGGGCCATCACGCGATACGTGGTGAGCTTCCCGCCCGCGATGGTGATCAGCCCCTGCGCGCTTTCGACGATGCGGTGTTCACGCGAGACCTGGGATGGCGACGCCGCTTGATCCTGTCGCAACAGCGGACGCAACCCGACCCACACCGACACGACGTCATTCGCCGCGAGATGCGCGTTGGGGAACGCCGCATTTGCCGAGCGCAGCAGGTAGGTGACGTCGTCGGCGGTGACGCGTACGGTGTCAGGAGACGCGTCGGCGTCCGTGTCGGTGGTGCCGATGTACGACAGGTCGCCCCACGGTAGCACGAACATGACGCGGCCGTCGATCGCCGAGAACAGCGTGATCGCGCGCTCGTGCCCGATGCGGCGGCGGGGCACCGCGACATGCGCGCCTTTCGTCGCGCGGAGCAGGGGCGGGGCAGCCGGGTCGTCCATGCGGCGCAAGCCATCCACCCACGGGCCGCCCGCGTTCACGACGATGAGGGCGCGGACGGTGCGCGTCTCTCCGCTCAGCACGTCGCGCACGGCCGCGCCTCGCACCCGTCCGTCGGGCGTCAGGAGACTCGTCACCTCGGCGTAGTTCGCGACCAGCGCGCCGGCGCGCGCGGCGCTCCGCATCGTCGCGAGCACCAGGCGCGCGTCGTCGGTCTGGGCGTCCCAATAGAGCGCCGCACCCGTGAGACCGCGGTCTTTCAACGCGGGCTCGGCGCGGCGCACCTGTTTGGTGCTGAGCCAGCGATGGCTCTTGACGTTGCGAAACGCCGCGAGCACGTCGTACAGCCACATGCCGGCGCGCAGCTTCCAACCCGGAACGCGGGCGCCGCGATACACGGGGAAGAGGAACGGCAGCGGCCGCACGAGATGCGGCGCGATGCGCAACAGGACGCGGCGCTCGCGGCTCGCCTCGAACACGAGGCGAAAGCCTCGCTGCTCGAGATAGCGAAGGCCCCCGTGAATGAGGCGTGACGAGTGCGACGATGTGCCGGCGCCGAAATCGCCCTTGTCCACCAACGCGACCCGGAACCCGCGTAACGCGGCGTCGCGCGCGATGCCGGCGCCGGTGATTCCACCGCCGATCACGAGCACATCCACCGGCTCCGCCGCCATGGAGGACAACGCGACGGCGCGCGTCTGATGGGAGAACGGTGTCTCCGTAGCCAACTCCCCTCCACTTGGGGGTGGTGGTAGGTTTCGTCGCGAACCCCGGGGCCATGCCCCGGGGTCAAACGAGGGGGAGAATCTAATGCCGGTTGGGAACGGACGGCGCGTCGCGGTGATCGCTGGTTGCCGCACGCCCTTCTGCAAAGCGGGGACGGCGCTCAAGGAAGCCCGAGCCGTGGATCTCGCCCGCCACGCCGCGCGCGAGCTGATCGAGCGCACCAACCTCGATGGCGCCGATGTGGACGAAGTCATTTTTGGCCAGGTCGTGCCGTCGGCCCTCGTACCGAACGTCGGCCGCGAAGTGAGCCTCTTACCGCAACTTCCCAAAGAGATCCCCGCCTACTCCGTCAACCGCGCCTGTGCTTCGGCCACCCAGGCGATCGCTGCAGGCCACGACCAGATCGTGTTGGGCCACGACGACGTGGTCATCGCCGGGGGTACCGAAGCCCTCTCCGACATCCCGATCCTCGCGTCCCGCCGCCTCGCCGACATTCTCGTCGAGGCGAGCAAAGCCAAGTCGCTCGGCGGCCGGCTGCGGACCTTCTTGAAGATCCGCCCGCGCGACCTCATCCCGGTCGCGCCAGCCATCGCCGAGCCCTCGACCGGAGAGTCGATGGGTCAATCGGCCGAAAAGATGGCCAAGGAAAACCGGATCACGCGGGAAGCGCAGGACCGCTGGGCGTTGCGCAGCCATCAGCTGGCGGCCAAGGGCACCGCGGATGGCCGGCTCACGAGCGAGATCGTGCCCTGGTTCCCCGCGCGGCCCGGCGAGCCGAGCGTGACTCAGGACAACGGCGTGCGGGCCGACACGTCGCTGGAGCAGATGGCGAAGCTGAAGCCGGTGTTCGACCGCAAGTATGGCAGCGTCACGGCCGCCAACTCTTCACCCCTCACCGATGGCGCGTCGGCGGTCCTCTTGATGAGCGATGAGGCGGCGCGGGCCGGGGGGTATAAGCCCCTCGCCTACATCCGGTCGTACGCGGTCGCCGCCGTCGATCCGGGCTGGCAGCTGCTCCAGGCACCCGTCTGGGCCGTGCCGCTGGCGCTCGAGCGCGCCGGCATCCAATGGAAAGACCTCGGACTGATCGAGATCCACGAGGCGTTCGCCGCGCAGGTGCTCTCGAACCTCCAAGGGTTCGCGGAGAAGGGTTGGGAGATCAACGAGGAAATCATCAACGTGATGGGCGGGTCGATCTCCATCGGCCATCCGTTCGGGGCGACGGGCGGGCGCATCGTCACGACCCTCGCGAACGAAATGCAGCGCCGCGACGTGCAATTCGGCCTCGTCTCCGTCTGCGCGCAAGGCGGCATGGCGTTCGCGATGGTCCTGGAGCGCCGCTAGTGCCCGCCGCCTCCCGGGGAGAACCGGCGCTGACCTGGGAAGTCCAGGACGGGATCGCCGTCGTCGTCCTCGATTGCCAGGGCCAACCGGTAAACACGATTTCGCGCGCGGTGAAGGACGAGTTTCGCGCGTGCTTCGAGACCCTGGCGAACGACGCGAGCGTACAGGCGGTGGCGTTCTTCTCGGGCAAGGCCGAAAACTTCATCGCGGGCGCCGACATCGAGGAGTTCGTCACGCTCACGTCGGCCGCGGAGGCCGAGCGCCTGTCCGCCGACGGCCAGGACATGCTCGAACAGGTCGCCCGACTTCCAAAGCCGGTCGCCGCGGGCATCCACGGCGCGTGCCTGGGCGGTGGGTTCGAATTCGCCCTGGCGTGCCAGTACCGCGTCGCGACCGATCATCCCAAGACCCAGATCGGCCTGCCGGAAATCCAGCTCGGCATCCTCCCAGGCGCCGGGGGCTGTCAGCGCCTGCCGCGATTGGTCGGCGCGCGCGCCGCCCTGGACATGATCCTGGCGGGCAAGGCCGAGCGGGCCGCCAAGGCGTTCCGGCTCGGCATGGTGGATGAGCTCGTGCCGCCCGCGATCCTGCGAGACGTGACGCTCGCCGCGGCGCGGCGGCTGGCCGGTGGCTGGCGTCCCAAACGCCGCCGCCAAGGCGGGTTCGTCGGGTGGCTGCTCGACGGTAATCCGCTGGGCCGGCGACTCGTGTTCCGTGCGGCGCGCAAACAACTCGACCAAAGGACGGGCGGCCATTATCCCGCGCCGTTCGCGGCACTCGAAACGGTGGAGTACGGCCTGCGGCACGGGATCGCCGAAGGCCTGAGGCGCGAGGCCCAGCTCTTCGGCCAGCTCGCCGTAACGGATGTGTCTCGCAAGCTCGTCCAGATCTTCTTCGCCACGAATCAACTCAAGAAAGACCCGGGTGTCCCCAACGCGCCAGCGCCGGTGACCGTGAAGCGTCTCGGCATCGTCGGCTCCGGTTTCATGGGCTCGGGGATCGCCGGTACCGCCGTCGCCCAGGCGGGTGTGGACGTCCGCATGAAGGACGCTGATCTGGCGCGCGTCGCGAACGGTCTGTTCGCGTCGCGCGCCATCTTGGACGATCGGCTCAAGCGACGCCGCATCACGAAGTACGAGCACGCCCGCCTGGTGGCACTGCTGTCGGGCGGCGACACCTACGCCGGATTCGGGCGCGCCGAGCTCGTGATCGAAGCGGTCTTCGAGGACATCGCCGTCAAGCAGCAGGTGCTCCGCGAAATCGAGAGCGCGATTACCGAGACGAGCGTCTTTGCGTCCAACACCTCGACGATTCCCATTACCAGCATCGCCGAAGCGGCGCAAGCGCCCGAGCGCGTGATCGGGATGCATTTCTTTTCGCCCGTCGCGAAGATGCCGCTGCTCGAGGTGATCCCCGGGGCGCGCACGGCGCCGGGGGTCGTGAGCACCGCCGTGGCGTTCGGGCGCCGCCTGGGGAAGACCGTCATCGTCGTGAAGGACAGCCCCGGATTCTGGGTCAACCGCATCCTCGCTCCCTACGCGAACGAGATCGGCCATCTCTTGGCCGAGGGGGCCTCGATCGAGACCATCGATGGCATGGCGGTGCGGTTCGGCTTCCCCGTGGGGCCGGTGACGCTGCTCGACGAGGTCGGTTTGGACGTCGCCGAGAAGGTGGCCCACGTCATGCTGGCCGCGTACGGGGACCGGCTCCAGCCCACGGCCGGAGTGGCGGCGCTCGTGAAAGCGGGGCGGCTCGGTCGCAAGTCGGGCCGCGGCTTCTACATCTATAAGGGCGGAAAGAAACGCGGCGTGGACCCCGACGCGTACGAGCTGCTCGGCGTGCACCCCAACGGCGGCCCGCGCCCAGCCGAGATCCTGCAGCGGTTGGTCCTCGGAATCCTGAACGAAGCGGCGCGGGCCGTCGGAGAGGGCGTGGTGCGGTCGCCGCGCGATGGCGACATCGGCGCGATCTTCGGGTTCGGCTTTCCGCCGTTCCGCGGCGGCCCCCTGCGCCACGCCGACGACCTGGGCGCCGCCCGCCTCGTCGCCGACCTCGAGCGCCTCGCCGAGCGGCTCGGGCCGCGGTTCGCGCCTTGCGAAGTGCTGCAGGATCTCGCTCGGCGCGACGCGAAGTTCTATCCCTGATGCTGCGTGCCGGTCTGCTGTGGCTCAGCGAGCAGCCGCAGGTCTTCCGCTTCGTGCGCCGCAACGGCCTGGCCCGGCGATTCGCCTCGCGATTCGTCGCTGGAGAAACCGTCGAGTCGGCGGTCGCGGCCCTGCGCGACCTCAACGCGGCCCGCCTCTCGGCGAGCCTGGATCTGCTCGGGGAATCGGTGCAACACGCCGAGGAGGCGGTCCACGCCCGCGACACCTACCTCCAGACGCTCGACCGCATCCGCGCCGCCGGCGCGAACGCGAACGTGTCGGTCAAGCTCACCCAGATGGGTCTCGATATCGACGAGGCGTTGTGCGTCGCGAACTTGCGGGCGATCATCGGCAAGGCCAAGACATACGCGTCGTTCGTGCGCATCGACATGGAGCAGTCGACGTACACCGAAAAGACCATGCGGCTGTTCAGGGACACGTTCTACCCGGAGTTCGGTGGCGCCGTCGGCGTCGTGCTGCAGTCGTACCTGCGGCGAACGCCCAAGGACGTGGAGGCCATGATCGCGCTGCGCGCGCGTGTGCGCCTCTGCAAGGGTGCCTACAAGGAGCCCGAAAGCGTCGCCTTCCCCGCCAAGCGCGACGTGGACGCGACGTACGTCGCGTGCATGGAGCGGCTCCTCGAGCACGGTCACTATCCGGGGATCGCGACCCACGACGAGAAGATCATCGCCCACGCCAAGGCCTTCACGAAGCAGAAGGCCATCGCTCCCGACCGCTACGAGTTTCAGATGTTGTACGGCGTGCGGCGCGACCTGCAACAGTCCTTGCGTCGCGAGGGCTACAACGTGCGGGTTTACGTGCCCTTCGGCACGCACTGGTATCCCTACCTCATGCGCCGCCTCGCGGAACGGCCCGCCAACATCGTCTTCATCGTCGGCAACGTCGTGAAGGAGTCTCTACGGCGGAAGTAATCGACGATACGACCCTCGGCGGCTATCAACAGGTCCACCAGCGCCCCCCCGCGTTCGGCGGCCCCGACGGCCAGTCGTACTCCGTGTCGCCGTGGGTGGACGATGCCTCGGGCGCCGACGGCCGCTACGGCGCCGCGTTGCTGTTCGTGCGCTGGGGCGGCGGAGAGAAGCCGGTCGGTCATGTCGAGACCGACTACCTCGCGTTCGGTGCCACCCCCGAAGCCGCCTTGGCGCCACTGCTCGCGCTCACGCTGCGCGAAGTGAAAGAGCACTTGGATCGCTGCGTGAAACAGGGGCGCGCGTGACGACGGGTGTGGTGCTGGTGCGTGAAGGCGGAGTCTACCGTGTCCACACCGATGGCGGCGAGGTGACCGCTACGCTCCGGGGGAAGCTCAAGCACCGCGACGACGACCGCGTCGTCCCCGGCGATGTCGTGGAGCTCGACCTCCATGGGGACGGGGAAGCCGCGATCACCGATATCCGCCCCAGGCGCTCGGTGCTCGCGCGCCGCGCCGCGCAGGGCGGGTCCGGTGGAGGGGCGCGACGCTCACAGCCGGTGGCGGCCAACGTCGATCAGGTTGTCGTGGTGGCCTCCGCGGCAGACCCCGAGCTGAGCCCCCGCAAGGTCGATCGGTTTCTCGTGATCGCCGAGGCGAACGGCCTTCCGGCGGTGCTCGTGGTCAACAAAGTGGAACTCGATCGCGCCGCCGCCGCGGCGTTGGCGCGGCGCTATGCCGCTGCCGATTACCAGATCCTGCCGACCTCAGTGAAGGCGGACGAAGGCCTCCCAGCGTTACGCGATCTGCTGCGTGGGCGCCATTCGGTGTTCACGGGCATGTCGGGCGTCGGCAAGTCCAGCTTGCTGAACGCGCTGCAACCGGGGCTGAAGCTTCGCGTCGGGGCGATCAGTGAAAAGTGGCGTAAGGGTAAGCACACGACCACGGCGGCCGAGCTGGTGCCGCTCGAGGGATTGGGCTATGTCGTGGACACGCCGGGGTTGCGCGAGGTCGCGACCTGGGGCATCGAGCCCGACGCCCTCGGCGCCTGTTTTCCGGACTTCCGTCCCTACCTCGACCAGTGTCGCTTCGACAACTGCCGCCATTTGGCCGAGCCCGGCTGCGCCCTGCGGGCGGCCGCGGCGGCGGCGGCGTTCGACGTGGACCGCCTCGTCTCGTACGAGCGGATCTACGAGGAGATCAGCGCGCCTTCCTGGTCCAGCGGCCGGCGTCGCGGACGGTGACCTTGGCCATCATCTGCGCGAAGGCCGCGTCGAGGTCGATCTTCTGCGAGTTGGCGATGCAGATCACTACGAACAGGATGTCCGCCAGCTCCATGGGGATCGAGCCGACCTGCTCATCGGGCTTCTTGGTCTTGGGCCCAAAATGGTGATTGACCTCGCGCGCCAACTCGCCAACTTCCTCCGCGAGGCGCGCGACGTTGGCGAGGGGCGGGAAGTAGCCCTCCTCGAACTGGCCGACCCAACGGTCGACGGCGTCCTGCGATTCGCGAAAGCTCACGGGGACTCCGCATGAAAGACTTGGTGGTGCCGTTCCGCGGTGAGCGATACCGGGAGGGCGGGCGGCTCGGCCGCTTGATCGCGCCGCCCTACGACGTGATCGATGCGGCGGCGCGCGCGCGCTTCGCCGCGCTCGACGAACACAATATCGTCCACTTGATGCTGCCGGAAGCGCCCCCGCCGTCTACGGGCGATCGCTACGCCTGGGCCGCCGAGCAGCTCGCGACCTGGCGGCAACGCGGCGTGCTCACGCGCGACACGGAGCCTGTCGTCTACGTGATGGCACAAGGCGATCGGCTCGGCGTCTTCGTCGCGCTCGCCGCCGAAGGCTACGATTCGAAGCGCGTGCGGCCGCACGAGAAGACGCACGCGGGACCCAAGGCCGACCGGCTCGCCCTGCTGCGCGCGACGCGCACGAATCTCGAATCCATCTTTCTGCTCGCTCCCGATCCCGACCGGGCCCTGGAACAGGCGCTCGCGACTGTCGCCAAACGCTCTCCCGACGCCACCGCGGAGCTGGATGGCGTCCCCATCAGGGTCTGGCGCGTTACGGGCGAGGAGGCCTTCCGGCTCACGGCGCACGGCGCCCGGCGCCCGCTCTACATCGCCGACGGCCACCACCGCTATGAAACGGCGTGCGCCTACGCCCATGAAAACCCCGCCGCGGATCGTATGCTCGCCTTCGTGGTCTCGTCAGCGGATCCGGGGCTCGTGGTGTTGCCCACGCACCGCCTGATCCACGGAACGGGACGACGCGTGGATGCCGTGTTGCCCGCGTGGCGTTCCCGGCTATTCGACGTCGCGCCCGTGCCCAGGGGAGTCGATCCGGTCGCGTATCTCCGCGAGCTCGGCAAGGGTCGTACCGCCTGCCTGGTCGCCTCG
>WNFK01015214.1_pt1 | contig 18201 bp, 22 predicted proteins | sample 5400281 | NCBI WGS metagenome assembly WNFK01 (sample SAMN13153350, study PRJNA577476) | soil metagenome | isolation source: 20 cm soil on Douglas fir-dominated hillslope | place: USA:California | collected 2013-09-17 | reverse complement strand
CCGGTCGCGAGCGAGATGGCCACCAGCGCGACGATCGTCTCGACGGTCATGCCGAGCTGGGCCGCCGTCGACTGGGGATACATCGTGCCGTAGCCGATGGTGCCGAGAGTCTGCACGCTGAAGAAGAAGGCGTCCGTGAACGAGCCCGGCCTCGCGTTCGCGACCCCGCCGGTGATCATGAACAGGACCGCGAACGCGACGTTGATCGAGAGCCACAGCCCCACGATCGCGAGCAGCGTCAGGGGCCAGGGCGCGCCCAGCAGCTCGTGGTAGAGGTCGATCCAGAGATCCTGGGGCGCGTTGACGACGTCGATCCCCGTGTCGTCCTGCGGAGCAATCGCCATGCGCCCGAGCATCGCGCGCCCGGGCGGCATGGCAAGAAAGCAGCTACTTCGAGTCCGTCGCGTCCTTTACGTCCTTCTTCACCGCGTTCTTCTTGTGGCGCGCGTCCTTCTTCGCGTTGCGGACGCTCCGCTTCGCATGGCGCTTGGCCTTCGTGACCCCGCTGTCCGTGCCCAGCTTGTCCTTCGCGGTGTCCTGGGCGTCGGAGGCCGTGTCCTTGACGTCCTTCACGGTGTCGCTCTCGGCCAGCGCCGGAAGCGCGAGGCCGAGGGCCAGCGCGGCGATGATTCCCTTCAACATTCGGTGTCCCCTTCTCAGGCCGGCCCGTCCAGGCCGGCGGTCCTCCGGGAAGCTGCGCACGGTCTGTCCGCGGCACAACCATCCAGAGGACGGCTCGCTGGCAGCTAGCGACCCTTCGGCTGGTCGCTGGAGGGCGCGGTGTCCGCCGGCTTCTGCGTGTCCTTCAAGCTCGAAGCCGAACTGTGCAGCCCCTGCGCTGGTCTACGGCCAGCTTACGCGCTGAAGCTGGAGCCGCAGCCACAAGTATGCTTGGCGTTCGGGTTCTTGAAGCTGAACCCGCTCTGGCCGAACTGGCCCTCGACGTAGTCGACCTCCACGCCGAGCAGGTACATCGAGCTCATCGGATCGACGAAGCACTTCACGCCTTGGACCTCGAACACCATGTCGCCGGCGCGAACCTCCTGCTCGATGTCCAGGCTGTACTGGAAGCCGGAGCAGCCGCCGCCCACGACGGCGACGCGCAGGCCGGCGCCCTGCAGGCCCTCGCGCTCGATGGTCTCCTTGACCATGGCGGCAGCCTTGTCCGTCAGCTTCACGGCGGCGGGCGGTTCGGACTGCGTCTGGATGTCGGGGCTCTGGGTCTGTGTTTCCATGGGATCAGTATACTGGGATGTCGCCGGAAGACTAGGGATTCAGGGAGCGGCCACCGTCCACCGTCAGGATTTCCCCGGTGATGAACGGCTCTTTCGCGAGGAACAGCACCGCCCGGGCCACGTCCTCCGGGCTTCCGATGCGCCCGAGCGGAATCCGCTTCGCGAGGCGATCGGCGTCCACTCCCTCGGGCAAAAGGACGGCGCCGGGGGCCACGCCGTTGACCCTCACCTCGGGGGCCCACTCCAGGGCCAGCAGGCGCGTGAGCGCCGCCAGCCCCGCCTTGGAGGCCGCGTAGTGCGCATGACCCTTCCACACCTGCGCGGTGCCGCAGACGTCGAGCAGCGTGACGATCGACCCCCGGGACGCGCGCAGGTGCGGCAGCGCCGCCTGCATCAAGTAGAAGGGTCCGGTCAGGTTCGCCGCGATCATCGCCTCGAATTGGGGGCGGGGAAGCTGCGCCGACGGGGCGTGCTCGAAGCGGGCGGCGTTGCAGACGAGCAGATCGAGCCCGCCCAGCGCGCGCGCGGCCTCGGCGACGATCCTCTCGGGCTCCTTCGCCTGGTCGCCCTGGACGAGCGGGGCGCCGCCGAGCATCGCAGCGGTCTCCTCGGCCTCCTTGCGCGAGTCGCGATAGTGCACCGCCACGCGCGCGCCGGCCCGGTGCAGCTCCAGCGCGATGGCGCGGCCGACCCGCTTCGCGGAGCCCGTGACCAACGCTTGCATCCGGAGAGAATACGCTCTCTATTGCCGCCCGCGATGGGGAAGAAGAACAAGGCCGGCAAGGCGAAGATCGAGACGCAGGAGCCGGAGCCCGCGCAACAGCCGCCGCCGGCGCCCGCGCCGGAGATCCCCATCTCCAAAGCGCCGCTGCCGTTGCAGCAGCTCGAGGCGCGCGCGCTGGGAGAGTTCCTCGAGCTCTGCTTCGCGGACCGGCGGCTGATCGAGCTGTGCGGCGAGCTCCGCCTGTACAGCCCGGGGTACCGGCTGGAGTCGATGCCGCCCAACCAGGTGGCGCGGCTGCTCGCGGACGAGGCGCGCGCGGCCGAGGACGCCGAGCAGCTCCTGGACAAGGTGATCCGCGAGGCGCTCCGCAACCCCGTGCTCGAGGGCAAGACGCTCGACGACGAGCAGTACCGCGACCTTCTCGAGCTGTTCACCGGCGACCCGCTCCAGCACCTGGCCCGCGTCGCCTGGCGCGCCCTGATCGACCAGGACGAGAAGCTGCGGCCCTACGCGCTCTCGGCCATCGAGCTCGGCGTGGAAGCGCTGGACGCGCCGGCCAAGGCCAAGGCGCCGCCGCGCAAGCCGCAGCTTCCTGCCGACGTGCAGGAGCTGCGGAAAGAGCTGGAGGAGTCGCGCAAGGCCGCGGACCGCGCGGAGAAGGAGCGTGATTCGCTGCGGGAGCAGCTCACCGGGGCGCGGGCGGAGATCGCGGCCCGGGAGATCGTGGTGGCGGACGTCCGCCTCGAGCTCTCGCAGGCGAAGAGCGAGCTGACGCGCGCCTCCGCCGAGGTGGCCCGGCTCACCGCCGCGGGCGAGGGGAGGGCGCTGTCGGAGGCGCGGCGGCTGGGCGACGAGAACCGGTCCCTGTCCGAGCGGCTCCGGACCGCGGTCGAGGACCGGGACGCGCTGCGCGAGCAGCTCGCCCAGGCGCAGCGGGCGGCGGCAGCGCCGGCCCCGGCGCCTTCCGTGGACGAGGAGACGCTGCCCAGCGCGGAGGAGGCCTCGACCTTCCTCATCCCCATCTTCACCCGCGAGTTCTACGACTCGATCCAGCGTTGGGACCGGCGGATGCAGCGGGCGGCGTTCGACAAGGTCTCGCTGCTCGCGCGCGACTGGCGCCACGGGTCGCTGCGGGCGATCGCGCTGGAAGGGCTTCCGGGGTACTACCGGATCCGCATCGCCACCGACGTGCGCCTGATCTACCGGCGCGGGGAAGGCAACACGGTCGAGATCCTCTCCTTGATCGATCGCGAGGATCTCGATCGGTACATCCGTCAAGCGAGGACCCGATGATCGAAATCGATGCGCGATCGCTGCAGCAGAAGCTCGCCGCGCCCAACCCGCCGCTTCTGGTCGACGTGCGCAACCTGCCGGAGCTGCAAGGGGGGCGCATCGAAGGAAGCGTGCACATCCCGATGAACGAGCTTCCCGCCCGGCTCGCCGAGCTGCCCGAAGGGCGCGAGGTGGTGACGGTCTGCCAGAAGGGGATGCGGTCGTTCAACGCCGCGGGATGGCTGAGGCAGATCGGCCGCAACGCATTCAGCCTGCAGGGCGGAATGGATCAGTGGAAGGCACTCGGTCTGCCGGTGTCGCGCTGAACCGGCCGCGCGGCCCGGTGGCCGAGGCGGTGGCGGTCTGGGCCGCGATCCTGGGCGGCCTGGCCGCGCTCGAGATCGCCGGGAAGTGGGTACCTCCCCTGCGCGGCATCGTCGGCGCGGTGGCCGTGGGCGCCTTCCTCTACGTGCCCGTGCGCTTTCTCGAGCGGCGCGGCCAGGACGCGCACGACGCGGGCTGGCGGTTCGATCGGCTGAAGCAGGACCTGACCTGGTCGCTGCTCGCGTGCCTCGTGATCCTGCCGCTCTTCAGCGTCGGGTACGTGGAGACCTGGAAGTGGCTGGCGCACCTGCCGAACGAGATCCGCAGCAGGATCGCGCCGGACGCGCGCGACCGGCCCTTCCATCTCCGCTTGCACGTCGACCTCGAGCTCCTCGGCCAGGTCGCCGGCAACGCGGCGGTCGCGTTCGCGGAGGAGTTCTTCTACCGCGGGTACATGACCTTCCGCTTCGGGCAGCGCTGGGGACCGGTCCGGACCGCGGTCTCCGTCGCGGCCCTCTTCGCGCTGGGGCATCTCTTGCTGCCGGCGCCGTGGCGCCTTCTGGTCTTCTTTCCCGCGCTGCTCTTCGCCTGGCTGAGGTACCGTACGGGGACCATCGTCGGGGCCGCCATCGCGCATTTTTTCTGCAACGTCTGGCTGCTCGTGCTGGAACAGTCGCTGTACTGAACGCGCCCGCGGTCGCGGAGGGGACATGATCAGCACGATGCTGGCCGCGGCTCTGGCGGCGGGAGCGCCCCAGGCCGGGCTCGCCGATCAGCTGGCGGCGAACCGGAGCGACCTGTGGGTCCGGGACTCGCGCCTGGCAGGTCCCGGAACCGCGGTGCTCGCGATCGCCACGGAAGGGGCCGCGTTCGTCTTCCTGGGCGAGGACCACGGCGTCGCCCAGGTCGCGCAGTTCGCCACCGCCCTGCACGGGATGCTCCAGCCCCGTGGCTTCGACACGCTGGCGATCGAGGTCGGACCCTACAGCGCGCGGCAGCTCAACGCGATGCTGCGCCGCCCGGACGCGGCGGAGGCCCACGCGGCCTTCCTCCGCGACCACCCGATGAGCATCGCCTTCTACGATACCAGCGAGGAGTTCGACTTCCTGCGCGCCGCGGCGGCGGCCAGCGGCAAGAAGTTCCGCCTGATCGGATTGGACCAGGAGCTGATGGGGAACGGCAAGGCGCTGCTCGAGGCTCTGCGCGAGCAGGACCTTCCGCCCCACATCGCCGCCCGGGTCTCGGAGATGATGACGGCCGAGCAGGATGCGCTGGCAGACGCGAAGGGGGCAGGACGGCCTGACCTCCTCTACCTGATGACCGCGCCCATCCAGGAGCTGCTGGACATGCAGACCGCGCTGAAGCAGGCGCGCCTCGACTCGACCCCGATGGACAACCTGCTCGCGAGCCGCGCCATCTACGAGGAGTTCGGCCGCGACGGCTACGCTTCCAATGTGCGGCGCTCGCTCCTGATGCGGCAGTATTTCACGGCCGCGGGCGGCGCCGAGCCCGGGCGGAAGGTCCTGCTCAAGGCGGGCGGCGAGCATGCCTTCAAGGGGCTGAATCCGCTGCACAACCGCGATCTGGGAAACTTCGTCGCCGAGCTGGCCGAGGGGCTGCAACAGAAGTCGGTGCACATCCTCATCTTCGCTGCCTCCGGCCAGCAGCTGACGTTCGTCGGCGCCGGCAAGCCCATGCGGCCGGTCAGGATCGATCTCAAGTCCAAGGACCCGATGCTCCCCGGGGTGAAGCCTTTCTTGAAAACCGCCGCCAAGCACCCGAAGTCCTGGTCGCTGTTCGACCTGCGCCCTCTCCGGAGCAGCATCCGCAAGCTCGGACCCGTCGCGCCGGAGCTGGAGAAGGTGCTGTACGGGTTCGACTTCGTGATCGTGGTGCCGCAGGGGCAGCCGTCGCACGAGCTCAGAGCGACCGGATCTCCGTGAGCGTCCGCGAAATGGCGATCACCTCCCGCTCCGCCACCTCGCGGAACCCTTCCAGCGGCGCCGGCGCTCCCGACAGCAGCATCGCTGCCTTCAACATCCGGTGCGACTTGACCTTCGGGTCCAGCTCGTTCGCCGCGGGACCGATCTCGCAGCGCTGGCAGGGGATCAATCCGTCCACCACGCCTACTTGTAGTCCGTGCCCGCGCCGGAGCGCCGCCATCACCCGGCCGTTGCTCACCACCACCGCCATCTCCGGGAGCGGCTGACCCATCTGCTCGAACGCGCGCTCGGCCTCTCCCACGGTGGCAGCCAGCGCGCGCGCGGCGGTGGCCGCGTCGAGGTCGTGATCGTCCAGGCGGCCGACGTCGCGGAGCCGGGAGAGGAAGGTGAAGAAGATCGCTTCGGTCGCGGAGTCGCCCTTGACCGAGCGCCGCAGGTAGTCGGGCAGGGTCTTGAGCAGGGCGGAGCGGACCGGGGTCAGCGCTTCGGGCTGGCCGGCGGTGGCGAACAGCCAACGCTTGAAGCGGAAGGGCAGCGTCATCTGCTCGTTGAACGATCGCGCCATCGGCCCGACGGCGCCGCTGCAGATCAGCGTGGCCTCGCTCTCCACGCCTTCCGCCAGCTTCTCCGGCAGCGCGGGTTGTCCGCCCAACGGACGCTTGCGCAGGAGCAGATCGTCGCTCTGGAAGAATCCCACGCCGGCGGCGCGCTCCGAGTCTCCGAGCGAGACTTTGCCCGCGAGCCGGCGCAGCAGGCACCCAAGAAGACTCGCGTCAGATTGGTGGATCGCGAGAAACTCTGCCAAGACTGCCTACCCTCCCTGACCGCAATGTGGGTCTTGTAGGATCGTAGCGCACCCCTCGATCGCGCGCCAATCGGCAATCTTTGACCGTCCCGATCTGCACGGTAGACTCGGCCAAACATGGCCGACCCAGGTGACATCGCGATAGGCATCGACCTGGGGACCAGCTACAGCTGCGTCTCCATTCTGGAAAACGGCCAAACCACGGTGATCCCGAACGAGTGGGGGGAGCGGACGCACGCGAGCGTCGTCAGCTTCCTCGAGGATGGCACGGTCCTGGTCGGCAACAGCGCCAAGCGCAACATCATCACCAACGCCGACAATACCGTGTACAGCGCCAAGCGCTTGATCGGCCGCTTCTACTTCTCGGACGAGGTGAAGAAGGCCCAGGCGGTGATGCCGTACAAGATCATCGAGGGCGAGAACAATTCCGTCCGCATCCAGATCCGCGAGAACGTCTACTCGCTGCCCGAGATCTCCGCGCTGGTCCTGAAGGAGATGAAGGCGATCGTCGAGAACTACCTCGGCCAGGAGGTGAAGAAGGCGGTGGTCACCGTTCCCGCCTATTTCAACGACAACCAGCGCCAGGCCACCAAGGACGCCGGGCGCATCGCCGGGCTGGACGTCCTGCGCATCCTCAACGAGCCGACCGCCGCCGCGCTTGCGTACGGCTTTGGACGGGACATCACGCAGCGGATCGCCGTGTACGACCTGGGTGGCGGAACCTTCGACATCTCGGTGCTGGAGATCGGCAAGGACGTCTTCGAGGTGCTCTCCACCGCCGGCGACACCTACCTGGGCGGCGACGACTTCGACGACCGGATCATGACCTGGCTCTCCGAAGGATTCCTCAAGCAGCATGGCATCGACCTGCGCCTCAACAAGTACTGCCTGCAGATGCTGAAGGAGGCCTCCGAGCGCGCCAAGATCGACGTGGGCCGCGACGGGGTGGCCAAGATCAACGTCGAAGGCATCTGCCAGGATCCGGGCGGCAAGGTGATGGATCTGTCGGCCACGCTCAGCGAGGTCGAGTTCAACAAGATGGTGATGGACCTGGTGCAGCGGACCTTCAAGGTCTGCGACGAGGCGCTGCAGAGCGCGAAGATGACCGCGCAGGATCTCGATGCCATCATTCTCGTCGGCGGGCCCACGCGATTGCCGATCATTCGCACCAGCGTGAAGCACTACTTCGGCAAGGACGTGATGGCGGGGATCGACCCCGACGAAGTGGTGGCGATGGGCGCCGCGATCCAGGCGAGCAGCTTGCTCGACGCCAAGAGCGACCACTACCTCCTGGACGTGACGCCGCTCACGCTGCGGGTCGGGACGGTGGGCGGCTACACGGACAAGATCCTCGACAAGAACACCCCCATCCCCATCGAGCGCAGCAAGTCGTACACCACCAACCGCGACGGCCAGGAGAAGGTGAAGATCAAGGTCTACCAGGGCGAATCGAACAAGGCCACCGAGTGCGAGATGCTCGGCGAGTTCGAGTTCTCCGGGTTTCGCATCGGATATCGCGGCGAGGTGCGCATCGAGGTCACCTTCGAGATCGACACCAACGGCATCGTGAACGTCACCGCCGCCGACGTGGAGACCGGGCAGAAGACCTCGTGCACGATCCGCTTGTCCTCGGGTCTCACCGAAGACATGATCAAAGCCGCGCAATCGAAGAACGCGCGGACGCAGCTCTCGCGAGGTGAGGCCGCCGCTTGATGGACGAGGCGTTCGAGATCGAAGCCCAGGCGCTGGCCCAGGTCCTCGAGGAGCTGGACTACTTCCAGATCCTCAAGATCGGCCAGAACGCCCACCCGGCGGAGATCAAGGCCGCCTACTACCGCGAGTCGCGCTCCTACCATCCCGACCGCTTCAGCACGCTGCCGAAGGCCGACGTGAAGGAGACGATCGGCCGGATCTACAAGCGCATCAACGAGGCCTACGTCTGTCTGCGCGACGACGTGAAGCGCGCCAAATACCTGGCCGACATCCTCGGCCCCGAGCGGCAGAAGAAGCTCCGCTTCGTCGAGGCCAGCGAGCAGGAGCTGAAGAAGGAGAAGGAGCAGGAGGTGGGGGCCACGCCGAACGGCCGCAAGTTCTACATGGCCGGCCTGGCCGACATGGCCGCCCAGCGGTTCGCCTCCGCCGAGCGCAACTTCAAGATGGCGCTCACCTACGAGCCCAACAACCCGAACTTCAAGGCCAAGCGGGACGAAGCCGGCAAGCTGATCAAGAACGACATGAGCATCCGGTGAACAGGTTCGACCTGTTCTGCCTGGTCCTCGTCCTCCTCTTCGCGGCCTGGGGCGCCTTCCGCGGGCTCCTCCGCCAGCTCTTCGGGCTGATCGGATTCGTCGGCGGCATCGTGCTGGCGCGCCTCCTGGCGCCGGGTTTCGGCGAGGCGTTCGGCAAGGACCTGGGCCTTCCCACGGCGGTGGCGACCGCCGCGATGGCGATCGCGCTGTTCCTGGTCGCGGAGATCGCCGCGAAGCTGATCGGGCGCTTCCTGCACAAGCGCATGACGGGCGGGTTCACCAAGACGGTGGAGCAGGGCGGCGGGTTCCTCCTCGGCTCCGCCAAGGGGATCCTGGTGGCCTGGGCGTTCGCGTCCATCGTCGCGCTGCTGCGCCCGAATCTGCAGCACCTGGAGTCCGACACCTCGCTCTCGAAGCTGGAGCTCGGGCAGTCGCACGTGTTGAACGTGGCGCGCGAGGTCAACTTGATCACCGAGCTGCGCGGTCCGAAGAAGACCTGAGCGCCCGCTCACCCCGGCCAGACGCAGGAGACGTCGATGCGCGTCCCCGGAACCCCGAGCGCCACGTCCCGCGCCGCGAACAGCACGAACTCGGGAGACGCTCCCAGAACCATCTGCCGCATCCAGAGCGAGCCCCGCACGCCGGCCAGCTCGCCGAACAGCTCCGCGTAACGCATCCCGGCGGGCTTGCCGAACCAGTGCGCCACCTTCGCGTCGCGGAAGTCCGCCGGCCCCTGCTGCAGCTCGTACAATCCGCCCGCCCCGCCGGCGGCCATCCTCGCGACGTCGTCGTGCGGCGCGCGGTGGGAGCCGCTCACGGCGCCCTCGTTCAGCATCCCGAGGTCCGCGAACCCGCTCACGCGGTACCAGTCGAGATACGCCGAGCCGGGCAGCCAGCCCGCCTCGCCGTGGCGCATGGAGAGGCCGCCCAGGTATCCCAACGGCTTGTCCGCCTCCATCGCCTGCAGGAACTCGCCGATGTGCCGCTCGTACTCGGACGCGTCCGTTCGCGGCCAGTGAAAGAACGTATACGCGAGCATGCCGCATGGAGCCGCGTCGGGCGAGAGTTGTCAATCGTCGTTGAGGGTGCCCCGGAACAGGTCGTATTCGTGGCCCCGGTAGACCGCGCCGCCGTGCAGTGGGTTGTGCGAGGCGGTCTGGTAGCGCAGCTTGCTCCCGTCGGGCGAGAGCACCACGCTGATCGCGCGGCGGGTGTCCGTCTGGCTCTCCCGGTACGGCAGGTCCGGGCGGTCGGGGTCGAAGCCGGGGGCGTGGTAGAGCCAGACTACGGTATCGTCGTCGTAGTAGTGGATGCCCAGCGCGCGGCAGGCGCGCAGCCCGTCCGGCGGCGAGGGCGTGGGCGGCGTGTCGGAGTCGGCGCGCTTGACCCGGTTGAGGCACAAAAGCTCCGCGAACCGGAATGCGCCTGCGGCGTGGCGCACGCGGCGAGCAGCACGAGCAGCCAGCGCATCAAGAATCCTTGAGCGCCGCGGCGTCCAGCCTCTTCAGCCGCGACAGCGCGTATCTCCTGTCGATCACCATCCGCTCGCCCCGCTTCTCCGGAGCCTCGAACATCACGTCCGCCAGGAGCTCCTCCATGATGCTGCGCAGCGCGCGCGCTCCCAGCTTCTTCTCCACCGAGTACTCCACGATCGCGCGCAGCGCGCCCTCGTGCAGCTCGAGGTCCACGCCGTCCAGCGCGAGCGCCTCGCGGTACTCGCGCGACAGCGCGTCGGGCGGCTCGGTGAGGATCCGGTACAGCTCCTCCAGCGTCAGCTCCTCGAGCTGGACCTGCACCGGGAGCCGTCCGAGGAGCTCGGCGAGCATCCCGTACTCGATCAGCTCTTTCACCCGCAGGCGGTTGGCGCCCATCCTCTTCCCCGCGTTGCCGAACCCGACCTGCCGGTCGACCTGCACCTGGTGGAGGTCGGGGAAGGTCCCCGCGCAGATGAAAAGGATGTCCGCGGTGTCCACCTGCACGAAGTCGTGCTTGTTCCAGTGCTGGGTGACGTTGAGGGGGACGAAGATCTCCCGGCCCTCCAGCATCTTCAAGAGCGCCTGCTGGACGCCCTCGCCGCCGATGTCTCGCGTCCCCGCGCCGGTCCGGGCGCTCCCGGTCCTGCGGGCGATCTTGTCGATCTCGTCGATGAAGATGATCCCGCGCTGCGTTGCGTCGATCGAGTGGCCGCTCTTGAAGAGCAGCTCGGCGACCATCACCTCGACGTCCTTGCCGTAGTAGCCCGCTTCCGTATACTCAGTAGCGTCCACCACCGTGAACGGCACCTCGAGCAGCTCGGCGAGCTTGCGCGCGATGTGCGTTTTTCCCGAGCCGGTCGGTCCCATCAAGAGGACGTTGGACTTGCGCAGGAGCGTGTTCTTGCCCAGGCGCTGCTGCTCGATGCGCTTGAGGTGCTGGTGGGCAGCCGTGGAGACCGCCCGCTTGGCGGCTGTCTGCCCGATCACGTAGCGATCGAGGTGGTCGTAGATCTGCCGCGGGGTGAGGATCCGGATGTCCTCCCGCAGAGCAGGGATGCGCCTCGGTCCGCCGGATGCAGGGAAGGGGCGCGGCCGATCGTCCTTCGGCATGGGCGGCAGTGTATCGCAGCCACGGCCGTGCCCGCATGTTCTGCCTTCTCCCAGGCGCTCCTCGCTTGCAGGTGGGCCATGCGGCGTCCAGGTTTCCTCCGCCACAACCCTGAGAGAGGACAAAGAGATGACCCTTCGCAAATGGATCACCGTCGCCTCGGGTCTTGGGGCCTGCAAAGAGAACCCGAACGGGCCGGGCGGGAGCAGCAAGAGCCCCTCCAGCACCGAACCGCAGGGCCGCCGCGGCGACATGCCTTCCCGGACCCCGCCCAGCAGCCCTGGAGCCACCCCGAGCAGCCCCAGCAGCACGGACAGCACCGGCGGCTCGTCGTCGGGCTCCAGCTCCGACACGACCAAGCGCTGACGCCGTCGGAGCGGCTTTCTAGCGCCGTCCCGGTGCGCGGTGGAGCCTCCTCGTGACCGCCACCGGGGGCGGCGTGAGTGCGCTTCCAGGGTGCGCTATGCGTGCGCCTTGCGTAGCGCCGCCTCGATGCGCGGGAGCGACTCCTGTACGTCCCGCACCGATACGGCGCCGACGCTGAAGCGGAACCAGCCGTTCTCGCCGCCGAGCCCGAAGGCCTGGAACGGCACCACCGCGAGTCCCGCCTCATCCAGCAGGTACTTGCACACCTGGTTGTTGGTCTTCAGCCCCCGCTTGCCGATCAGGTCGAACTGTACGGAGAGGTAGATCGCGCCCTGAGGAGGGATGTCGCGCACCGGCAGCCCCGCCTTCGCCATCCGCGAGAACCCCTCGTGCAGGCGGTCGAGGCGCTCCTGCAACCGCCCCTTGTGCTCGCGCAGGTAGGCGTTCATCGCCGGCGGATCGCGCAGCAGCTCGGCCGTCGCCACCTGCTCGGCCCGAGGCGCCCAGGCGCCCACGTGGCCGAGGATGTCCTTCATCGCGGCGATCACCGCGCGTGGGCCGACGCCCCATCCGACGCGGACGCCCGTGGCAGCGAACGACTTCGAGATCCCGTCCACGAAGATGGTGTATTTCGCCATTTCGGGGACCGCGTGGACCGGCGTGTCATGGCGCGCGTTCCCGAACGTCAGCATCCAGTACACCTGATCGAAGAGGAGGTAGAGCGGCTTCTCGCCGGCCCGGGTGCGGCGGCGGTTCTCCTCCGCCACCGACTCCGCGATGTGCCGCACCTCCTCGGGCGAGAGCACCGTTCCCGCGGGGTTGAGCGGAGTGTTGAGCGCGATCAGGCGCGCCTTGCGCAGGTACGGCTTCAAGGACGCCGCCGTGGGCAGAAAGCCGTGCTCGGGATCGGTCTCCAGGGCGACGCCGTTGGCGCCCACCAGGTGGCAGTAGTGGTTGTTGTTCCAGCTCGGCACCGGGTACACCACCGTGTCCCCGGGCTCCACCAGGGCCCTGTAGGCTGCGTAGATCACCGGTCGCGACCCGCCCGCGATCAAGATGCTTTCCAGCGGCACCTCCAGCTCGAGGCGGTCCCGCCAGAACTCCCGCACCGCTTCTCGCAGGCGCAGGACGCCGTCGGCCGGCGGGTAGTTCGTCTCCCCGGCCGCCAGCGCCTTGAGGGTCCCGTCGCGGAGGCGGTCGGGGATGGGGAACTCTCGCGAGGAGAAGTCCCCCACCGTGAAGTTCGCGATCTTCTGCCCGGCGGCGACCGCGGCCCGGATCTCGGACCCGATGCGCAGGATCTCCGAGCCGATCAGGCCGCTGGCCATGGTCGATAGACCGCGCCGCGGGTCAGGACCGTCCAGATCGAGCTGGAGCTTCTCCATGCGCTGCACCTCTAAGGGCGGCAGGACGGGCAGGACGGCCCATCTACCACAGATTTTCCCGCTACAATCGGCGGGCGTGCGGCTCAAAGCGCTGGTGTGGATTCTCCGTCCGGGACGGCATGGGCCGCAGGTGCTCCTGCTCGAGCGCCCCGATCGGCGGGGCGGGGGCGAGCACCCGGTGACCGGCAAGGCGGATCCGGGCGAGTCGGCGGCCGCCTGCGCCAGCCGCGAGGCCCTGGAGGAGACCGGCCTGCGCGGGGACCTGATCGATCTGAGGCTCGCGCACCGCTATCGCGGCCGGAAGGGCGACTTCGAGGAGCACGCGTTCCTGCTGCGGGTCCCCGCCGACGCGGCGCCGACGCTGTCCGACGAGCACGTCCGCCACCGCTGGGCCTCGCGCGCCGAGGCACGCGCGGTGGTGGAATGGGACGCGCACAAGCAGGCCCTGGACCTGGCTTTCGAGGGGTTTTAACCGCGCGCGGGCACGCCCAACGGGATGGGCATGGGGCGCTGCGGCCGGGCCGCGAGCTGGCCGATCGACGTCCGCCGGTAGACGTCGAGCATCCGGTCCTGCCCCACCTTCCAGACCTCGTACATGGTGCAACCCGCGCTCACGTCACAGCGGTCCTTGTGGTCCAGGCAGACGTTGAGCTGGACGGGCCCTTCCACCGCCTCGATCACCTCCAGGAAGGAGATGTCGTGGGCGGGCCGCCCGAGCTGGTACCCGCCGTGGGCGCCGCGGGCCGACCGGACCAGGCCCTTGCCGGTGAGGATCTTGAGGATCTTGGCGAGGAACTCGCGCGGGAGGTGCAGGGTGGTGGCGAGGTCCTGCAGCGACGCGATCTTCCCCGCCGGGAGCCCGGCGAGGTGGATCATCGCCCGCAAGCCGTAATCGATCTTGCGGCTGACCTGCAGGACGTGCTGCATGGTAGGGAGATAACCAGCGCGACAAAGGAGCGTCAACAGAGTGATCGACCTCCACTCCCACACCCTGCACAGCGACGGCGATCGCTCGCCCGCTCAGCTCTTTGACGAAGCACGGGCCAGCGGTGTGGCGGTGCTTGCGGTCACCGACCACGACACGGTCTTCGGCCTGGAGGAATGCCGCGTCGCGTCAGAAGCGTCCGGCGTGCGGCTCGTGCCGGGCATCGAGCTCTCCTGCGACCTCCACGGCCGGGAGGTCCACGTGCTCGGCCATTTCATCGACCCTCGGTCTCCGGCGCTGGAGCGCCTCGCGACCGGAATGCTCGCGGAGCGGCGCGAGCGGATGGATCGCATGGTCACCGTGGCGCGGAATCTCGGCTTCGGCGGCGTCACCCTCGAGCGGGTGATCGCGGCGAGCGGCGGCGAGAACCTCGGGCGGCCGCATCTGGCCCGCGTGCTGGTCGACTGCGGCCACGCCCGGAGCATCAAGGACGCGTTCGATCGTTTCCTCCACTCCGGCGGACCGCTCTGGGTCGATCGGGCGCGGCTCGCGGTGGAGGAAGCGGTGGGGCTGGTCCACGAGGCCGGCGGCACGGCCAGCATCGCCCATCCGGGGGCGAACGGGATCTCGCGCCAGGAGCTGAAGACGATGGCCGGGTTGGGCCTGGACGGCGTCGAGGCCTGGCACCCCGAGCATCCTCCGAACCAGGTCGATGCCTTTGTGCGCTGGGCCGAGGAGCTCTCGCTGCTCTTGACGGCGGGCAGCGACTACCACGGACCCGGGGTGCAGCCCGATCGCCAGCTCGGCGATCGGACGTTGTCCCAGGATTTGTTTGCCGCCCTGGAGGAGCGCGCTAACCGGTTTTCCCGAGCGGCTCCTCGTCATTCAGCAGAATGACGTGCTGGATGGTCAGCGTTCGGTTCTCCTCCGAAATCGAATAGCGGACGCAGACGCGGCCGAGCTGGAGCGAGAGCAACGGAGGCGCGGCGCCGGACATGAAGTTCTCGCCGGTGTTCGGGAGAGTCAGATCAGCCAGCTCGGTGATGTCCTGGAACATCTGCCGCAACCGGGCCTGCAGGTCCTCCGGCAGCCGTTCGAGCTTCATTGCTGCTGCGGGTGCCACTCGGATCCGGAAGAAGGAATTGGTGAGCCAGTCTGTCCACAGGGTCAAGGGCGAACTCCCACCTGTCACTGAAATGCAAGACGGCCGCCATCGACTCCTTGACTCTGGGCATGTGTACGATTGGGTCGTCTACGCAATGCGCGACCGCAAGAACGCCAGCCTTGTACGGTTGAGGACGGAAGATTGTCCCGGCGTTTCACCAGGAGTGTAATCCGCAGGTAAGCTCTTCCAAACTGCCAGGATCAGGACGCATTTACGCCGCCAAAAGCGGCGGATGCCCAGCGCACCAGGGGCGACCAGTAAACGCCAAGGACGAACACCGGGACGGCCAGCGCCACCAGGACGCCGGTGTACACGGCCGGCACGGCGAGCGGGCGCTCGTCCGTCGCCTCCTGCGCTGTTCAGCGCGCCGATGACCGCGAGCAGCACGTACCAGAAGCCGCCCTGCCGCACCACCGCCGCGAAGATGAGCCACTTGCCGATGAAGCCGGCGAAGGGCGGGATCCCGGTCAGGCTGAAGAGGAACACGGTGAGAGCGAGCGCGGCGATGGGCGCCTTGGTGCCCAGGCCGCGCAGATCCTCGATCTCTTCCCCTCCGGTCACGCGCGAGACCACGATGATCACCAGGAACGCGCCCACGTTCATCAGCACATAGATGATCAGGTACACGAGGATGCTCTGCACGCCCGCGGCGCTGGCGGCAGCGAGACCCATCAAGAGATAGCCGGCGTGGGCGATCGAGCTGTAGGCGAGGAGCCTCTTGAGATTGTTCTGCACGATGGCGGTGAGGTTGCCGAGCGTCATCGTGATCGCGGATATGATGCCGATGATCGCCGGCCAGGGGAGGTCCGTCGCCGCCTGGTAGCCGCCGCCGGGCAGCTGCTTCTCGAACGCGGCGAAAAAGAAGCGGATGGCCACTGCGAACCCGGCCGCCTTGGGCCCCACCGAGAGGAAGGCGGTGAACGGCGTGGGCGCGCCCTGGTACACGTCGGGGCACCACATGTGGAACGGGACGCTGGCGATCTTGTACCCGACGCCCGCCAGCACGAAGATCACCGCCACCACCAGCGCCAGCTGCGCGGCGGGCTGGCCGCCGAAAGCCTGGGCCATGAACAGGCGGCTGGTCACGTCGCTGAGCTGGGCCCCGATGCCCCCCGGACCCATCAGCCGGGTGGTGGCGAAGAGGCCGTAGAGGATGCTCATCCCGTAGAGCATGACGCCGGAAGCCACTCCGCCGTAGATGACGTACTTGAGCGCGGCCTCGTTGGCCTTGCGGTCGGCGCGGCGGAAGCTGGTCAGGACGTAGCTCACCAACGATACCGTCTCGACGCTCAGGTAGATCATCAAGAGCTCGCTGGCGCTCGCCATCAGGAACATGCCGAGGAGCAGCGCGAAGAGCAGCGCGATGAACTCGCCCAGCCGGGCCGGAGAGATCTGCTCGCTCTTCGGCACGATGATCACGGTCAGCGCGGCCGCTCCCAAAAAGAGCCAGGCGAAGAAGATCCGCATCGGGTCGTGCTGCAGCAGGCCGCCGAAGAGCGGCGTGACGCCTGAGGGTGTGAGCGCCGTGGCGACGGCGGCGAGCGCCAGCCAGAAGAAGGCGCCCGCCACCAGCGAGGGCACCCGCCGCGCGCTGCGCCGCACGAACAGGTCCTGGATCAACATCGCGATGGTCGCGACGGTGAGGACGCTCTCGGGCCAGAAGAATCGCAGCGACTGGATGTTGTCCATGTCCTATTGCAGCGGTACCAACAGGTTGCGCAGCGATCCCTGGATCAAGTTGATGATCGCCGCCGGATAGAACCCGAAGAGGATGATCAGCGCGCCCAGGGGATAGAGCGTGAGGCGCTCGCGCCAGTTCACGTCGGGCAGCGTCGCGTAGGCCGGGTTGAGCTGCCCCAGCATCATCCGTTGGATGGCCCAGAGGTAGTACGCCGCGGTGATGATCACGCTGAGCGCGGAGATGATGGTCATCGTCTGCCAGGTGGCGAGCGAGCCGAGGAAGACGGTGAACTCGCTCACGAACCCGCACAGGCCCGGCAGTCCCAGGGAGGCGAAGAAGGCCAGCCCGAGAAGGCCTGCGTACTCAGGCACCTGCTTGGCCAGGCCGCCAAATCCCTCGATGTTCCGGTGGTGGGCGCGGTCGTAGATCACGCCGACGATGAGGAAGAGCATCGGGCTGATCAGCCCGTGCGTCCAGAGGTTCAGGACCGCGCCGTCGATGCCCTGCTGGGTGAAGGCGCTCATGCCCAACAGGCAGAAGCCCATGTGCGAGACGGACGAGTACGCGATCATCCGCTTGAGGTCCTTCTGCGCCAGGCAGACGAACGCGGCGTAGACGATGTTGATGGTCCCGAAGACCGCCATCGCGGTGGCGGCCCACTTCGTCGCCTGCGGCAGGATCGCGTAGTTGATCCGGAGGATGCCGTAGATGCCCATCTTGAGCAGGATGCCGGCCAGGATCACCGAGATGGGCGTGGGCGCCTCAGCCAGGTGTGGAACGGGAACATCGGGATCTTGATGGCGAACCCGATGAAGAGCGCCACCCAGGCCACGTTGATGAAGGTGAGCCCCAGGACCAGCGGCGCGCTGAGGTACCCGCCGCCGCGGCCCCACTCGGCCATCTTCGCCATGTTGAAGGTGTGGAGCGTCTGCCCGTTCACCACCTCGGTGGGCCCGTTGTAGTAGAGGCCGATGATGGCGAGCAGCATCAGGACGGAGCCGGCCAGGGTGTAGAGGAAGAACTTGATCGCGGCGTACTCCTTGCGCGAGCCGCCCCAGATGCCGATCAGGAAGTACATCGGCAGCAGCATCACTTCCCAGAAGACGTAGAAGAGGAACATGTCCATGGCGACGAACACGCCCAGCATTCCCGTCTGGAGGATCAAGAGCATCGCCAGGTAGCCGGGGACGCCCTGCTGGGTGAAGTGGTGGTCGTCGAGGTGCGCGTTCCCGGGCCACCAGGGCATCGAGGCGATGGTGGCGATGAAGCTGATCAGGGCAGAGAGGATCACCAGCGTGATGGAGATCCCGTCGACGCCGACGAAGTACTCGATGTTGTAGGCGGGGATCCACTTGGCCTGCTGCACGAACTGGAGCGACGGGTTGGTGGCGTCGTAGACGCGCCAGAGGCCGAGCGCGAGCACCAGCGTGGCCCCCGAGGCGACGAACGCGATCACACGGCAGGCCTGGTCCGCGGCTCCCTTGGTCAACAGGCCGGACGCGCGCAGCCCGAGCACGGGCAGGATCAGGGCCGCGCCGAGGAGC
>WNFK01209288.1_pt3 | contig 18210 bp, 15 predicted proteins | sample 5400281 | NCBI WGS metagenome assembly WNFK01 (sample SAMN13153350, study PRJNA577476) | soil metagenome | isolation source: 20 cm soil on Douglas fir-dominated hillslope | place: USA:California | collected 2013-09-17 | reverse complement strand
AGGAACCCGCTCCTCGTTTCTGTCCGCTCGGGGGCGGCGATGTCGATGCCCGGCATGATGGACACGGTCCTCAACCTCGGCCTCAACGACGAGAGCCGCGCCGCGCTCGAGAAGCTCACGAAGAATCCACGCTTCGCATGGGACGCGTACCGACGATTCATCTCGATGTTCGGCCGCATCGTGCAGGACATCCCCGCGGAGAAGTTCGATCGCGCGCTCGACGCGAAGAAGAAGGCCACCGGCGCGAAGAACGACACCGATCTCACGCCAAAGGCGCTGCAGGAGCTCGTGATCGAGTTCAAAGAGATCGTGCGCCGCGAGACGAAGCAGCCGTTCCCGACCGAGCCACTCGAACAGCTCCGCCTCGCGATCGAGGCCGTGTTCGGATCGTGGTTCGGTCGCCGCGCGGTCGACTACCGCAATGCGTTCAAGATCGCGCACGACCTGGGCACTGCCGTGAACGTGCAGTCGATGGTCTTCGGGAACATGGGCGACGACTCCGGTACCGGCGTCGCGTTCACCCGTAACCCGAACACCGGCGCCAGGGAGCTTTACGGCGAGTACCTCGTCAACGCGCAGGGTGAGGACGTCGTCGCAGGCATCCGCACGCCGTCGAAGATCTCGCAGATGAAGCAGGAAATGCCGAAGGTCTACGCGCAGTTCGAGAAGATCGCGCAGCGGCTCGAGAAGCACTACCGCGACGTGCAGGATCTCGAGTTCACGATCGAGCGCGCGAAGCTGTACATGCTCCAGACGCGTAGCGCGAAGCGGACCGCGCGCGCGGCGGTGAAGATCGCGACCGACATGGTGCGTGAGAAGGTCATCAACAAGGACGAGGCACTCCAGCGCGTCGACCCGATGCACGTCGAGCAGCTGCTCCTACCGCGGTTCGACGAGGCCGAGGTCGAGAAGGCGCGCAAGGCGGGACGGTTCCTCGCGAAGGGCCTCAACGCCTCGCCCGGCGCGGCGACCGGGCGCGCCGTGTTCGATGCCGACCGCGCGGTCGAGCTCAAGGGCTCGAAGCAGCTGGTCGTGCTCGTGCGTCCCGAGACGAGCCCGGACGACTTCCACGGGATGATCGCCGCCACTGGGATCCTCACGGCTCGCGGCGGGTCGACGAGTCACGCCGCGGTGGTCGCGCGCGGTCTCGGCCTTCCATGCGTCGCCGGCGTCGCGGCGCTCGACATCGACCTCGCGAAACGTCAGATGCGTGTCGGCGACAAGGTGGTGCGCGAGGGCGACGCGATCTCCATCGATGGCACGACCGGCGAGGTCTTCCTCGGCGAGCTCCCCACGATCCTGCCGAACTTCCGCGGAGAGACGGAGCTCATCGAGCTGCTCACGTGGGCGGATGCGCGGCGGACCCTCGGCGTCTGGGTGAACGCCGATACACCCGAGGAGTGCCGGCTGGCGCGCGAGCTGGGCGCGGAGGGCGTCGGGCTCGCGCGAACCGAGCACATGTTCCGGCAGGCCGAGCGCCTCCCGATCGTGCAGGACATGATCATGGCCGACGACGTCCCGGGTCGTAAGGCGGCGCTCGCGAAGCTCCTTCCGTTCCAGCAGGGCGACTTCTTCGAGATGTACAAGGCGATGGACGGTCTGTCCGTCGTCATCCGCCTCATCGACCCACCGCTGCACGAGTTCCTCCGCGAGTACGCGGACGTCGACATCGACATCGCGGTGATGCGCGCGACCGGGAAGGACGGCGCGGAGCTCGAGCGTAAGGAGAAGATCGAGCGACGGCTGCAGCAGCTTCATGAGGACAACCCGATGCTCGGCCTGCGCGGCTGCCGCCTCCTCCTCGTGTATCCCGAGATCCTCGAGATGCAAATCCGCGCCATCCTCGGCGCGGCGATCGACGCGTCCGAGAAGGGGATCAAGGCGAAGCCCGAGATCATGATGCCGCTCGTCGGTGTGATGGGTGAGCTCGACCGCCTGCAGGAGCAGGTCGTCGCCGTCGCCGAGGCCATCTTCAAGGAGCGTGGCAAGAAGGTCCCGTACAAGTTCGGGACGATGATCGAGATCCCGCGCGCCTGCCTCATCGCGGATGAGATCGCCACGAAGGCCGAGTTCTTTTCCTTCGGGACGAACGATCTCACGCAGACGATCCTCGGCATCTCGCGCGACGACGCGCAGAAGAGCTTCCTCACCAAGTACGTCGAGCAGAAGATCATTCCAGCGGACCCTTTCCAGGTACTTGACCGCGATGGCGTCGGCGCGATGATGCGCATCGCCATCGAACGCGGCCGCAAGACGCGGCCGGGCCTCAAGATCGGCATCTGCGGTGAGCACGGAGGCGATCCTTCGTCGATCGCGTTCTGCCACGAGGTGGGCCTGACCTACGTGTCGCCGTCGACCTATCGCGTGCCGGTCGCGAGGCTCGCGGCGGCGCAGGCCGCGATCGCGGGAGCGGGGGAGAAGGACCGCTAACATCCGGGCCATGGCCACCAAAGTCGAGCGCGCCGCGAAGCTCTCGCGCGATCGCAGCGTCGCCTCATTGCGCATACGCGAGCGGTCCGAGGAGCTTGAGGGCACGACGCTCGCGCCGTACGCGACGAAGAGCGCCGACGGCCGGCGCGACAAGCCGGACGAGCCGTCGCCGACGCGGACGGCGTTCGCGGTGGACCGCGACCGCATCATCCACAGCAAGGCGTTCCGGCGCACGAAGCACAAGACGCAGGTCTTCCTCGCGCCCGTCGGCGATCACTACCGCACGCGCCTGACGCACATCCTCGAGGTGAACCAGATCGGCCGCGCGCTCGCTCGCGCGCTGCGGCTCAACGAGGATCTTGTCGAGGCGATGGCGCTCGGCCACGACATCGGCCACACGCCGTTCGGTCACATCGGCGAGGAGCTGCTCGCGCGTTTCCTGCCCGAGGGATTCCGTCATAACCAGCAGAGCGTGCGGATCGTCGAAAAGCTCGAGAAGAACGGCGCGGGTCTCAACCTCACAAAGCAGACACGTGACGGCATCCTCAAGCACAGCTCGCCGACCGAAGGCGGTCTCGAGACGGCGGCGTGGGGCGAGCCGGAGACGCCGGAGGGTTGGGTCGTGCGATACGCGGACAAGATCGCTTACCTGCACCACGACATCGACGATGCGATGCGGGCCGAGATCATCACCGAGGCCGACCTGCCCCAGGACATCCGCTCGGCACTCGGGAACGACCGCGCCGAACGTCTCGACACGATGATCTACGACGTCATCGTCACCTCGTACGGGAAGCCCGAAGTGACGATGAGCGACGAGGTGCTCGAAGCGACGAACGCTCTCCGCAAGTTCATGTTCACAAACGTGTACCTCGCCGGGCCGGCCAAGACGGAGGACGAAAAGGCTCAGGGCGTGCTGTGGGAGCTCCTGCAGTACTTCGAGGCCCACCCGGGCCGGATGCCGGCGGAGCATCAGCGGATCGCTTCGTCGGAGAACACCAAGCGGGCCGTCGCTGACTACATCGCCGGGATGACGGATGGTTACGCGCTGGACACGTTCACCAGCCTTTTCATCCCCGCCGCCTGGAGTCATCTCTAAGTCGACGCGGACGCTCGTTCGGGTTTCTGTGTCTGCACACCTCCCTCGCTTCGCTCGGGATGTGCAGCAACGGCTGGCGGCCTCGCCGCCAGCCGTTGTAACAAGCACGCAACTTGCAATGTCGCTCAAGCGATGAGGGGAATCCAGCCGGGCGAGCCAGCGATGAACGGCCATGCCGTCCAGTTCTATGAGCGCGAGTCCTACCTCCTCGACAGCGTGACCGAGTACATCGGATCGGCTCTCAGTGCCGCGAGTGCCGGCATCCTCATCGCCACTCCACCGCACCGCGACGGCGTGGCGCAGCGCCTCACGGCCCGCGGCCTGGACGTGACCGGCGCCGCAGCGCTGGGCCGGTACGTGGCGATCGACGCGCGCGACACGCTGGATCGGTTCATGGTCGGCGGCTGGCCGGACCCAGCCCGGTTCGACGACGCGATCGGGGCGCTCATCGCGAAGACGCGGGAGCGCGCGCCGAAGGTGTTTGCTTTCGGTGAGATGGTCGCGCTTCTCTGGGCGGAAGGAAACAGCGAGGCCGCCATCCGTCTCGAGGAGCTGTGGAACGAGCTCGCGACGCGACAGCCTTTCTCACTTCTGTGCGCGTATCCGATCGAGGCGTTCCGAGACACGTCGCACGCCAAGCCATTCAGGGACATGTCCGCGGCCCACACGCACGTCATCCCCGCCGAGAGCTACATGCAGCTCAAGGGTGACGCGCAGCTCCGCATCATCGCCCAGCTGCAACAGCAGGCCGCCGCGCTCGAGGCTGAGACCATCCAGCGTCGATATGCAGAGGCGGAGCTGCGCAAGAAGGTCGAGCAGCTCGCGGATGCGGATCGGCGCAAAGATGAGTTCCTCGCGATGCTCGGACACGAGCTGCGCAATCCGCTGGCGCCGGTGACGACGGCACTGCAGCTGATGCGCTTGCACCGCGACGAGCCGCAGCGCGTCGCTCGGGCCCGCGAGACGATCGAGCGTCAGGTCGAGCACATGACGCGCCTCATCGACGACCTGCTCGATGTGTCACGCATCACGCGCGGCAAGATCGAGCTCCGTCAGGAGGGCGTCGTCCTCTCGACGCTCGTCGCGCGCGCCGTCGAGGCGACGCGGCCGGTCATCGACGAGCGCGGACATCGATTGACGCTCGACCTGCCCGACGAGCCCATCACGCTCAGCGCGGACCCGGCGCGCCTCGAGCAGGTGCTCGCGAACCTCCTCAACAACGCCGCGAAGTACACCGACGTGGGCGGTCGCATCTGGCTGCGAGCGTTCGTCGATGCCGGTCAGCTCGTGCTTTCGGTGAAGGACAACGGCGCGGGACTCACGTCCGCGATGCGCGATCACGTCTTCGATCTCTTCGTACAGGGGCCGGAGGTCGGTGCGTACTCGCGTGGCGGACTCGGCATCGGCCTCACGCTCGTGCGGCGTCTCGTCGAGATGCACGGCGGAACCGTCGAGGCGCGCAGCGACGGGCCTGGGCAGGGGAGCGAATTCATCGCGCGCGTGCCGATGCGCCCCGTGCCGCACGTCGCGCCGAACGTCGATCCGATCGGGGCTGGGCTCGCCGCGCTGCCCAAGCGCCGGATCCTTGTCGTCGACGACAACGTCGACGCGGCCGATGCGCTGGCCGAGCTCCTGCGCGACTACGGCCACGACGTGCGCGCCGCTCACGATGGCCAAGGCGCGATCGACGGCGCATGCGCGGCGAGCTCGGGCTGAAGGCGACGCTCGTCGCGGTGACGGGATACGGCGAGGCGCGCCACCGCCGGCTGTCACGAGATGCCGGGTTCGATCAGCACGTGACGAAGCCGGTCGACATCCGCAAGCTGGAGAAGCTGCTCACCGCCACGAACTGACCTGCGCGCCGCGATGAGCGGTTGACGTCGCGGATGTCGGCAACGGCCGACCGCTACCGTTGTAGTGGTGCCAGGTGATTTCGATCTCGTAAAAGAACGCGTTGACATCGTCCAGCTGATCGGCGAGAGCGTTCCCCTCAAGAAGGCCGGCCGCGGCTTTGTCGGCCTATGCCCGTTCCATGTGGAGAAGTCGCCGTCGTTCCACGTCGATGCCGAGCGCCGCACCTACAAGTGCTTCGGTTGCGGCGAGGGCGGTGACGTTTTCACCTGGCTGGAGAAGCGCGAGGGCCTCACCCCGGCTGAGGCACTCACCACTCTCGCGGAACGCGCTGGTGTCGAGCTGACCCGCCGTGCGCCGGAGGAGCGGAAGCAGGAAGACCGGCTGCTCCAGGCGAACGACGCCGCGACCTTCTACTTCCGTCAGGCGCTGCGTGGCACGCCGCGCGGCAAGTGGGTGGCGGAGTATCTCGCCAAGCGCGGCATCAGCCAGGAGTCGATCGACGCGTTCGGCATCGGCTACGCCCCCGACCAGCGCGACAGCCTCCTCCTTTACCTCAGAAAGAAGGGTTTCAGCGAGGACGAGGCCGTTTCGGCCGGGCTGGTCACCAGGAACGACCGGGGTCTCTGGGACCGGTTCCGCGACCGGCTGATCGTCCCGATCCGCGACCGGCGGGGCCGGGCGATCGCCTTCGGCGGCCGCGCGATGCGCGACGACCAGCAGGGGAAGTACGTGAACTCGAACCAGACGCTCCTCTTCAACAAGAGCGCCACGCTGTACGGCCTCGACCGGGCGAGCGCGGCGATCCGCAAGGAGGGCACGGCGGTGATCGTCGAGGGCTACTTCGACACCATCGCCTGCCACCAGGCGGGCTTCACCAACGTCGTCGCCTCCATGGGGACGGCGCTCACGGAAGACCAATACCGCGTGTTGAACGACATGAAGATCGAGCGGGCCATCGTCGCTTTTGACGGCGACGCCGCGTCGCGTGGGCGGGAGCTCCTGAGCGCCCTGAGCCGCTTTGGATCGGGCGCCGGTGGCGGTCGGCTGGGCACCCGGACTGGCCTGTCGCTGTTCGTGACTGTGCTGCCGGAGGGTCTCGATCCGGACGACGTCGCACGGAAGGATCCCGAGGTGTTCCGCCGACTCCTGGCCGAAGCCAAGCCGCTGCTCGAGTTCCTGATCGACCGGGTCCGCGCGACCTCGCGCCTCGACCAGTCCGAGGGCCGGCTGCGCTTCCTGCAACGAACAGCGGCCCTGATCGCCGAGGAGCCGGATCCGGTGCGGCGCGAGGTCTATCTGTCGGAGGTCGCGGGAAGCGCGGGGGTCGATCCTGCGTTCCTAAGAGAGAAGCTTCCTGCGGCCGGAAAGAGCGCGCCGCGAACAGCGCGGACGCCGAGCGAGCCCTCGCCGCAGCGCCGCGAGGTGCCGTTGGCGAAACAAACGCCTGCATTTGAACGTTACGTCATGGCACTATTAACTCGATATCCGGAGGAGATCGCGCGCGCCGACCTTGCCCCCACTGACCTGGTAGACCCCGACCTGCGTACCCTCTTAGAACAACTTCAGGCGGGGAAGCGTCCGGACACTGACTTGCCGGCTCAACTAGCCGCCCTTGCTGCGGCACTTGGCGCCAATGCGCCTGAGCTCGATGAGCAGACGGACCCAGGCCAGGTGATCGAGATCGCCGCGCTGCGCCTCCGGGTAGACAACGTGCAGCGTCGTCTGGGTGAAGCGCGGATCCAGCTCGCACACGCCGAAGGCGACGTCGGGGGGTTGGATGGCGAGATCGCGCGGTTGGGCGAGGAGCTCGAGCGGCTTATGAAGCGGCGAGAGCGCCGCACAGTGCTGCGCAGCGAGCTGGAACGAGAAGAGGATCGATGAAAGCGTCAACGAAGGAAAAAGAGACCGAAAAGGCCGCTCCTGAGCGCACCGGGATCCACCCGGAGCACAAGGAACAGGCCGAGCGTCTGCTCGCACGCGGACGCCAGCAGGGCTATGTCACGCAGGAGGACATCGTTCGGGCCATCCCGGACGCGGAGCCGGGCGAGGTCGAGGAGCTGCTGCTCGCGCTCGACGACAACAACGTCGAGATCCTCGAGGCCGAGCGCGGGCCGAACTGGTCGCAGGTCAAGGAAGAGGAAGAAGAGGCCGAGGAGCTCCAGCGCGAGGACGCCATCTCGGCGGTGCTCGCGAGCGACCTCATCAGCGTCGACGACCCGGTCCGCATGTACCTCAAGGAGATCGGCAAGGTCCCGCTCCTCACCGCGGAGGAAGAGGTCAACCTCGCAAAGTCGATCGAGCTGGGGGAGCAGGCGCTCGTGTCGCCCGCGCTCTCGGTCATCCATCTCTACGAGCTCGGCGTCGAGGTCAAGAAGCGCATGGCCCTCGGCCGTCCGCGCGAGTTCGTCGACGAGGCGACGCGCTTCACGGTCAAGGCGCTCACCCGCACGCTCGGGGACGCGGAAGGTGGCAAGGAGCTGCGCCGGCTCACGAACCGTCTGTTGAAGCTGCGCGATCCGCTGAAGGCCGAGGCGAACAGCAAGGAGATCTCGACCGAGGCGAAGGTGCTCATCGACGAGACCGTCTCGCTCATCGACGCCGCGAAGCGCGATCCGCAGCGTCTCGCGTTCCGCATCCTGCCGCAGTACGCGAAGATCCACGGACCGGCGGAAGGCGCGGAGCGTCTTGGCGAGCTCGTCATGCTCGGCCAGGAGATCCGCGACGTCCTCGTGAAGAACCTCAACATGCTCGTCGAGTCCGACGCGGACGAGCAGCGCGCGCTGCGCCGCCTCGCGGATGAGCTCATCCAGAAGGGCGACGACGCGCGCCACAACCTCACCGAGGCGAACCTGCGACTCGTCGTGTCGATCGCGAAGAAGTACATCGGTCGCGGTATGTCGTTCCTCGACCTGATCCAGGAAGGGAACATCGGCCTCATCCGCGCGGTCGAGAAGTTCGACTACCGCAAGGGCTACAAGTTCTCAACCTACGCGACGTGGTGGATCACATGGTCGAGACGATCAACAAGCTCATCCGCGTCTCGCGTGGTCTGCTCCAAGAGCTCGGCCGCGAACCAACGGCTGAGGAGATCGCGGAGCGCATGCTCATCACACCCGACAAGGTCCGCGAGATCGTGAAGGTCTCGCAGGAACCGGTCTCGCTCGAGACGCCGATCGGTGAGGAAGAGGACAGCCACCTCGGTGACTTCATTCCCGACAACCAGGCGCTCGCGCCGTCGGACGCGGCATCGCACAAGCTGCTCAAGGAGCAGGTGGAGAGCGTGCTCGAGGGCCTAACCGGCCGCGAGCGTCGCGTTCTCCAGCTGCGCTTCGGTCTCGAGGATGGACGCACCCGGACACTCGAAGAGGTCGGGCGCGAGTTCAACGTCACGCGCGAACGGATCCGTCAGATCGAGGCGAAGGCGCTGCGCAAGCTGCGTCACCCGAGCCGGAGCCGCAAGCTCAAGGACTACCTCGAGTAAGAGAAGGGCCGCGACGCGAGTCGCGGCCCTTTTTCGCGTTCACCTGCCGTTGGTGAGTCCCAGATCAAGGCGCTCCATGGATCTTGCTGCGTGTGCTCATGTACAGGTCACCGAGCCCGAGTCCGCCTGGCCGCTCCGAGGCGAAGAAGATCGCGCCGCCATCGGGCGATAGGTAAGGCGTGTAGTCGTTGGCCGGTGTGTTCAGCATGACGAGGCTTGTCGGGGTAGACCACGCCGAGGTCGTGTTCGCGCGACTGGAATACCAGAGGTCGAGCTGTCCCAGAGGGCTTCCGGTCTGGCGATTCGAGAGGAACACGATCTCGAGGCCGTCGTGCCCCACAGAGCCACGGGCATCGATGAATGGACTGTTCAACTCGGCGACGTTCGACACGCCGCCGAACGACCCGTCGAGCTGGCGCACGGACACATAGATGTCCTGAGAACCAGCCCCGCCCGGACGCGTGCTGTTGAAGTAGAGGTACGTGGCGCCAACCTCTTCATCCTGGAAGAAGCTTGGCCCGGCCTCACCGAAGGGCGTATTCAACGAGCTGATCGGCTGCGCTGTCCGCCAACCGAACTCGCCGAAGTCCTCGGCGCTGTGCTGACGGTACGAAGCCCAGAGGTCCAGCGCGCCAGCTGGACCTCGTGCGAAGAACATCCAATGTCCGTCGCGTGAGAACGCCGGCACGCGCTCGTTGGTGGTCGTGTTGATCGTCGGCCCGAGCGCCATCGGCGTGCCCCACGGCCCGTCGGTCGACGAGCGGTACGAGACGTAGATGTCCTCGCCGCCCGCGCCGCCAGATCGCGTCGAGTAGAAGTACAGCGTGCGGCCGTCCTTCGATATCGCGGGTCCAGCGTCCTCGGCCGACGAGTTCACGACGGCACCAAGCGAGGTGGGAGTGGACCAGTCCGTGTACGTTGGCGCTGCGAGCGCCTGAACGTCGATGTTGCTCATGATCGCGATCGCTGCGAGCACGACAGTAGCCCGACGGATGCTGCGATCCATTTTGCATTCCCCTCCTGTCGCGCCCGGAGGGTCGGCGATGCGGCATGTCCTCGACGAGTGGGCTTGTTCTTCCTGCCTCCTCTCCAGCCGGACCGTCGATCGCGAGCCGCGTCACGACGAGGAATGTGCGGCCGGGCGCAGGCCGCACGAGTCTATGTCCGACCTTAGGTGTTTCACTCTCCAGCGCGACGAGTTACGCGCGAGCGCAACTTCCGATCGTCACGAACTATTTCGAATAGCGCTCGTAGCTGACGATCTCTGAGAGAGGCTTGCGGCCTCCGCGCCGCGGGTTCGGACGAGGATCCTTGGTCGAGACGGGCCGCCCGATCATGACGATCGAGCGCGCGGTCCGCTCGGCCGGGATGCCGAGGATCCGTTTGGCGTTACCTTCCTGCGTCTCGTCGCCGTACCAGGCGACGCCGGCGCCGTAGCCAAGGTTGTGCGCCGCGATGAGGATGCGCTCGCTGACGCGACCCTCGTCGTAGGCCTCGCTCACCGGATCACCCGAGCCATCGAGCACGATCGCGATGCCCAGCGGTGCTGCGGCGAGCCAGTTGATCGGAGCGCGCAGCTCGCTGATCTTGCGGAGGCACTCCCTGTCGGTCGCGACGACAAAGTGCCAGGGTTGCGTGTTCCGTGAGCTGCCCGTCCACTGCGCCACCCGCAACAGCTGCTTGACGACAGCCGCTGGGACCGGTTCGGCGGCGTACTGCCGGATCTGACGCACGGTGCGGATGCGGTCGATCAATGAACGGACGTTAGCATTTGCGGCCATGGCGGCGCGTGAGGTCGATCAAGGCGAGCTCGAGCGGCTGAGCTCCGCGCTGCGCCTGGCGGAGTCAGCGCTCGAGGAAGCACTCGAAGCGGCGGAGAATCTTGGAAACTTCGACCATCGTTTCGACGTCCCGCGTGCCATCGGCGGAGCCCAGCGCCTCGTCCAGAACGCCAACGAGGCGGTCGACGCGGCGCGCAAGCCATGAGCGAAACGCCGGTGCCCGCGGACGCGGGGCTCAGTGCGCGGCGCGACCGGATGTGGGGGCTCATCGGCGGCCTACTCGGCGTCGCCGTCGGCGTGGGCTCCGCGGTCATCGCCGTCTTCGTCGAGGGCGCGGATCCGTTGGCGTCCAGCGCACCGTATCCGGCGTTCTTCGCAAAGCGCCAGCTCTTGGCCTATGACGTGTTCCTCGCGCTCGTCATTTTCGTCGGCGCGGCGTTCGCGGTGACAGGGATCGTGCTGACTCGGCGCAGCGCGTTCCCGCGCACCGACGCGCTCGGGACGCTTCTGGCAAGCGCGGTCCTCACCGTCCTCGGCGGAGCGCTCCTCTTCACACGGCTCATCGCGGTCATCCGCGGCACCTGATCATCGAGCGCTGGGCTGATCACCGGCATCCGCGAGGGGTAACATCAGCGCGATGCGACAGCTCATCGGCAACCGCCTCCTCGACGTCGACGTCGGTTAACTAACCGAGCTCGCCCGAAGCTACCCGCGGACGGTCGTCGACGCGGGGACCGGAGACGGGCGTTATCCACTCCACGTCGCCCGGACCCGAGCGGACACGCTCGCGATCGGTGTCGACGCGTCGTCCGATGCGCTTGCGTACGCGGCACGTCGTGCGATGCGTGATCGGGTCTCGAACCTGATCCTGCTACGTGAGCCCCTCGAGAGTCTCGCCCTCGGATCGCTCGCCGATGAGGTGACGATCCACTTCCCGTGGGGATCGCTGCTCAGCGGTGCGCTAGCGGAGAACGACGCCGTGTTCGAGGCGATCTGCCGTCTACCGCAGCTTCGTGGAACGCTCACCCTCATGGTCTCCGTGATCTCTCGCGATGGACGTCGGCCGCTCTCGGCGCCGGACATCGCGCGCGTGGTGCGCGCGTACCGCTCGCGCGGTCTCGTCCTATTGGACGACCGTCCCGTCGAGCGCGCAGACGTCGAGGCAGCGCGGTCGAGCTGGGGTAAGCGCCTCGACGTTGGCGGCGTGCGACCGGGGCACCTGCTCACTTTCGCCGGGACTGCGTGCCGGCCTGGCCTCCGGTAACCTCAAACCCGACAGCCGCTGATGGAGGTCGCATGTCGGAGCACCGGCCGGTACACGAGGAGCCACGTGTCGAAGAGCACAAGGTCTATGCGCTGCTCGCGATCCCGGTGTTCCTTGTAACGATCTTCATCATCGGCCTGATCGCGACTCTCGGGACATCCCCTCGGCCGTAAGCCTCAACGCGCCCAGGCGCTTGTCTGCGTCCCAGGTACTGCAGTACTGGTCATTGCCCCGTCCGGCCTAGGACGCATTAGAGAAGTCCCGTTTTTGGTCCCTGACCCGGACACATCGCGTTACTTGTCCGTTAGCGAATAGACAGGCGGACGTTACACGCGAATAGCGGACGAAACTCCGGGAGGGATACAACGAACTTGAAAAAGCGATCGACCGGTCTCTTGGTTAGTGTGCTCACACTCGCGCTCTCACTCTCTGTTGCCACGCCAGCCTTCGCCAAGGGTGGCCACGGTGGTGCCGGCAGCAGCTCCTCAAGCGTGCAGCTCGTTCTCATCGACTCGCTGGACGGCCTGGCGCACAGCGGTCAGCAGGTGACATTCGCGGTCGCCACGTCCGCGACGGCGAGCCCGTTCGTGAGTCTCAACTGCTATCAGGGCAGCGCCTGGGTGTACACGGCCTCCGCCGGCTTCTTCGCGGCGTACCCGTGGTCCCAGAACTTCACGCTTTCATCGATGTCATGGAACGGCGCGGACGCGGACTGCACGGCGCGCCTGTACTCGAGTAGGGATGGCACCAGGACCACGACACTCGCGACGACCAGCTTCCACGTCTACCAATAGCTAACTACGCGCAGAACTATTGGAGAGGCCCCGACTTTCGTCGGGGCCTCTCTTCATTGCCCGTGGATGTGTGGCTCTGTTCGAGCCTCCTCTTTACTCGAGCTCCCGACGAAGGCATCGCTGCTCGTGAAGACGACCTTCCAGGAGACCGTTGTGGAGGCGAGGACCTTCACGGTCGCGTTCGTTGTGTTGTAGGTGAGTCCCGAGGCCGCGTTCGTGAGCGTGATCGTCTCGGCGCTGCGGAGGACCGTACCGGTGCAGTCGCCGCTCTGATAGAGCGTGAACGACAGTGTGCCGTTCAGGGCCGAGCCCCCCGCTGTTGTGATCGTTGCGGAGTCGTTGGGCAGCCAGTTCTGAGCGGTGCTGGTGGATGACGTATCGGTCACGACCACCGACTCATTCGCTTCGTTGCAGCCGTTGGCCGTGGGGTTGTTGCTGCCATCGCCACTGTAGTTGGCGATCCAGCGGTACGTGCCTGCGGCCGTCGGGGTGAAGCTGCCCGAGGTGTAGTTGTTGTTGCCGCTAACAGTGGAGGTCGAGCTGAAGATCGAGGTCGCGCAGGTCGCGTCGTTGGGTCCGTAGAGGTTGAAGGTGATCGTCCCTGTCGCGTTCGCGGTCGCGCCGCTGAGGGTCGCGACATCGCTGAGTGAGCCACTGCCGAGGACGATCGGCGCCGACGCCTGTGTGGTCAGGCTTGGGTTCAGCTTCGCGACGTTGAAGCACTCACTGTCACCCGTCCCGCTGTGTGTGAGCGCCGGCGGGTAGTTGCTGTCACCCGGCCAGGTCGCGCGGAAGCAGTAGCGTCCAGCGGCGAAGCCAGTGGTGTCGAGTCCGTCGGAGGTCGCGGTGGCGGTGGTGCCCGAACCGCTGAGCGGCTTGGGCGATCCGACCTGGGTGCCGCCGGTGTCGCACGTGCCCGTGGCGATCGGGCCGCAGTAGAAGAAGGTCACGTTGCCCGTCGGGGTCTTGGTCGCGTTCGTGCCGACGACGGTCGCCGTGTCGGTCACGATCGTGCCAGGCGTGACTGTGCCGCCCGCGCCCGTCGAGGGCGTGGTGGTCATGGTCGCGCTGCAGACGGCGAACGCGCCGCCTACGAAGTCCTTGAGTGTCGCGTCGACGGACTGCGAGGAGCGCGTCTCGGCGAGGAAGCTCGAGAAGCACTCGTCCTGGAGTCCCAGGAAGGTGAGGTCGATGCCCCCTTCGTAGAACTCACCGGGGGCGAAGTTGCCGTTGGCCACGCCGCCCTTGTCCGTGAAGGACCATGGTGAGGGCGTCACGACGGTGTTCACCGTGGCGCAGAAGTGGTCGCCCGTGCCAAGTGGGGTGCCGACGCAGTCAGCGGGGGTCGCGGTGGTGCCCGCGAGCAGGTCGAGCGTGCCGTTGATGGCGCCGCCCGGGGAGTGCCACGCGAAGACCCGGATGGTCACCACGGCACCGCCGTTGGTGAAGTCGCTGAGGACCAGGATGTCACCGTTCTGGTGCGCACCTGGGCCGAACGTCCCGCCGGCCAGCGGCCCGATGCTGCTGCGGAAGAACCAGAAGCCGAGCTGGGAGTCGCCGTTGTTGGCGGTGCGGTCGGCGCCGAAGTAGAGGAAACCGTTCGAGTAGCGCACCGCGTACGCGTGGGCCAGATCATCCTTGGGCGGCACGGAGCCGTCCTTCCAGTTCCAGTTCGTGGTGTCGAGGTCGTCCTTCGAGCCACCGCCGGTGAACGTGCTGGCATTGACGCCGTCGGTGTCGAAGGTGGTCGCCTGGGCTGAGATGCCTCCGATACATGACGCCGCACCTGGCGGCGTGGTGATCGGACAGACCTTGTCCCAGTCACCGGTGGCCGGGATGGCCGGCTGGACCGAGGTCTGAGCGTTGCGATCGAGCTGGAAGAGGCCTACGTCGTGGACCGCATACGCGGGGACGACGACGGCGACGGTCAGGAGGATCGCTGCGACGAGTGCGAGCGCGAGCCGGTTCGTTGGCCGGCGAGTGAAGTTCCGCATGGTCGTGTTGCTTCCTTTCCTTGTTGAATGGGACCGGCACGATGGTCTCGGGCCCTCCCCCGAACCGAGGAGCATGGTCGCCGCGGGTGCGCACCGAAATGGTCAAGGGTCCCCAGGACGCGTCCGACTACTTAATTCCCACCACCCCGTCGCCCACGGACGAGAGGCCCCGACTTTCGTCGGGGCCTCTCTTCATGACCGTCGGTGCGGGCTCTCTGCGAGCCGGAACTTAGTTGACGACCGTCAGCGTCGTGCTCTCGCACTTGCTCGAGCTTCCGACGAAGGCGTTGCTGCTGGTGAACACGACCTTCCAGGAGACCGCTGTCGAGGCGAGGACAAATACGGTCGTGTTGTTGGTGTTGTAGGTCAGACCTGACGCCGCGTTGCTGAAGGACGGTGCCCGTGCAGTTCGCGCTCTCGTAGAGAGTGAACGACAGAGCGCCGCTCAGGGGCGAGCCGCCCGCTGTTGTGATCGTCGCGGAGTCATTGGGCAGCCAGTTCTGAGCGCTGCTCGCGGACGAGGTGTCGGTCACGTCGACCGACTCGTTCGCGCCATTGCAGGCGTTCGCGGTCGGATTGTTGTTCACATCGCCGCTGTAGTTCGCGATCCAGCGGTATGTGCCGACTGTGGTGGGCGTGAAGGCGTCCGACGTGTATGCGCCGTTGCCGTTCACCGCCACGGTCGACGAGAAGATCGATGTCGCGCAGGTCGGGTCGTTCGGTCCGTAGAGGTCGAACGTGATCGTACCGGTCGCGTCGCTCGTCGCGTCAGCGAGAGTCGCGACGTCGGTCAGCGAACCGTTGCCAAGTGTGATCGTTGCCGAGGCTTGCGTCGTGATCGTGGGACTGCGCGGGCTTACGACGGCGGACTCATTCGCGCCGTTGCAAGCGTTCGCGGTCGGATTGTTGTTGACATCCCCGCTGTAGTTGGCGTTGCCGTTGCCGTTGACAGTGGAGGTCGAGGTGAAGATCGATGTCGCGCAGGTCGCGTCGTTCGGGCCGTACAGGTTGAAGGTGATCGTGCCGGTCGCATTCGCGGTCGCGTCGCTGAGCGTCGCGACGTCGCTGAGTGAGCCGCTGCCCACGATGATCGACGCAGAGGCCTGCGTCGTGACCGTTGGGCTACGAGGGCTCACCACGACCGACTCGTTCGACGCGTTGCAGGCGTTCGCGGTGGGATTGTTGTTGACATCGCCGCTGTAGTTGGCGATCCAGCGGTAGGTCCCGACGGTCGTCGGAGTGAAGCTGCCCGAGGTGTAGCTGCCGTTGCCGCTGACCGTGGAGGTCGAGCTGAAGATCGAGGTCGCGCAGGTCGCGTCATTTGGGCCGTAGAGGTTGAACGTGATCGTGCCGGTCGCTGTGGGCGTCGCACCGGTGAGGGTCGCGACGTCACTGAGCGAACCGCTGCCGACGACGATCGGAGCCGATGCCTGGGTGGTCAGGAGCGGGCTGCGGGGGCTGACCACGACGGATTCGTTCGCCGCGTTGCACGCGTTCGCGGTCGGATTGTTGTTGGTGTCACCGCTGTAGTTGGCGATCCAGCGGTAGGTCCCGACGGTCGTCGGCGTGAATGCGCCGGAGTTGTAATTGCCGTTCCCGGCGACCGTTGCGCTGGACGTGAAGATCGAGGTGGCGCAGGTCGCGTCATTCGGGCCGTAGAGGTTGAACGTGATCGTCCCGGTCGCGTTGGTCGTCGCGCCGCTGAGGGTCGCGACGTCCGTGAGCGAACCGTTGCCGAGGACGATGGGGCCTGACGCCTGCGTGGTGACGGTCGGAGTGCGCGGGCTCACCACGACGGATTCGTTCGCCGCGTTGCAGCCGTTAGCGGTCGGGTTGTTGTTGGCGTCGCCGCTGTAGTTGGCGATCCAGCGGTAGGTGCCGACCGTCGTTGGCGTGAAGCTGCTGGAGGTGTAGTTGCCGTTGCCGGCAACGGTCTTGGTCGAGTTGAAGATCGATGTCGCGCAGGTCGCGTCGTCCGGGCCGTACAGGTTGAACGTGATCGTGCCGATCGCGTTCGCGGTCGCGCCGCTGAGCGTCGCGATGTCGCTGAGCGAACCGCTGCCGAGGACGATCGGCGCCGATGCCTGGGTGGTAACGGTCGGGTTCAGCTTCGCGACGTTGAAGCATTCGCTGTCACCCGTCCCGTTGTGACTGAGAGGCGGCGGGTAGCTTGCGTCACCGGGCCAAGTGGCGCGGAAGCAGTAGCGTCCGGCCGCGAGCCCGGTCGTGTTGAAGCCATCGGAGGTCGCAGTCGCGATCCCGCCGGAGCCGCTGAGCGGCTTGGGCGATCCGACCTGCGTCCCGGCCGAGCAGAGACCGGTGGCGATCGGGCCGCAGACGAAGAAGGTCACGTTGCCCGTTGGCGTCTTGGTCGCGGCGGTTCCGGTGATCGTCGCCGAGTCGGTGACGATCGTGCCGGGCGTGACCGTGCCGCCGGCGCCGGTTGACGGCGTGGTCGACATCTGCGAGCTGCAGACGCCGAAGCCCCCGCCGACGAAATCCTTGAGCGTGGCGTCGACGGACTGCGAGGAGCGCGTCTCGGACAGGAAGCTCGAGAAACACTCGTCTCCGAGGCCGAGGAAGTTGAGGTCAACGCCTCCCTCATAGAACTCGCCGGGAGCGAAGTTGCCGTTGGCCACGCCGCCCTTGTCCGTGAAGGACCACGGCGATGGCGTGTTGACCGTGTTCACGGTCGCGCAGAAGTGGTCGCCAGCGCCGAGGGGCGTGCCGACGCAGTCGGCCGGCGTCGCAGTGGTGCCTGCGAGCAGGTCGAGCGTGCCGTTGATCGCGCCACCCGGGGAGTGCCACTGGAAGACCCGGATGGTCACCACGGCACCACCGTTGGTGAAGTCGCTGAGGACCAGGACGTCGCCGTTCTGGTGCGCGTCGGGGCCAAAGGTCCCGCCGGCCTGCGGGCCGACGTTGCCCCGGAAGAACCAGAAGCCGAGCTGGGAGTCGCCGTTGTTGGCGGTCCGGTCGGCGCCAAAGAAGATGAAGCCGTTGGCGTAGCGCACGGCGTACGCGTGGGCCAGATCGTCCTTGGGCGGGACCGAGCCGTTCTTCCAGTTCCAGTTCGTGGTGTTGAGGTCGTCCTTCGAGCCTCCGCCGGTGAAGATGCTGGCGTCGACGCCGTCGGTGTCGAACGTGGTGGCCTGGGCGGTGATACCGCCGAGGCACGCCACGGCGCCGGGTGGCGTGGTGGCCGGACAGACCTTGTCCCAGTCGTCCGTGGCGGGGATGGCTGACTGGACCGAGGTCTGAGCGTTGCGGTCGAGCTGGAACTGTCCGGTGTCGTGGACCGCGTACGCGGGGACCACGACGGTGACGGTCAGGCTGATGGCGGTGACGAGCGCGAGTGCGAGCCGGTTCGGTGACAGGCGGCTAAAAATGCGCATAGACATAGGTCCTTTCCTCGCTGTGTGAAGGAGCGCGGAGAAATCGGGTCCCACCAACCCGATGGGCGCAGCGTGAGGGGCGCCGGGCGGTTCGGAAATGCCCAAGGTCAGCAGGTAA
>WNFK01239357.1_pt2 | contig 18212 bp, 17 predicted proteins | sample 5400281 | NCBI WGS metagenome assembly WNFK01 (sample SAMN13153350, study PRJNA577476) | soil metagenome | isolation source: 20 cm soil on Douglas fir-dominated hillslope | place: USA:California | collected 2013-09-17 | reverse complement strand
AAGACTCTGGCCCAGCGCAACGGCAGCCGGCTCGGGAAGGTGCGAGAGGACGGCGGCGTAGAGGAACCGGTACAGGGCCGCGATCGTTCGGCTCATGCGGGCGACCGGGTCGAAGGATAACACGCGCTCTTGACGAAAGGCGACGCTGCCATTTAGGGTAAGGCATTGAATTTGATTGGTATCTCACGCCTCGTAGCCCTTGTGAGCCTGGTGGTCGTGACGGCGGCAGCGTGCGCGAGCGCGCCGCATCCGAACGGCGGATCGCCGCTCGGCCTCGAGGAGACGGTCCAGACTCCGGCATTCTCGTTCGAGAACGACACGTTCGCGTTCCCGAACCTCATCGGCGCGCGGCACCCTAACGAGCCCGGCATCTACGCTCACTACTGCTTCGTGCTGGCGCGCGGCGTGCGCCAGTTCACGCAGTTCGCCCGGTTCGATCCCAGCTTGCCCAAGCTCGATCACGCCGGCTATGTCGAGCGGGTCAAGCAAATCGTGGCGGTGCCGGCCCGGGGCGCCGCGTTGCCCCTCGACGACCGGATCGTGGTCCCCGGCTACGCGAACCTCCGGGAGCTCTCCCGCGACGAGGAGAGCGCCGTCAAGGAGGGACTCGGCGGCGCCTTCTGGACCTGGGTCCACTGGACGAACTGGCGCGTGATCCTGCCCGTCGACGGCTCGCATCAGCAGGGCGTCGCGCACCAGATCCTCGACGAGCTGCGCGCGGGGCGTTTGGTTCAGCTCCTCGTGACCAACTGGCCGAAGCCGGAGCTGAACCACACCGTCATCGTCTACGAATCGCGCCCGTTCGACGGCGGCGTCGAGTTCATCGTGTGGGATCCGAACAACCCGGACGGTCCGGGTATCATGACCTGGGAAGCGAGCGCTCAGCGGTTCTGGGCGACGAACCTCTACGACACCGAGCCCGGTCCGATCCGGGCGTTCCGGATGTACTACTCGCTGCTACTATGAGCCGGCTCATGAGCCGTGATGCCTGGAGTGACGCGCCTGCGCGCTGAGCCCGTCAGCCTGGTCGCCGCCGGAGCCGTGACCCCGTTCGGCGGCGACGTGGACGCCTTCTGGTCGGGGCTGGTGACGGGCGGCGACGCGATCTCGATGATCGAGCGCTTCCCGGTCGACGATCTGCGCGTCGGGCGCGGCGGCGAGATCAAGAAGCTTCGTCCGCTGCCCGGCGCGCGCCGCGTGCGGTGTCGCGCCACGCAGCTCTTGCTCGCGGCGGCCGAGGATCTCCTGGCGCGCGCGGCCATTTCCGCTGCGCCCGAACGGATCGCCGTCGTGCTCGGCACGGCGCTCGGCGGCGTGGAGCAGCTCGAGCGCGCCATGGCACCCGGCGGCCGCGCGCGGCACGCGGTGGACGCGCTCTACGACAGCCCGGCGCACGCGCTCGCCCGGCGGCTCGGCGCGCGAGGACCGGTGATGACGGTCGGGGCGGCGTGCGCCGCCGGCGCGACCGCGCTCGGCACCGGCGCCGATCTCTTGCGCGCCGACGTGGTCGACGTGGTGGTCGCCGGGGGCTACGATGCCCTGTGCCGATTCGTGATGCGCGGCTTCGACGCCCTGCGCTCGCTCACACGGGAGCGCGTGCGGCCCTTTGACAAGCGCCGCAGCGGGTTGCTCCTGGGGGAGGCGGCCGGCCTCGTGCTGATGACCCGCGATGGCGCGACGACCGGGCCGCGGCTCGGACGGCTCCTCGGGCACGCCAGCGCCAGCGACGGCTCGCACGTGGCCGCGCCCGACGCGAACGGCCGAGGCCTCGAGCTGGCGATCCGCTCGGCGCTCGACGAGGCCGGTTTGACGGCGGCCGACGTGGAGTTCGTGAGCGCCCACGGCACCGGGACCCTCGTCAACGACCGCATCGAGGCCGACGTCTTACGACGTGTGCTCGGCCGCCGGGCGCCCGAGACCCCGGTGAACTCGATCAAGGCCTCGATCGGCCACACCATGGGCGCGGCGGCGGCCCTCGAAGCCGTCATGTGCCTCATGGCCGGGCGCGAGGGCGTGGTGCCGCAGACCCTGGGGCTGGAGGAGCCCGATCCGGCCTGTGAGCTCGACCACGTGATAGGGTCACCCCGCGCCGCCCGGCCGCGGATCAGCCTCAGCACGTCGCTGGGATTCGGCGGCTGCAACGCGGCGCTCGTGCTCGAGGCGGTCGATCGATGAGCGTCTCGGCGTCGCCGCGGTCGGCAGAAACGGCGTGTCGCGAGAAGCGCGTGACCGGGACAGCCGTCGAAGCCGTAGCGGTGCTGACCGGATGGGGTGAGGGCATCGGGGCGCTCCCGTCCGACGCGGCGCGCGCGGCGGCCGGCCGCGCGATCATTCCGCTCGGCCGGCCGGCGCTCGAGGGCGAGCGGTTCCGGCGGGCCACGCGGGAGTGCCTGCTCGGCGTCGCGGCGGTCGACGCGCTCCTGCGAGAGAATCACGTGTCGCGCGACGTGGTGAAGGGAAGCTCGACCGCGCTGATCTACGTGACCGGCGGCGCCTACGGCGCCTCGAATCACGCGTGGGTCGCGGCGGATACCGCTCGCGCGGCCGAGTCCGTCGACCGTGCGGGCGACAAGCGGCGCGGGGCCGTGGCCGGAACGCTGCACTTTCCGTACACGGCGCCGAGCGTCATGTCCGGCGAGGTGGCGATCGAGTTCGGGCTGACCGGGCCCTATGGCATCCTCATTGGCGGCGCGGCGGCCACGATCGACGCGCTCTGGCAGGCGACCCTGCTGCTGGAAGCCGGCCGCTGCGAGCGCGCGCTCGTGCTCGCGGTCGAGACCTTCGAGGACTGCGCCGAGCTCTACGCGCGCGCCCGCTGGCTCGTGGGGCGCCCGCTGGTCGAGGCGGCCGCGTGCGCCTTGCTGGTGCCCGGCACCTTGCGTACGCGCTACGATGCGCCGCGGGCGGCCTCGCTGCTCGAGACGCGCGCGCGGGCCCGCGCCGGCGAGACATTGGCCTGCGCGCCGCTCATCGCGCTGGCGCTCGGGCGCAAGGACGCGGCGAGCGGATATGGAACCCAAAGAAGTGTTCGACGAGCTCAAGACGATCCTCGTGACGCGGCTCAAGTTCGATCCGCGCCGCGCCGTCGACTTGACCCTCGAGACGACCTTGCCCAAGGGCATCGAGAGCTCGATCGGTCTGGACTCGCTCGACTTCATCGAGCTGTCGATCGCGATCGAAGAGCGATTCGGCATCGCGATGGACGAGTCGGCGGACCTCGCCCCTCACTTCACGTCGTTCGAGACCCTGTCCCGGTTCATCGCGTCGAGGACCACCGGCGCGTGAAGCCCGTCGCCGTCACGGGGCTCGGCGTCGTCAGCCCGTTCGGCGCCGGCGTCAAGGCGTACTGGGAAGGCATCAGCAGCGGCGCCTGTGCGATCCGCCCCATCACCTTGATCGAAACCGACGGCTTTCGCTGCCGGATCGCCGCCGAGGTGCCGGAACCGCTCGGGGGCTCGGCCCGGCGCTCCCGGGCCGATCGATTCGCGCTCGCGGCCGCGCGCGAGGCGCTCGACGACGCGGGCATCGGCCGCGCCGAGCGCGCGGACACTGCGCTGATCATCGGCGCGGTCGGCGGCGGCATGCTCGAGGCCGAGGCGTGGTACTGGCGGCGCTCGCGCGGTGTCGCGGTGCCGATGCCGCGCGCGCTGGCCTCGTGTTTTCCGTCCGCCCACGCGGACGTGGTCGGCAGCGCGCTCGGCCTCGGCGGACCCCGCGAGACCGTCGTGACGGCGTGCAGCTCGGGCGCCGCGTCACTGGCGATGGCGGCCGACCTGGTGGGCGACGGCGTCGTTTCGGTCGCGCTGGCGGGTGGGGTCGACGCGCTGACGCGTATCTGCTTCATGGGCTTCAATACGCTGAAGCTCCTCGATCCCTCGCCGTGCCGTCCCTTCGATCGCGACCGCCGCGGCATGTCGATCGGTGAAGGCGCGGCCTTCGTCGTGCTGGAGGACCCGGCGCGCGCGCGGGCTCGCGACGCGCGAATCTACGCGGAGCTGACCGGCTACGGCATGAGCACCGACGCCTTTCACGTCACGTCGCCGCATCCGGATGGCGAAGGGATGGTGCGCGCGATGCGCGCCGCGCTCGCGCAGGCGGGCATCGCGCCCGCGTCCGTCGGCTACGCGAACGCGCACGGCACCGCGACTCCTCAGAACGACCGGATCGAGGCGCGCGCCCTGCGCGAGGTCTTCGGGGAGGGCGGGCTCCTCGTCAGCTCGACGAAGTCCATGATCGGCCACACGATGGCGGCGGCCGGGACGCTCGAGGCGGTCGCCACGGTTCTGGCGCTCGGCCACGAGGTCATCCCGCCGACGGCGAGGCTCGAGAACACGGACGCGGAGATCCCGTTCGATTGCGTGCCGCAGGTCGCGCGCGAAGCCGCCGTCGAGCATGCGATCTCGAACTCGTTCGGCTTTGGCGGCCAGAACGTCACGCTCGTGTTCAGGCGCGGCGCGTGAGCGGACGGCGCGTTGTCATCACCGGCTCGGGTGTCGTCGACGGCCACGCGACCGGCGTCCTGAGCCAGCTGCTCGACGCGACGGAGGCGCGACGCCTCTCGCGCGTCTGCCAGATGACGGTGGCGGCGGGCCGCCTGGCGCTCGCCGATGCGGGGCTCGCCGGCGGCCCCTCCCTCGCGCTGCTGCTCGGCACCGAGTTCGGCGATATGGTGTCGACGATCAAATTCGTCGACGACTACCTCCAGCGCGGGATCCCCGGCCTCTCGGCGCTCCTGTTCCCGCACACGGTCATGAACACGATGGCGGCCACGACGGCGATCGCGGTCTCGGCCAAGGATCTCTCGCTGACGCTCAACATCCCGACGGTGGCCGGCGAGCTCGCGATCGCCCGCGGCGCCGCCGCGGTGCGCGCGGGTCGCATCGACGCGTGCCTGGCGGGCGGCGCCGACGAGCCCCCGCGGTTCGTGGTGGACACGTTCCGCGAAGCGGGCGCCGGCAGCGACGTACGAGGCGAGGGCGCCGGTTTCGTCGTGCTCGAGTCGCTCGAGGGCGCGCGCGCGCGCGGGGCGCGGATTCTCGGCGAGATCATCGGCGAGGCGTGGCGCGCGCTCGCGGTGCGGCCGCATGGTGTCGGCCGCGCCACGCGCTCCCCGGCGATCGCCGCCGCGCTCGCCGGCGCCGGCGCCGAGCCGGCCGAGATCGGCGTCGTCTACACCTCGGCGAACGGCGACGGTCCGCGCGAGGAATGGGAGCGCGCGCTGCTCCATCGGGCGCTGGCTCCGCACCGGCCGCCGCAGCGCTCGCTGAGCCTGCCGGCCGGACGTCACGGCGGCGTCGCCGCTCGCTCGGTCGCGACCGCGGCGACCGAGGCCGGCGACCGCCTCGCGCTGGTCCACGCGGTGGCTCGCGGCGGCAATCAGATCGCGATCGTCGTCGCGGGCCCGCGGGCTCGCGCCGCATGACGGTCCTGATCGTCGTTCCGGTCTTCAACGAGGCGGAGACGGTCGGTCACGTCGTGGAAGCGGCCCGCGAGTATGGTCCGGTGCTGGTGGTCGACGACGGGTCTCGCGACGGAAGCGGCGAGGTGGCCCGGCGCGCCGGGGCCGAGGTGATCCGGCACGCGCAGCGCCGCGGCAAGGGCGCGGCGCTACGCACGGGCATCGCCGCGGCGCGCGAACGCGGCGCGGCCGCGGTGGTGACGCTCGACGGCGACGGACAGCACCGGCCGTCCGATCTCGGGCTCGTGCTCGACGCGGCGCGCGGGCGGCGCCGGACGATCGTGATCGGCGGGCGGCTGGACGACGAGAGCGCGCTGCCGCCGGACCGGCTCAACGCGATCCGGGTCGCGGGCTTCTTCATGAACTGGGCCTGCGGGCTCAAGCTGTACGACACGCAGTCCGGGTTCCGCGTCTATCCGATCGAGCTCTTCGACGACATCCGGGTACGCCGGGGCGGCTTCGTGTTCGAGACGGAGGTGCTGGTGGCCGGGGTCGCGCGCGGCTGGGGCGTGCACGAGGTGCCCGTCGCCGCGCTCGCCCGGGTGCGCGAGCGGAGCCGCTTCCGCCCGATCAGCGACGGCGTCGCGATCGGGACGTATCTGTCCGGTCGCGTGTTCGCCCGCTGGACGCTCGAGCTCGCGACCTTGGCCGCGGCGCTGGTGAAGCCGTTCTACGGCGAGCGCCGGCGCGTGCGCCACCAGGCCACGCTCGAGCAAGCGTCGATCTACACGGGGTCGCCGGCGCTCTGGGCGATGTCCGTCGGGAGCTCGGCGATCCAGCACGTGCTGAACCGCGTGGCGATGTGGCGGCGCGATCCGCGTCCGCGGCGCGCGCTCGTGGCCGCGCAGGCGACCGTCGCGGCGCCCGTGCTGCTCTCACTCTTGATGCTGCAGGCCTTCGCGCCGCGGCGAATGCCTGACTTCGTGTCGCCGCTGGTGCGGTGGTTCTGCTCCCAGGATCGACTCGACGTGGAGCAAGCGAGCCTCGCGCCCGTCGTGAATCCGGCCGGGCGGCGGTCGTGAGCGCCGACTCGCCCGACCTCCCCGTGGCGGTCGTGCGGCGATGAGATCGCTGCGGGTGCTTCACGGCTATCTCTTCACGGTCATCGGCATCGCGATCGGCGTCGCCGGGCTCGTCGCGCTCGGCGCGATGAGCGAGCGCATCGTCCGCTTCATCGAGGGCGGCGACCGCTTCGTGCTCGGTCAGATCTCGGTGGCCGGGCGGGGCATGGGCATGGGCACGGGGTTCACCGCCGGCGGGATCCTCCCGGCGGCGACGATCCGCGCGATCTCCGAAGTGCCGGGCGTGCAGGGCGTCCAGGCGCAGATCATGCTCCCGCTCGACCCGTCGACCTCACAGTTCATGACGGTCACGCAGGAGCTCGTGCTCGGGATGGATCTCTCGGTGCCGATGCCCAATCGCCACTACCGCACCTTGCCGGTCCGCAGCGGACGGTTTCTCCAGCAAGGCGATCACAAGGTGGCGGTTGTCGGCGCGTCGTTCGCCGCCTCGCGCTCGCTGTCGGTCGGCTCGCACGTCACCCTGGAGGACGAGGACTACGAGGTGGTCGGCGTGCTCGACGACGCCCGCGCCCAGTGGGTCGCCAAGGACCGGCTCCTGCGAACCGTGCTCGCCTCGGGCGGCATGGCGCTCACCGCGTCCGATCTGAACACCGGCGCGGCGGTGGGCTGGCGTGACGGCGACGATCCCGACGCGGTCGCGGTTCGGATCAAGGAGCGCGTGCCCGGCGTCAACGTACAGCTCCCGAGCGAGCTCTCCCGGCTCTTGCGCTCGTCCACGGCGTTCTTCTCCGCGCTCCTGGTCGGTATCGGCGCGCTCGCCTTCGTCATCGGCGGATTGTCGCTGGCCAACACGATGGCGGCGGCCGTGTTCGAGCGCATCCGCGATTTCGGCGTCAAGCGCGCGCTGGGCGCCACCGACCTGCAGCTCGGACGCGAGGTGCTGGCCGAATCCCTCGCGGTCACGATGGTCGGCGGCCTGGCCGGCCTCGGTCTGGCGCGCGGGCTCGGCTGGTTCATCGACCGCTTCCTCGCGCAGGCTCAGCAGCTCTTCTATTTCTCGCCGCGCCTCATCGTCGGCGCCCTCGTGTTCTCGATCCTGCTGGGCGCCGCGGCGGCGATCTACGCGACGATGCGCGTCGTGTCCCTGTCGCCCGCCGAGGCGATCCGCCGGGGCGCCTGATGCTGCGGGCTGTCGGGCTCGTGAAGTCGTATCGCGCGCCGACCGGCAAGCCGATCCGCGTGCTGGCGGGTGTCGATCTCACGGTGAAGGGCGGCGAGCTCGTCGTGGTCACCGGGCCCTCGGGCTCGGGCAAGAGCACGCTCCTGAACGTGCTCGGGCTGCTCGAGGACGGCGACAGCGGCGAGATCTGGTTCGAGGACGCGCGCGTGAGCGGGCTCGGCCGCGCCGCCAAGAGTCAGGCGCGGGGCCGTTACGTCGGCTTCCTGTTCCAGTCGTTCATGCTGCTGCCGTCGCTGACGGCGCTGGAGAACGTGATGCTGGCGGCCCGCTACGTGCGCCGCACGGCCGGCGCGACCCGCCGCCGCGCCATGGATCTCTTGCAGGAAGTCGGCGTCGGCGACCGGATCGACCACTTTCCGGCGCAGCTCTCGGGCGGCGAGCAGCAGCGCGTGGCGTTCTGCCGGGCGATTCTGAACGATCCGCCGCTCTTGCTCGCCGACGAGCCGACCGGCAACCTGGATGACGCCAACGGCGCCGTGATCCTCGACGCGCTCCGCGGCCGCGCGCGGGCCGGCGGCGCGGTCGTGGTCGTCAGTCACCGGCCCGAGGCCGCGGTGCGCGCGAACGCGCTGTACCGGCTGCGGGGCGGCGTGCTCGAATCGGCCTGAGAACATGTCGGCTGCGGCGTGCTCGCTCCGCAGCGGGCGCGCCGGCAGCTTCGATGAGGAGGCGTTCATGACACGAATGCTCGGTGTCATCACGTTGTTGGCGTGCCTCGCGGTGCCGGCGCTCGCCGGCGAGCCGGTCTCGCAGACGTTCGGGGCTCCGCCCGAGAAGATGTGGACGGTGACCACCTCCGTGCTGAAGCAGATGGGCTGGGACATCGAGAAGTCGGACCAGGCCGGCGGCTGGATCAACACGGAGTCCCGCTCGGTCGACGGCGAAGACTACGGGGTCTACGCCCAGGGCACGCGGCACCGGCTGACCGTCCGCTTCAAGGCGGTCGGGACGAATCAGACCGCGGTCTCGGTGGAGCGCGCCCTGTTCAAGCGCGAGCGGATCCTATGGATCGACAAGGACGAGCCGTTGATGACGACGGATCAGACGATCGAGAAGGCCGTGCTGGCGGCGATCGGCAAAGCGCTGTGATGGACGTCGCGCCGCGCGTCGGCCCGCTTCGGGTGTCACGCACCTGAAGTCGGCCGGACTTGCCGCCGCGCTGGCGATGATCGTGGCGGCGCCGCTGCTCTTCGCGCGACTCGGTGCCGCGCCGTTCGACGATCCGGGCGAGGGGATGCACGCCGAGATCGCGCGGGAGCTGGCGGTCTCCCGCGATCCGCTCGCGCTCACCCTCAACGGCGTGCGCTACGTGGACAAGCCGCCGCTCCTCTACGTCCTCATCGCGGTGGTCTGCGCGCTGGTGGGGCCGACCGAGGCCGCGGCGCGGGCCGTGTCCGCGCTGGCGGCGGTCGCGGCGGTCGGAGCCACGGCGTGGCTTGGCGCGCGGCTGCTCGGCCTTCGCGGCGGCGTGGTGGCCGGCGTGGCGCTCCTCACCAGCATCGGCTTCTTCGCCTACGGCCGCTACGTGCGCCCCGAAACCTTGTTCGTCGCGTCGCTCGCCGGCGGCTTCGCGCTGTGCCTGATCGGGATCCGCGACGGGCGACGCGGGCTCTGCGCGGTGGGCCTGGCGGTCTTCGGCCTCGCCGCGCTGGCCAAGGATCCGCTCGGCGCGCTCTTGCCGCCGGTGGCGATCGGCCTGGCGCTTGTGCTGGCCAGACGGGCGCGGCCGCTGTCGGCGTGGCTTCCGTGGACGGGCATCGCCGCGTGTCTGGTGATCGGCTTCGGCTGGTGGATCGGCACCGAGCTGCGCACGCCGGGATTCGGCTGGTACACCACGATCGACAACCATCTGCTCAACGTCGCGCGCGCCCGCCGCTTCGCCGACGAGGACATTCCCCTGACGGCGCTCGAGTTTCTCGCGGTCGCCATCGGCAGCGCGCTGCCGTGGGTGATCGCCGCGGGTGTCGCGGTCTGGTCCCTCGCGCGCCGCCGGGCCTGGCGCGATCCCGACGAGATCGGCTGGGTCGCGCTGACGATCTGGGTCCTCGGCGTGCTCGGGATGACCGCCTTGTCGCCGTTCCGGTTGCCGCACTACGGGCTGCCGGCGTCCTTCGGGATCGCGCTCCTCGCCGCGCGCGGCTGGGAGCGCCACGGCGGCCGGCCCATGCTCGCGGTCCATCTGATCTTCTTCGCGGCGGCCGCCGTGGGCTGCGCGGTCACCTGGATGGGGGACGGCGGCGTGCTCACGAGCGTCATGGACGTGACCGACGTGGCGACGATGAAGAGCGCCGCCGCGGGCCTGCCGCTGCCGGTGCCGCCGTGGGCGGAGTTCCGGCCGGTCTTCTGGGCCGCCGCCCTCACGTTTGCGCTCTGCGCGCTGGCGATCGCGGCGGTGCTCGCCCTCGCCCGCTCTTCCGAGAGTCGGCGCGCCTTCGGCGTCCTCGTGATCGCGGTGACGATGGTGGCGACGATGCCCGGCGTGTCGCGCTCGCTCCGGGTCGTCGTGAAGAACCGGGCGGTGCGGGATCTGGCCGAGCGCGTGGCGCAGCTCGCGGGGCCCGAGGACGTCCTGGCGCACGAAGGGCCGATCGAGAATTCCGGCGCTCTCGAATGGTACTCGGGACGCCGGCCGGTCATCGTCGATGGCCGCCGCAGCGTCCTCGGCTTCGGCGCCGAGCGCCCGGAATCGCGCGAGCTATTCTGGGACGCCGATCGACTGCGCGAGGCCTGGACGAGCGGCCGGCGCGTGTGGGTGGTGAGCGTGCGCAGCCCCGGGCACAGCGTGGTCGCCGGTCTCCCGGGCGCTCGGCTCCTCGGCGCCCGCGGCGGCCGTACTCTCTGGGTGAATGAGATAAGATAGGCGCGAATGGCCGCCCACCTGAAGACGCTGTTCCTGCATCCACCCTCGTTCCAGGGCTTCGACGGCGGCGCCGGCGCGCGCTATCAGGCGCGCCGCGAGATCCGCTCCTTCTGGTATCCGACCTGGCTCGCGCAGACCGCGGCGCTGGTGCCGGGGAGCCGCCTGGTCGACGCGCCGCCCGCGGGCCTCACGCTCGGCGACGTGGCGCCGCTCGCGCGGGAATACGAGCTGGCCATCCTGCACACGAGCGCGGCGTCGTTCGCGCACGACGTCGGCGTGGCCGAGGCGCTCAAGCGCGAGAACAAGCACCTGCGAATCGGCTTCGTCGGGGCTCACGTGGCGGTCGAGCGCGAGCGCGCGCTCGGCGCGTCGCCGGCGATCGAATTCGTCGCCGGTAACGAGTTCGATTTCACGATCCAGGAGATCGCGCAGGGGCGCTCGCTCCCGTCGGTGGCCGGCCTCAGCTACCGCGTGAATGGCCACTTCGAGCGGACGCCGGAGCGCGCGCCGCTCGAGAACATGGACGCGCTGCCGTTCGTGGTCGACGTGTACCACCGCGACCTCGTGATCGAGCAGTACTTCATCGGCTACCTGCTGCACCCGTACGTGTCGCTCTACACGGGCCGCGGCTGCCGGTCGAAGTGCACGTTCTGCCTGTGGCCGCAGACCGTCGGCGGCCATCGCTACCGCACGCGCTCGGTCGAGCACGTCGTCGCCGAGATCGCGCAGGCCACGCGCCACTTCCCGAACGTGAAGGAGTATTTCTTCGACGACGACACCTTCACCGACGATCTGCCGCGTGCCGAGGCGATCGCGCGCGGGCTCGGGCGCCTGGGCGTCACGTGGTCCTGCAACGCGAAGGCGAACGTGCCCGAGCCCACGCTCCGGGTGCTGCGCGACAACGGGCTGCGGCTCCTCCTGGTCGGCTACGAGTCCGGCAGCCAGGAGATCTTGAACCGCGTGAAGAAGGGCATCCGGCTCGACGTCGCGCGCCAGTTCACGCGGAACGCGAAGGCGCTCGGCATCAAGATCCACGGCACGTTCATCATGGGACTGCCGGGCGAGACGCGCGAGACGATCGACGAGACGATCGGCTTCGCGCGCGACATCGACCCCGATTCGCTCCAGGTCTCGCTGGCGGCGCCGTATCCGGGCACCGCGCTCTATCGGGAGGCGCTCGAGCAAGGCTGGCTCGAGCGGACGGAGCTGGTCGATGCCGGCGGCACGCAGACCAGCGTGCTCGGCTATCCGCACCTCTCGCGCGACGAGATCTTCGCCTCGGTCGAGCGCTTCTACCGGCGCTTCTACTTCCGCCCGCGCAAGCTCTTCGGCTTCCTCAGGGAGATGGCGAGCGACATGGCCGTCTGCCGGCGGCGGCTCGCCGAGGGGCGCGAGTTCTTGAAGTTCCTGGCGCGCCGCCACTCGACGTCGTAGACGGCGTTACCCGGTCCCGCCCGCGTCGCCGCGGCCCGGCGTCTCTAGCAGCGCGCTCACCGTCGCGAACTCGTAGCCCAGCTCGCGGAGCCCCGCGATCATCGGCGGGAGGGCGGCGAGCAGCCGCTCCGGCGCGTCGCGCACGCCTTCGGCGTCGTGCAGGTCCACGATGGCTCCGGGATGGGCGCGGCGCACGACGTGCTCGACCTGCCGGGACGGCGGCGTCGCGCGCAGGCCTTCCGGCTGGATCGACCAGAACACGCAGCGCTGGTCGTGATGCCGGAGGGCGCGGAACATCGCCGCGTTCACCATGCCCCAGGGCGGACGGAAGTGGCGAATCGGACGGCCGACCGCGTCGGAGAGCACGCGATGAGCGCGGCCGATCTCGTCCTCGGTGCGGCGCGGCCCGCAGAGCCAGAGGCTCCGGTGCGACCAGCCGTGGCTGCCGATCTCGTGCCCGGCGGCCGCGATCCGCTTGACCGTGTCCTGCGCGCGCACCGCGCGCTCGCCGACCAGGAAGAACGACGCGGTGACGTCTTCGCGGTCGAGCACGGCGAGCGTGCGCTCGGTCCAGGCGGCGTCGGGGCCGTCGTCGAAGGTGAGTGCGATGCGCCGGCCGGTCGACGGTCCGCGCCACACGCAGCCCGCCGTGAGCAGGTGCGCGCCCCACGCGTACGCGGCCCAGGCGGCGGCCGCGCCGAGCGCCAGCCGCGCGACGATCATCGCGCGCGCACGCCGCGGTCCAGGATGGCGCTGACGATCCGGCGCGTCGCGTCGGGTCGGCGGAGCCGTCGCATCCGGGCGCGCAGGTGCTCGAGCAGCTCCGGCTCGTCGAGGGCGCGCTCGAGGAGCGGGGTCAGGTCCGAGCGGCGCCGGGCCACGAGGGCGATGCCGGCTCGCGCGGCGAATCGCTCGTTGCGGCGCTCCTGGCCTGGGAGCGAGCCGTAGAGGAGCAGCGGAGCCTCCGCGGCCATGGCCTCGGCGAGCGTCATGCCGCCGGCCTTGGTCACCACGACGTCCGCGGCGGCCATCAGGCGCCGGACGTCGGCGGCGTAGCCGAGCGTGCGGATCGTCGTGCCCTCGGTGATCCGGGCCAGGGTCGCCTTGAGCCGCGCGTCGTGTCCCGCCACCACCAGCCCCTGCAGCGGCCGTCGCATCGCCGCCAGCACGTGCGCGACGTCGGGCAGGCGTCCGAGCTGCCCCTGAGAGCCCGCCATCGCCAGGACCACCGGCGCATGCGTCGAGAGCCCGAGCGCTTCGCGCGCGGCGGCCGGCGCGACCGGGTGGGTGAACTCCGGCCGCACCGGAACCCCCGTGACGAGGATGCGCTCGGAGGGAATGCCGCGCGCGATCAGCTCGTGTCGCACTTCGGGATCGGCGACGCAATAGCGGTCGATGTGGGGCGCGATCCACTGGCTGTGCGCGACGAAATCGGTGACCACCGTCGTATGCGGGGGCACGCGCACGCCCTGCTGCGCGAGCGACGAGAGCGCCACCGCGGGCGTCGCGTGGACCGTGACGACGAGATCGGGCGCCAGCCGCTCCAGCAGCGCGCCCAGGCGCCGGGTGCCGAGGCGCGTGACGCCACACGTCAGGACGGAGTCGCTGGCTACCCAGTCGCCGAACGCGTAGCCGAGACCCCAGACGAACGGCGCGCGCCGCAGGAGCGCGTGATAGAGCGCCCGGCTCGAGCGATCGAAGAGCGGATGGACCATCTCGCGAAAGTGGTCCACGACCGTGACCTCGGCCTTCTCACGCTCGAACGCGGAGGCGAGACACCGGGCGGCGACGTTGTGGCCGGATCCGTAGCTGGCGGTGACGATCAGAACGCGGGTCATCGGCGGCCTCATCCTACCTTGTCTCGCCGCCGCCGGGTGGTTAGACTGCGTTCGATTCCATGGAAAGCTCGGCGCTGACCGAGGGCGCGCGGCCCCAGTGGTATGCCCACGGCTACAACCGAGCCGAGCTCTATCGCCTGGCGGCGGCGATGGGCTGGCTGCCGCGGCGGCTACGGCTCGGGCTGGCTCGGCGTCTCGGGCGGCTCGCCCAGTCATTTCTACCCGCCGAGCGCGCCGCGGCGCAGAAAACGCTCGAGGTGATGACCGGGGCGAGCGGCCGGCGTCTCGACGAGCTGACCGCGGAAGTCTTCGGTGAGTTCGCCATGTGCTTCAGCGATCTGATCACGGCCAGCCGCCGGCCGGCGCGGATCGGCTCGTACCTGGGCGCTATCCGCGGGCGCGAGCATCTGCAGGGATTCGACGGCCCGCTGATCTCGCTCACCGCCCACGTCGGCAACTGGGAGCTCGCCGGCCGCGTGCTCGCCCAGCATTCCGCCCGCACCACGCACGTGGTGGTGGCGGCCGAGGAGGCGCGCGCCCTCGAGCGCTGGCTGCGCCGCGACGGAAGCGGTCTTCGCTTCGTGCCGCGGTCGCATCCGACGGTCTCGCTGACCTTGATCGCGGCCCTCCGGCGCGGCGACGCGGTGGCGCTGCAGGGTGACCGCGCGCTCGGCAACCGCGGCGACGTGCCGATCCCGTTCTTCGGACGGCCGGCGCCCTTTCCGGTGGGTCCGTTTCACCTGGCGCGCGCCGCCGGGGTGCCCGTCCTTCCCGCGTTCTGCACGCTCGACGGTGACGGCCGCTACGGGCTCCGGGTGCTCCCGCCCATGACGATCACGCGCGGCCACGAGGAGGAAGCGCTCGGCTCCTGGGTGGGCACGCTCGAGCAGATCGTGGCCGAGAAGCCGACCCAGTGGTTCAATTTCTTCGACGTGTGGAATCCTTTCGGCCTGTGAGCGAGGTGGTCGAGCTCGAGGAAGCGGAGCGACGGTCGCGCGAGCTCGCCGCGATCCTGCCGGCCCGCATCAGCCCTCCGTTCACGGGTCCGTTCATCCGGTCTGCGACCCTCTACGACGAATACGTCCTGCGCTTGACCCTCGGCATCTTTCGCACGAGTGGCCTGGCGAAGGCCGCCGAGACGCCGGGCACCACGGACGAGCTGGTCGCACGCGCCGGTTTCGAGGCCGGCCGCGCGCGTGTGCCCGTCGACTGGATGCTGCGCCGGTTGAGTCATCGCGGGATCATCGAGCAGCGCGACGCGGAGGGCGGGCCGCGCTTCCATCTCCGCGGTGAGGTGCGAGAGCTCGATCCCGTAGAGATTCTCGAGGCACAGCGGCGCCTGGACACGTCATGGCAGCCGTCGTACCTCCTGGCCGAGACGGTCGCCCAGGACTATCCGGTGTTCCTGCGCGGCGAGCGCACCGGCGAGGAGGTGCTCTTCTCGCCGAGCCGGCTTCGCCTCTGGGTGAACTTCTTCTCGAACGACAACGGCCTCTACGTCGTGAACAATCTCGTCGGCGCCGCCGCGGTGGCCGAGCTGATGCCGCCCGGTCCAGTGGCCATCATGGAGCTCGGCGGCGGGCTCGGCAGCGGCGCCGCGGCGCTGCTCGACGAGCTCCGCCGCTCGGAACGCTGGGCGGACGTTCGGGAGTATCGCTTCACCGAGCTCGTGCCGTTCTTCATGCGGCGTGGCCAGCAGGCGCTCGAGTCACGCTTCCCGGACGCATCGTTCCTGAAGTTCGGAGGGCTCGACATGAACCTGCCCTTCGCGGGGCAGGGGGTCGCGCGGGGGAGTGCGTCGGTCGTCTATGCGGTGAACACCTTGCACGTCGCGCGCGATCTCGACTTCACCCTGCGCGAGATCTTCGACGCGCTCGCGCCGGGCGGCCGGCTCGTTGTCTCGGAGTGCATTCGTACGGCGCCGGCGCAGGCGATTTACATCGAGTTCATCTTCAATCTGATGGAGACGTTCCGGTCACCGGTGCTCCACCCGCCGTATCGACCGAACGGCGGCTTCCTCGCGCCCGAGGAGTGGCAAGGCGCGATGGAAGCCGCCGGGTTCGTCGACGTCCGGATGCTACCGGATATCCCGAGCTTGCGAGCGCGCTTCCCGCACTTCCAGGTCGGCGCCGTCGGCGCGACCCGCCCCGCGTAAAAGAGGCGAGCGCTTCGAGGCCACCAGGACCGAGAAGCGAATTCGAGGGGCGCCCCGGCTGCGCCGGGGCGTCTCCGAGCGCGGGGGTCTTAGGGGGCCCTTCGAGGCCCCCTATTCAAATTTAATGATCCACTTCAGCTTCGGATACTCCGGCGGCTTGCCGTCGAGGTCGACGATGCGGATCGACTTGTCGGGGCCCTCGAGTTGTAGATTTCCGCCGCTGTAGGACACGTACTTGCCCCAGGTCTTCGGGATCGTGGCTTCCCGCGCGGCCATGGTCTGGGCCTGCGCCGGCGCCACCTGGAGCGCGGTGGTCAGCGCCGATCCGGGGACGTACGGCCGAACGGCGATGACGACGAGCGCGACGGCGATGACGGTCAGAACAGCCTTCGTGTAACGATCGATGGTCATCGTGGTCCTCCTGGCTCTGCATGGTACTGCGCCCCGGCCCGGCCCCACCCCGATTTCCTCGACTACTTGAACGCGGGCATGACCTCGCGGGTCAGGATCGCGAGACTCCGCTTCACGCGCTCGGGCGGGATGAGCCCGCCGGCGTCGAGCTCGGCCACGACGCCGTCGAGGCTCAGCTCCTCGCGCAGTCGCGCGAAGCGGTCGATCAGGCCGGCGGCGGTGCCGAACGCGACGCGCTCGGCCAGGATCTGCTCGTACGACAGTCCGGCGAGCCGCTCGACGCGAGCCTGCAGGCGCTCGGCGGGCCCGGCGCCGGTTCGTCCCACGGCGGTCTGCTGCAGGTCGGCCTGGCGACTGAAATAGAACGAGGCGCTTTCGAACGGCTCCTCGAGCGCTGCCTTCTCCGTGTCCGCGGCGTACACGGGGATGCGCAGATAGACGTTGCCCTCGCCGGCGTGCCCGGCGGCGCGCCACGCCCGGCGGTAGGCCAGCACGTGGTTGCGCAGAGTCGAGATGTCCATGCCGCGCAGGCCGACGAAGATCGGCAGACCCATCTCTCCAACTCGCGGGAATGTCTCCTCGGTCGTGGCGGCCATGCGAAGCGGCGGGTGGGGCAGCTGATACGGGCGCGGCGCGACGGTCGCGTTCTCGAAGCTCCAGTATTGCCCGTTGTAGCTGAACGGCTCGCCCTTCCACGCCTCGAGGATGATCTCGAGCGCCTCGCGAAAGCGCGCCTGACTCTCCGCGTAGGGGACGCCGTACACGTCGTAGACGCGCGGGAAGCCGCTGCGGCCGATCCCGAAATCGAAGCGCCCGGCGCTGATCTGATCGACCGTCGCGGCCTCTTCGGCGACGCGCAACGGATTGTTCAGCGGAAGCACCTGGACGGCCATCCCGATCCGCAGGCGCTTCGTACGCGTCGCGATCGAGCTCGCCACCACGATCGGCGCGGAGAGCACCGATCGGGCCGGCGTGAAGTGCATCTCGCCCAGCCACACGCCGTCGAGCCCCCACGCCTCGGCGGCGTCGACGACGTCGAAGCCCTCGCGGAACGCGGTGGCCTGATCGCCACCGCGGCGCATCTCGAACTCCATGAAGATCCCGAAGTCCATGAGTCTCCTGTCGGCCGCGTTACTGGCTCTTGATCTTCATGTCCTCGTACGACGGCCACACCGTCATCGGCACGAGGTTGATCGTGTGGTCGGCCATCTTCGGGCCGACGCCCATCAGGGCCCGGAGGTCCATGATCGGCGCGAACATCGCCCGGTCGATGGTCAGCTGCTGGATGCGAAACAGCATCGCCTCGCGCTTCTTGACGTCGCGCTCGACGGATTGCTGCTGGACGAAGTCGTCGATGTCCGGGTAGCCGCCGTAGGCGTACGCGCCTTTGGAGCTGATGAATTCCGTTACCCGGCTGGCCGCGTTCCCGGAGTTGCCGACCGCGGTCATGAAGAGCCCGTGCAGCTTCTTCTCGCGCCACGTGGCGTAGAAGGCCGCGCGCTCCATCGGCCGCATCCTCACGCGGATGCCGACCGCGTTCAGGTAGTTCACCGCGGCCTCGGCCACCGTGGGAAATCCGGGGATCGGCACGAAGTCGCCGGCGTCGAGGCCGTTCGGGAAGCCGGCGTCCGCGAGCAGCTGCTTGGCCTTCTTCGGATCGTACGGCGGCGGCTCCACCTGGAGCGCGAAGTCCATCACGCGCGGCACGATGACGCCGGCCGGCGGACAGAAGCCGAGGCACGCCGCTTCGTTCGTGGTCTTGCGATCGAGCGCGAAGTTGACCGCCTGGCGCAT
>WNFK01183987.1_pt1 | contig 18259 bp, 19 predicted proteins | sample 5400281 | NCBI WGS metagenome assembly WNFK01 (sample SAMN13153350, study PRJNA577476) | soil metagenome | isolation source: 20 cm soil on Douglas fir-dominated hillslope | place: USA:California | collected 2013-09-17 | reverse complement strand
TTCCCCCGCCGCGATGGCCTCGAGAATGTCCGGCTGAGAGGTGACGGCGATGCCGCCCGCGACGAGTGCCGTGTCCGGTCCCTTGTAGTCGTCCGAGTGCAGGACGGAGATGCGCGTCGGCTCGACGGGACCGCCCACGTGGAGCTTGATCGACCCCGTGGCCCCCGTCTCGGGCAGGCCGGTTTGCTTCAGGAGCACGGCGATGGGTACATCGCCGATCGGACGATTGATGATGAGTCCGGTGGCGCCGCGGGCGTCGTGCTTCACCATATAGATCACCGTCCGCGTGAAGCGCGGATCGCTGAGCGAGGGGAGGGCGACGAGAAGCTGCCCAGAGAGCGTCGCGGCCGGCGCGGGCGGCCCCTGCGCGCCGGCCGGCCTCGTTGTCCAGACTGAGGCGGAGAGCAAGATCGCCACGGCGAGGACCGCGCACAGCGCGAACCGGCTCGTCTTCACGCCCGCACCTCCTCGCCCGATGTGGATTCGTGGCACAGTATAGACGATGCCCCTCCCTGTCGCGCTCCGGGCCTTCCGCTACCGCGACTTTCGGCTCTTCTGGACCGGCCAGCTCATCTCCCTCGTCGGCACATGGATGCAGAGCGTGGGGCAGGCCTGGGTTGTCCTCGAGATCACCGGCTCGCCCTTCAAGCTCGGCGTGATCACCGCGCTCCAGTTCGGGCCCATGCTCTTTCTCTCCTTTCTCGCGGGTGCGCTGGCCGATCGCGTGCACAAGCGGCGACTCCTGCTCCTGACTCAGAGTGCCCTCATGCTCCAGGCCTTCGCCCTCGCCGCGCTCGACTGGGCGGGACACATCCAGTACTGGCACGTGGCCGTGCTCGCCACGGTGTACGGGATCGCCAACACCCTCGACCTGCCCGCGCGGCAGTCCTTCGTGGTGCAAATCGTGGGCAAGAACGATCTCATCAACGCCATCGCCCTCAACTCGGCGGTGTTCAACGGCGCGCGCGTGGTGGGGCCGGCGGTGGCCGGCTTGCTCGTGGCGCGCTACGGCGTGGCCATCGCCTTCCTCCTGAACGGGCTGAGCTTTCTCGGCGTCATCGGCGCGCTCCTCGCCATCCACAACGAGGGCGCGCCGCGGCCGCGCGCCGGGGACAGCCTGGGTCAGGAGATCCTCCAGGGACTGCGCTATGCGTGGGAGACGCCGCTCATCGTGCTCATCCTCGCCTTCATGCTCGTGACTAGCCTCTTCGTCGTGAACTTCGGGGTGGTGGTTCCCCTCGTGGCCCGCGAGGTGCTGCACGAGGGGGCGCACGGCTTCGGGCTCCTCATGGCCTCGCTCGGAATAGGGGCGGTGGCCGGCGCGGGCGCGCTCGCCCTCGTGGGGCAGGGCCGCGCGCCGGTCTGGCTGCTCGCGGGGGCGGCCCTCATCGACGCCGTCGGCCTCATGGCCCTGGGACTCGTGCGCCACTTCTGGCTCTCCGCGGTGCTCCTGGGCGTGATGGGCTTCGCCATGATCGTGTTCATGGCCAGCTCCAACACCACCCTGCAAGTGACGGTGCCCGACGCGCTCCGTGGCCGGCTGATGGGCCTCTACGCTTTCGTCTTCGTCGGCATGAACCCGTTCGGCGCACTCTTCATCGGGTCGGTGGCGGAGAAGTGGGGCGTGCCCGTGGCCTGCGTCGTGGCGGGTGGGATCGGCGCGGCGTGCCTGGTGGCCCTCACGCTCGTCTGGGGACGGCGCGCCGCCGAGCCGCCCCCGACCTAGACGAGCGCTGGGCTAGCCATGCCGCGCCGGGTATAATCCAGCCCCCAGGAGCCATCCTCAATGACCATCGAGACCACGCTGACGTCGGATACCATCCCGGTTCGGGAGACGCATCGCTTCGATGTGGATGCGCTCGAGCGTTACCTCGCCCCGCGCATCCCGGGGTTCCGCGGCCCGGTGACGGTGAGCCAGTTCCAGGGTGGGCAGTCCAATCCGACCTACCGGCTCTCCGCGGCCGGTCACGAATACGTGCTGCGGCGCAAGCCACCCGGCAAGCTTCTGCCTTCCGCGCACGCGGTGGATCGCGAGTATCGCATCCTCACCGCCCTCGGCCAGACCGATGTGCCGGTGCCCAGGACCTGGGTGCTCTGCGACGATCCCGAGATCATCGGCACCATCTTCTACGTCATGGACTGGGTGGCGGGACGCATCATGGTCGATCCGCTCCTGCCCGGGTGCACCGCCGCCGAGCGGACGGCCATCTACGATTCCATGAGCGACGTGCTGTCGCGACTCCACCGCCAGGACTGGAAGGCCCTCGGCCTCACCGACTTCGGCAAGCCGGGGAGCTACTTCACCCGGCAGATCCACCGCTGGACCCAGCAGTACCGCGCCTCGGAGACGGAGCGCATCGAGGCCATGGAACAGCTCATGGTCTGGCTGCCCGAGCACATTCCCGCGGGGGACGACACCACCGTCGTCCACGGCGATTTCCGGCTGGGCAACGTCATCATGCATCCGACGGAGCCGCGGGTGCTCGCCGTGCTCGACTGGGAGCTCGCGACCCTCGGCCACCCCTTGGCCGATCTCGCCTACAGTCCTCGGTGAAGACCTGAAGGCCCTCGGCATTCCGAGCGAAGAGGAGTGTCTCGCCACCTACTGCCGTCGCACGGGGCGAGTCGACATTCCGGACTGGAGCTTCTACGTCGCGTTCTCCATGTTTCGCCTCGCCGCTATCGCGCAGGGGATCATGGGGCGGGTGATCGCGGGCACGGCCAACGACGCGGGCGCCCGCTCGCGGGGCGAGCGCGCCCGTCCCATGGCCGAGGCGGGCTGGGCCCTCGTGGAGTCCGGGCGCTAGGAGAGCATGATGAAACCATTCGTGATCAACCGGTACGGGCGCATCGTCTTTCCTTTCAACTTCTTTCCCGAGCTCGATTTTTCGGCGTTCCAGACGCTCGAGCAGTTCGCCGCCGTCATCAAGCGGGACTTCGAGGAGAAGGCGCCCAACGAGACGGACATTCTCCAGCGCGTGGAGTCCCAGGCCTACAAGGCAAGGTTCGAGATCCTGCGCGACCTCGCCCTCCACCTCTTCTGGGTCAACCGCTACGCCATGACCATGTACGAGAAGCGGCCCACGCGCTGGCGCGACGTGGCCCGGCCAGTCCGGAATGTCGACTCGCCCCGTGCGACGGCAGTAGGTGGCGAGACACTCCTCTTCGCTCGGAATGCCGAGGGCCTTCAGGTCTTCACCGAGGACAAGATCTGCCGCGTCCTCCTCGACATCCTTCGCCACAAGAAGTGGGCAGGGGCGGAGCTCCCCGCCATCAAGCCCACAGTGGGAGAGATCCTCGCCAATCCGAAGAACCTCACCTTTCACCTCCTCGCCTACGATCCCGACTATCCCGGCTATGGCTACGACGACATCATCGAGTTCAACCACCGCGTGCCCGAGCTCGAAGCCCTCATGCGGCAGACCATGGTGCTCCACAACCAGTACCGCTGGGATCGCTCCAAGCTGCGGTTGACGGAGGTGGGCCGCCTGCACGACGACGACTACGTGGTGGTCTTCCAGCCGCGGAGCGACGACGTGCTGCACTTCATCCGCCGGGTCAAGGGCATGCATCGCGTGCCCCGCCGCAAGCCCGTGCCCGCCGAGTCCCGCCGGCCCGTGCTGCCCTATCCGCCGGTGCAGGTGCGCGAGCGCTTCAAGGTCATGCCGAAGCTCGAGGCGGTGGCCGTGTACAAGGGCGAGCGCCCATGCACCAACGACGATCTCATCCGCAACGCCGCCTACTGCTGGTCGCCCATGACGGCGGCGGAGATCCTGCGCAAGACGGGCATCGAGGAGCGGCTGTACACGGAGCTGGACCTCGACCACATGGCCCTTCTCGCCGCCCAGCGGGCCCTCGAGAAGTCCCGTCACCGGCCCGAGGAGATCGGAGCGGTGATCTTCTGCTCCTGCACCAGCGTCAAGATGATGCCGTCGCTCGCCACCTGGCTCTCCGGGCAGCTCGGCATTTTCCAGACGCACGCCTCCTGCGATATCGTGGCCGCCTGCGCCGGCTTGCCCTACGGCCTGAGCGAGGCGGTGCGCCTGCTCCAGGAGGTGGAGCGCCCCATTCTGGTGGTGTGCGGGGAGAAGTTCTCCGACAAGATCGGCACGGTGCGCACGTCGCGCATGATCTTCGGCGACGGCGCGGCCGCCCTCGTGATCGCCCCCGCGCCCGCGGGGGCCGCCCCCGACGTCGAGGTGCTGCAAACGTACGCGAGCGGTCCCATGTCGGAAGTGGATTCGATCATCTGGCCCAACCCCGAGTTCGACAACAACATCACGGTATACGGGCCGGAGGTGCGCGCCCTCGTCAAGCGCTACCTCGGCCAGATGCTGAACGAGCTCCGCGCTCTGCCTCATCCGGACGGGAAGAACGGCGGCTCGCTGCTCGACGCGGTGGACCTCGTCGTCCCGCACCAGGCCAACAAGACCATGGTGGTGAGCATCGCGGAGGCGGCCGGAGTCTCCGCCGATCGTCTCTACTTCAATATCGACAAGGTGGGCAACACGTCGTCGGCGAGCATTCCCATCGCCCTGCACGATGCGGTGAGGGAAGGGGTGATCGACCGCCCCATGCGCATCTTCGCTCCCGGCTTCGGCGCCGGCGCGGTGGGCGGCTACGCGGTGCTCCGCGTCGACCCCGCCGTGGTCGCCTAGCGGCCACCGCCCGCTCGCGTGAAGCTCGGCGTCTATCTCAACGCGCAGCACCCGGCCGCCGACGATCCGAGCCGCCGCTTCGCGAAGATTCCATTACTTTCCCCTGCGCCCCATGCTCCAGCGGCTCGCCGCGGAGGTCGAAGGTCTCGGGGTGGAGACGAACCTCGTCCTGCTGCCCCTGCGCGCGTAGGCGATTGACCTCGACACACGGGAGAGAGAGCTCATGGTGAACGTGCTCGTGACGATGCCCTTCTCGGATCGGCTGCTCGATCCGCTGCGTGCCGTGTCGCCCAAGCTCCGGATCACGCGCGAGGCCGCCGACCGCGCCGACTATTCGGCCACCGACGTGCTCTACACGGGAGCGCCTCCGCGCGATCTCTCGCGGGCGCGCGGGCTCAAGTGGGTGCAGGTGCACATGGCCGGCGTGAACACGCTTCTCGATCATCCGCTCTACACGGACACGTCCGTCCTCCTCACCACCACGAGCGGCGTGCATGCCGCGACCATCGCGGAGTACGCCATCAGCGTGCTCCTCGCGCTCGCCCATCGTGTGCCGCGCATGGTCGAGTGGAAGGCGAAGGGGACCTGGCCGCCCGACAAGGACCGGTGGTCCCTGTTCGTGCCCACGGAGATGCGCGGCTCCACGCTCGGCATCATCGGCTACGGGAGCATCGGCCGCGAGCTCGCCCGCATCGCCAAGACAGCGTTCGGGATGAGCGTTCTCGCGTGCAAGCGCGATCCGTCCCGCCGGGAGGATTTGGGCTACGCGCTACCCGGTACGGGCGATCCCGAGGGCGTGCTGCCCGACGCGTGGTTCTCGCCCGAGAAGCTCTCGGATCTCCTCGCCCGCTCCGACGCCGTGGTGATGTGCGCGCCGCTCACCCCGGAGACCGAACGCATGATCGGCGCGGCCGAGCTGCACGCCATGAAACCCTCGGCCTACTTCCTCAACGTCGGACGGGGTGCCACCGTGGACGAGGCCGCGCTGGCCCGGGCCCTCGCGGACAAGCGCATCGCCGGGGCGGCCATCGACGTGTTCGTCGAGGAGCCGCCGCCCGCCGGCCATCCCTTCTACGAACTCGACAACGTCATCGTCTCCCCGCACGTGTCGGGCTTCCTGCCGAGCTACGACGACCGGTGCGTGGAGCTCTTCGCGGAGAATCTCCGCCGCTACCTGGCCGCCGCGCCGCTCTTGAACCTGGTCGATCGCGCCAAGGGTTACTAGGCCGTCCGCGTGCCCCCCGCGCCGGAGCGTCTCATCCGCCTCGAGGCGGCGGCCGGCGGCGCGGGCGGCAGCTGGTATGTCCTCCTCGAAGGGTTGGCGCGGCTCGTGCGCGACGTTCATCCCTGCATCGATCTGCACGTGGTGGAGGGTGGAGGCGTGATGAATCACGCCGACGTGGGGGCGGGCCGGATCCCCGTGGCCATCCTCAATCCGCCCATGACGATGGCGGCGCGGGCGGGCCGGGCTCCCTTCGACCATCCGCTGACCGATCTCCGCGTGGGCGTGGCCAACCTTACCGTCAACCATTTGCAGCTCATGGTGGGTCGAGATGTGCCCCTCGCCGAGCTCCGGGACTGGACGGCGCGGCGCCATCCCCTGCGCGTGCCCGTCGATCGCGTGGGGACAGTGGACCGTCTCGTGTTCGAGCTGGCCCTGGGGCAGATCGGCCTCACGCCGGCCGCCCTCGAGAGCTGGGGCGGTGCCCTCGTGCCCGCGGGTAACTACAACGAGCAGCTGAGCCTCTACCGGGACGGCAAGGTGGACGCGCTCTGGCAGTTCATGGGTATCCCGTCGCCTTCGATCCAGGAGGCGCACGCCGCCCGCCCCATCAAGCCGCTCGCTCTTCCCCCGGACCTGATCGCCCGCCTCGTCCAGCTCGGGTGGTCGGCCGCGGAGCTACCAGTGGGCGCGTATGGCGTGGTGACGTCGCCGGTGCCCACGGTATCCATGGGCACCTCGCTCGGCTTCCACGCCGCCGTACCCGCGGAGGTGGCCTTCGCCATCACCGCCGCCATCTGCGACAACGCCGCGCGCGTGCGGGCCATCCATCCCGCGGCGGCAGCTTTTGATCCCGCGCGGGCGCACGTGGAGCCCGGCGGGCCTCTCCACGAAGGCGCCGCGCGCTACTTCAGGCTCGCGCCCTCGGGCTGAGGAAGAGGACGGTTACTTGGCGGCGATGGCCGCGATCTCCACGAAGTACTTGGGGGCGGCGAGGCGCGCTTCCACCGTGGCGCGGGCCGGCGGATTCGCGGGGTCCATCCACGAATCCCACACGCTGTTCATGTCGTCGAAGTAGCGCATGTCGGCGAGCCAGATGGTGGCGGAGAGAAGCTTGGACTTGTTGCTGCCCGCGGCGGCGAGGAGCTCGTCGAACTTCTTGAGGATCTGCTGGGTCTGACCCTTGACGTCCGTGGCCGCGTCGCCGGCGATCTGGCCCGCGATGTAGATGGTGTCGCCGTGGACGACGGCAGCGCTCAGACGCTTCCCGGGCTGAATCCGATTGATGCTCATCAGCACAATCTCCTTAGTGTGAGGGACCAGGCATCCCTCTCCCCCACCGGGGGAGAGGGCAGGGTGAGGGGGCGGTTCGAAATCGAGTCGCCACCGTTCAGGGAGCAGACGGATTCGCGTAGTGCTGCATGATGTACCCGGCAATGCTATGGCGCGACGGGCGATTGGGCAGCGCGTTGCCGGGGAACCATCGCGCGTCCTCCAGCTCTGAGTGATCCACGCGAAGCTCGCCGCCCGCGTAGGTCGCCACGAAGCCCAGCATGATCTGGCTCGGGAAGGGCCAGTTCTGGCTGCCCACGTAGTGGATGTCCTTCACGTCCACCCCGACCTCTTCCTTGACCTCGCGCGCCACGCAGCCCTCGAGCGACTCGCCGTTGTCCACGAAGCCCGCCACGAGGGCGTAGCGGCCGGGCGCCCACTCCGCCTTGCGGGCGAGGAGCACGCGATCGCCGTCACGCACCATGATGATGACCGCGGGATGGAGGTGCGGATAGTGCTCGTAGTGGCAGCGCGCGCAGCGCTTGCCCCACTCGCCTTCGATGCGCGAGGTCGGCTCGCCGCAGCGGGGACAGAAGCCGCTCGTGCTCTGCCACCACAGGGCCTGCATGGCCATGCCGCCCAGCGACAGGAGATCGTCGGGCAGCTTGGTGCCGCGCATGGGGATGAGCGTCTGCTTCTCGAGGCCCGGAGGTACCGGCGTGTCCTTGGGAAGGGGCGCCGTCCAGCAGGGCTGGCCGCGCAGGGTGCCGAGCCAGAACGGGTCCTTGACCACGCTTTCGAGCCCGAGGGGCACGGGGCCCGAGGGAAGCCGGAAGGCGTCGCCGTCGGGCACGACGAGAAGGTCCTGGTCCTGAACGAGCAGCCAGTGTCCCCGCGGCTCGGGCGGCGTGCCGCCGTGCTTGGCGGGCTGGAAGTCGGCGCCCAGCACCTCGCGGTTGAAGGGGAGATAGACGGAAAGCGGCGTGGTCACGGGACGTCCTCGAAATAGCTCACGAGCTCAGGCGCTCGAGAGGGCGGCGGCGGGCGCGGGCTCGAGCCGCTGGAGCGCGGGCATGACCTCCGCGGCGAAGAGGCGCAGGCTGCGCTCTGCCTCGGCCGCCGGCATGCCCGCATAGGAGAAGACGCCGACGAAGTGGTCGTTGCCCACGCGCCGGCGCACGTCGAGGATCTTCTCGTAGCACTGCTCGGGGGTGCCCCATACCTGCAGATCCACGAAAAAGTCGATGACCTTCTCGTCCCCGTAGGTGTGGATCTTGTCGTTCATCTTCGCGTAGTACTCGTAGCCCTTGGTCGTCTTCATATGCTCGTCGCCGAATCGGTAGTGGTCGAGCACGCTCCGGAAATAGCCGCCGATCCATCGCCGCGCCTGCTCGCGGGCGCGCTCCGGGTCGGGATCGCAGAACGTCCAGCCCGCGGAGACCGGAGGGGGCGGCTCCACGCCGTTGATCTGGCGATAGAGCGCGTGGTACTCGGTCAGCTCCTTGGCCACCTCTTTCCACGGCTTCTGGGGAATGATCAGAATGCCCACGCCCAGCTCGGCCATGATCTTCATGGACTCGGGCGAGACGGCCGCGGCGTAGGTGCGCCCGCGGAAGCTCTTGAAGGGCGCGGGCCGGATGTCCGCGCGCGGCTGGCTGAGGAACTCGCCCTCGAATTCGCAGTAGCCCTTCTCCAGTCCCTCCAGCAGCATCTGCGCGTATTCGACGAAGCGCTCGCGGCTCTCGCCCATGGGCACGCGGAAGCCCTCGAACTCGACCTTGCCCGCCCCGCGCCCGAGGCCCAGGATCATCCGGCCGCCCGAGATATTGTCGAGCATCGACACTTCTTCGGCTACGCGCATGGGATCGTGCCAGGGCAGCACCACGACCATGGAGCCCAGGGCCACCCGGGTGGTGCGCCCCGCCATGTAGGTGAGAAACTGCAGCACGTCGGGGCACATGGTGTAGTCAGTGAAGTGGTGCTCGACGCTCCAGATGGAGTCGAAGCCCAGGGGCTCGCACAGGTCGGGCATTCGGTGCTCCTCCTGGATTGACGAGGCGCCCGCCTCGGCCCGCCAATCTTGCCCCACCACGGCCGCCCACGCAAGGCCGGGCGAGGTCGGGCCCATCGATTGACAATCCGCGCCATTCGACTAGGCTAGAGCGCGCGCACGCAGGCTCAGCCCGCGGCGCAATCCAATCCGGAGGGCTCCTCGCATGAAGCATCACCACGTGTACCGGACGGAGCTGTCGCCCATCAGCTTCCTCCAGCGCAACGCCTATGTATTCCCGGACAAGACCGCGGTCATCCACGGGAGCCGGCGCTACAGCTACCGGCAGCTCGAGGAGCGCGTGAACCGCCTCGCCTCCGCCCTCCGCGCGGCGGGGCTCAAGAAGCACGACCGGGTAGCCTTCATCTGTCCTAATACGCCGGCCATGCTCGAGGCGCATTACGGCGTCCCCCTGGCCGGGGGCATTCTCGTCGCCGTCAACATCCGCCTCTCCTCCGACGAGATCGGCTACATCCTCAAACACTCGGGCTCGACCTTCGTGTTCGTGGACCGGGAGTTCGAGCCCACGGTGAAGCCGCTCGATCTCAGCGGCCTCACCGTAGTGCGCGTGGACGACACGGGCGCCTCCGGCGATCCCTACGAGGATTTTCTCGCCACGGGCAGTCCGAAGGCGGTGGAGTCCGTGCTGGAAGACGAAGAAGAGACCATCGCCATCAACTACACGTCGGGCACCACGGGCCGCCCCAAGGGCGTCATGTACTCGCATCGCGGGGCGTGGGTGAACGCGATGGGGGAGGTGGTCGAGACGGGGATGAACTTCGAGACGAAGTATCTCTGGACCCTGCCCATGTTCCACTGCAACGGCTGGTGCTTCACGTGGGCGGTGACGGCGGTGGCAGGCACCCACGTGTGCCTCCGCCGTGTGGAGTCGGGGTGGGTGTGGGACCTCCTCGAGTCGGAGGGCATCACGCACTACTGCGGCGCGCCCACCGTGCAGATCGGCGTGGTGAACGATCCCAAGGCGCACCGGCTCGACCGCCAGGTCACAGTGACGGTGGCGGGGGCCCCGCCGTCGCCCACCCTTCTCGGCAAGCTCAAGGACCTCAACTTCCGCCCCGTGCACGTCTACGGCCTGACCGAGACGTACGGCCCCCACACGGTGTGCGCCTGGCATAAGGAGTGGGACAGCCTACCGGGTGACGAGCAGGCGCGCCTCGCCGCGCGGCAGGGGCAGGGCTACGCCATCTTTGACCTGGTGCGCGTGGTCGACCCCGAGATGAACGACGTCCCGCGCGACGGCGAGACGCTGGGCGAGGTAGTGATGGTCGGCAACAACTGCGCCAAGGGCTACTACGAGCAGCCGGAGGCGACGGCCGAAGCCTTCCGCGGCGGCTGGTTCCATTCCGGCGACATCGGGGTGTGGCACCCCGACGGCTACATCGAGCTGCGCGACCGGAAGAAGGACATCATCATCTCGGGCGGCGAGAACATCTCCACCATCGAGGTCGAGCAGTGCGTGGCCCGGCACCCCGCGGTGATGGAGTGCGCGGTGGTGGCCATACCCGACGAGAAATGGGGCGAGCGGCCCAAGGCCTTCGTCACCCTCAAGCCCGGCCAGCACGCCACCGAGCAGGAGGTCATCGCCTTCTGCAAGGAGCACATCGCGGGCTTCAAGGCGCCGGCCGCGGTGGAGTTCGGCGACCTGCCCAAGACCTCAACGGGAAAGATTCAGAAGTTCGTGTTGCGCGACAAGGAGTGGAAGGGACGCGAGAAGCGGATCAACTAGCGACGCGGCGGCTGGGGAGCGGGGTGGGCGTGGGCCAGCGCGCGCAGGCGGAACCCGAAAAACAGGAGTAGGAGGCCGAAGAAGAGCGAGTACGCGCCGATGAGCCAGATGAGAGAGAGCAGCCCCGCCCAGGGCAGCAGGACCATGAGAACGCCGAAGACGGTCGTGAGTATGCCACTCAGGATCAACACCCACTCGCCGGGAGCCTCGTGACGCATCTGCACTCCCGCCACGATATGCAGCACCCCGCTCACAACGGCGAAGGCGCTCACGACAAAGAGCGAACCCACCGCAGTGGGCCCGGGCTTGAGCATAGCGAGGAGACCAAAGGCGACGCAGACGATGCCCTCCAGTATGATGGGCACCGCGGGCTGGCGGCTGGCCTTCCTGCGCACCCCGGCCACGATGATGAGGATGCCGCCCACGAACACCGTCGCCCCGAAGAGCATGACGAGCGTGCCCAGGGTGAGGCCGGGTGCGAAGAGCGCGTAGAGACCGAAGACGATGGCGAGGACGCCCCGCGCGGCGACGAACCCCCAGTTTCGGCCCAGCGCAGTGTTCATCGGCGTGTCTCCCTCCCTGTGGCTCCCCCCTGAGCGGAAGGAGCGGCACCTGCCGTCCTGGAGCGCATTCTATCAGCGGGGCCCGAGGGCGCGTGTAAGATACGGTGGCCGGGCCGCCCCGGCCGTCACGCACCTACGAGGAGGAGAACGCTCGTGCGCTACTGGGATGACATGAAGGCGGGCGAGGTCGTGGAGCTGGGCAGCCACACCATGGACAAGGAGCGCATGCTGAGCTTCGCCCGTGAGTTCGACCCCCAGCCCTTCCACACCGACGAGAAGGCGGCGGAGGCCAGCATCTGGGGCGGGCTCATCGCGAGTGGCTGGCACACGGGCAGCACCCTCATGCGCCTCTTCTGCGACGGCTTCCTCAAGGACACGGCGAGCCTCGGCTCCCCCGGCATCGACGAGCTGCGCTGGCTCAAGCCGGTGCGCCCGGGCGACACTCTCACCGCTCGCCTCACCGTGACCGAGGCGACCGCCTCGCGCAGCAAGCCCGACCGGGGGATCATCCGCTCGGTGATGGAGATGAGGAATCAGCGGGGCGAGGTGGTCATGACCACCTCGGGCGTGAACTTCTTCTCCCGCCGCCCCGCCTGAGATGCGCCGGATCGCCGTCCTGACGCGGCGGCGCCTGGGCTGGGCCGTGGCCGTCGCCTTCCTCCTCGCCGCGGGGCCGGCGGTCGCGCAGACCATCACCTGGCAGATGGCCAACGAGTATCCCGCCACGTCCATCCACGGCGAGGGCGATCAGTTCTTCGCCCGCGAGCTGCGGGAGCGCAGCGGGGGCCGCATCGTCATCACGCATTCCTTCGACGCCTCCCTCGGCTACCGCTCCAAGGATCTCCTCCAGGCGGTGGCGCGCGGCACGGTCATCGTGGGCGACATGTACATTGGCGCGCTGGGCGACGTGCATCCGATCTTTCTCCTCCCGTCGCTGCCTTTCCTCGCCGTCACCCCGGAGCAGGCGCGCCTCCTCACCGACGTGGCGCGCCCGGAGTACGAGCGCGTCCTCACCCGCCAGAATCAGAAGCTCCTGTACCCGTCGCCGTGGCCGCCCGCCGGCATCTGGGCGAAGAAGCCGGTGACGAGCATGGAGGCGCTGCGGGGCCTCCGCATCCGGACGCCGGACGCCAACGGCACGGCCACCTTTCGCGCGGCGGGAGCGCAGCCCGCTCAGATCTCGTTCGCGGACGCGTTGCCGCGCCTCAAGAGCGGCGAGATCGACGCCGTGCTCTCCTCGGGAGACGGCGGAGCGGGCCAGCGGCTGTGGGAGTACCTGAACCACTTCACCGCCATCAACTATTCGATGACCATGAGCATGGTGACCATGAACCTCGACGCATGGAACGGGCTCAACCCCGAGCTGAAGCAGGCCGTGCTCGGCGCCGCCCACGCCACGAGCGAGCGGCAATGGGCCGAGATCAGGAACCGTGTGGCCGTCAACTACGATCGGATGCGGGCCAACGGCGTAGGCATCACCCCCGAGGCTCCCGCGGAATTTCTCGAAGCGCTCGGCAAGGCAGGCCGGGTCACCATAGACGAGTGGACCAAGGCAGGGCCAACCGGCCAGGAAATCCTCGACGACTACTCCAAGAAGCTCACCAAGCCCTGACAGGGGGCCGGTCTCCTCGCTCGGCCTCCGCAGTTGAAAAAGCTCGCAGGCCGCTCAAAAAGGTCCAGATGCGAGGCGACGCCCGAAGGCCGCGGGCGAGGCGTACCCCTGGTACGTTGAGCCCGCGGCCGAGGGCGTCAACGAAGCAGATGGGCCTTTTTCAGCGGCCTGCCCCTAGGGAACGCCCAGTCGGCCGATAGCGGGCAGCTTCAGCGCCGGCCGCTTCACGTCGAGGCCGAAGGCCAGGCCGAGCACGTTGACCTCCACCCCTTCCTCCCACGCCCCGAGTACGCCGACCAGCCCCAGCAGGGAGAGCTGGAGGCCCGTGCCGCTCGGCGCCATGCCGATGGGAGCGCCGCCGGCCAGGTAGTCCTTGCCGATGGCGGTCGAGGGGAGCTTGAGCCTGAGCTCCGGCACCTCGCGCCCCACGAACGCGGTGAAGGTGTTGCTGTTGGGACCGGGCCAGGTCCGGTACGAGGCGCGGTACGGGTAGGCGGCGACGGCGGCCTGGATCTTCTCGATGACCGGCTGGGCCTCGTCGCCCCGCAGGTCCACGAGGAGGTCGGGCCGGCTGCCGAACCAGTAGTTGTCGGGGCCGGTGCGATTGACCCGTATGGCCTGCAGGCCGCGGTCGACCCCCCAGCCGATCACCTCGTAGCGCGTGTACGCCGGCGCATCGCCCGGCTTGATGGCAATCCAGGTGTGCACGGCGAGGAGGCCGCGCCAGCCCACGGTGCGCGCGGCATAGACCTGCACCACGGCCTCCGGCGTGGTGGACGGATCGGGGGCCTGGCCGGACGGCTCGCGCGAGAGCTCGGACCAGTTGCCGCGGGCGCGCTCGATGGCCGAGCAGCCGGTCACCGCGGCGAGAAGGCAGGCGAGCAAGGTCAGGCAAGAGACGCGCGCGGCCATGGGCGCACAGCATACCGCGCCATGACCTGCGGGTGCGAGAGACCGAGCGGGCTAGACGAGCGGGGTATACCGGAAGGGTGCCCAGCCGATGCCCTCGACGGGCTTCGGAACATAGGCGTTGACCTTCCGTGCCTCGGCCTTGGCCGCCGGCTTCGGGGCCGAGACCTTCTTCGCTGTCGCCTTCTTCGCTGCTGGCTTCTTCGCCACTGCCTTCTTCACGGAGCGCTTCACTGCCGATTTCTTCTTCGCCATGCGCGGGAGTCTACACTAACGCTCTCGGCACGGTCAATCGCCGCCTGGCTCGGCGGCGGAGGGCGAGCTTGCCCGCGCGGGGCAGGCCCTTGATCTCCGCCTCGCGCCGCAGCGCGGCCGATCGATCACGCTGGCCCTCGCTCCACCTGAGGGCGACGGGAAGGCGGGCGCGTGTATACTTCGACGCAACCCCGCGCGCGTGCTGGCCGAGCCGCCGGGGGAGATCGTTGGAGATTCCGGTGTAGAGCGTGCCGTCGGCGCACTCGAGGAGGTAGCACACCCATGCCATCGGGGCCCAGTATGCACGAGCTCGACGCGGGGCAGGTACATTACGAGTGGAACCATGCCATCCCGCCTCGTCTCCGGATCGAGCCGGGCGACACGGTGGTGTTCCAGACGCGGGACGCGGCCGACGGCTACTACTCGCGGGCGTCTACCCACGCCGACGTGGTGAACCGCGGGCCGTTCCGCGGGTGGTCGAAGTGCTCGACATGAAGCCCGACGCCGATTTCGGCTGGACGGCCATCCGGCCCGGGCGCGGGCTCCTTCCCGAGTCGGAGTTCTCCAAGCCGTTTCTGCAGATCTGGGATCTCTCCGACGGGACGCACGCGCGCATGGATCGTCGCGTGGCCGTCCCCATCGAGGCGTTCCCCGGCGTGATGGGCACCGCCCTCGACGAGCCCGGCGCGCACAGCACCATGCCCCCACGGAAGAACGGCGGCAACATGGACATCAAGCAGCTCACGCGCGACTCCATCCTCTACCTTCCCGTGTGGATGCCGGGGGCGCTCTTCAGCGTGGGCGACGGGCACGGCGCGCAGGGCGACGGCGAGGTGTGCGTCACCGCGGTGGAGATGCGGGCGCAGGTGACCCTGCGCTTCGGCCTCCAGCGCGGCCGGCATCTGCCGGAGCCGCAGCTCAGGACCACCCGCCGCCTCGCCGCGGGCACCAACACCGGGCCATGGTTCGCCACCACCGCGCACGGGCCCGATCTGTTCGCCTCCTCCCAGCGCGCGGTGCTGCACATGATCGATCATCTCGTCCGGGAGCGCGGGTTCTCGCGTGAGGAGGCGTACATCATCTGCAGCGTGGCCGCCGATCTCAAGATCAGCGAGATCGTCGATGCGCCCAACTGGATCGTCTCCGCCTTCATCCCGGAGAGCATCTTCCCGTGAGTTCACGGCATCGTGACAATCCCGCTTCGCCATTGGGTAAAATCTGAACGGTCATGAGCCTGCCTCTCGTGATACCGTCGCCGACCGGGCACGCGCCCGTCGCTCCCTTCCTGCGCTTCTCCACCTTGTGGATCCAGATCACGGGGACGTGGTGCAATCTCGAGTGCGCCCACTGCATCAACGCCTCCGGACCCAAGGAGCCGTGGCTCAAGCCCTTGCGCGCCGAGGTGCCGCGAGCCGCCATCCGCGAGGCGGAGGAGCTGGGCGTCAAAGAGATCTACTTCACGGGCGGTGAGCCGTTCCTGCACGGCGACATCCTCTCCCTCCTCGCGCAGGCCCTCGAGACCGCGCCCACCACGGTGCTGACCAACGGCACCCTCATCGATGCGGCCATGGCCGACGCGCTGGCTGCCCTCGCCGCCTCCGCTCCGTATTCGCTGGAGATTCGCGTGAGCCTCGACGATACCGACCGGGAGAAGAACGACCGGATCCGCGGGGCGGGGGCCTTCAACAAAGCGGTCGACGCCATCGGCAGCCTTCACGAGCGTGGGCTCTTACCCATCGTGACCGCCACCGAGATCACGAGCCGTGAGCACTCGGACGGGCGTGGGATGTACGAGCGCTTCCGCGATTTCCTCAAGGCCCGCGGCATCGAGAAGCCGCGGGTGAAGATCATGCCGGTCTTCGCCCTGGGGCGGCTCGCCCGACCGGGCGGGGCGGTGCTGAGCGAGGAAGACCTCGAGCGATTCGATCGAGGCACCCTGCAGTGTTCGGAGGCGCGAGTGGTGGCGGACGGCGGGGTTTATGCGTGCCCGATTCTCGCGGGACTTCCCGGAGCGAGGCTGTCCGAGGGCGGGCTCGAGGCCTCCTTCCGGGACGCGCCGCTCTATCACCCCTCGTGCGTCACGTGCTTCCAGACGGGGATGACATGCAAGAACGGATAGCCGAATACCGGCGCATCGCCGTGTTCGGCGGCGTCTACAACAATGCCCTCGCCCTGCACGCCACCCTGGCCGACGCGCGCCGGCGCGACGTGGAGGCGGTGTTCTGTCTCGGCGACATGGGCGGCTTCGGGCCGCATCCGGACCGGGTCTTCCCCTTGCTCAAGGAAAACGGCGTCCTCGCCATCCAGGGCAACTACGACGAGTCGCTCGCCCAGGGCAAGACCGACTGCGGCTGCGGCTATACGGACCCGCGCGACAACCACTTCGCCCGCATCAGCTACGAGTACACCTTCGCCAACACCTCCGCCGAGAACAAGCGATGGCTCGGCGCGCTGCCCGCGCACCGGCGGATTCGCGTGGGCGCTCATCGGGTGCTCATGTGCCACGGCTCGCCGCGCGTCATCAACGAGTTCCTGTGGGAGTCGGCCACGCCCACCGGCCTGCTCAAGCGCTTCGTCCGGGAGGCGGAGACGGACGTGCTCCTGTGCACGCACACGGGCATCAAGTGGCACCGGGCGCTTCCCACCGGCGAGCACGCCGTCAACGTGGGGGTGATCGGCCGACCGGAGAACGACGGATCGACCAATGTCTGGTACACCATCCTCACCGCGGGACCCGACCTGTCCGTGGAGTTCGTTCCCGTGCACTACGATTTCGAGACGCTGGCCCGCCAGATGGACCAGGAGGGACTGCCCCCGGAGTTCTCGGAGACGGTGCGCACGGGCTGGTGGACCACCTGTCTCGAGAACCTTCCTTCCAAGGAGCGCTCGCGCGGGAAGTTCTGATGACGGTGGACGTGCTGCCCAAGGATTCGCACAACCTCGAGCTGGTGGCGAACGTCCACCCGCCCGACTGGCGGCCGCCCACTCCTCCTCCCCGCTACAACCTCGTGGTGATCGGCGGGGGCACGGCGGGGCTGGTCGCCGCGGCAGGCGCGGCCGGCCTCGGCGCACGGGTGGCCCTGATCGAGCGCCATCTCCTCGGCGGCGACTGCCTCAACGTGGGCTGCGTTCCCTCGAAGTGCGTGATCCGCTCCTCGCGCGTGGTGGGCGAGCTGCGCGGGGCCGCCGCTCTCGGGGTGCGCGTGCCGGGGGCAGCCGAGGTGGATTTCGGGGCGGTCATGGAGCGCATGCGCATGGTGCGCGCGCGCCTCAGCCACCATGACTCCGCCCTCCGCTTCCGCGGCCTCGGCGTGGACGTGTTCCTCGGCGACGGCCGGTTCGTGGACGGCGACACCGTGGTGGTGGACGGGACATCGCTCCGCTTCAAGAAGGCGGTCATCGCCACGGGTGGTCGGGCCCATCATCCCCCCATTCCCGGCCTGGCGGAGAGCGGCTTCCTCACCAACGAGAACGTGTTCGAGTTGGTGGACCGGCCGCGACGCCTGACCGTCATCGGCGGGGGGCCGATCGGCTGCGAGCTGGCCCAGGCTTTCCGGCGGCTGGGCTCCGAGGTGACGCTCTTCCACACGGGTCGCCACATCCTGAACCGTGAGGACGCCGACGCGGCCGAGATCGTGCAGCGCGCTTTCGTCGACGAGGGCATCCGCCTCGTCCTGGGGGCGAGGATCACCCGCGTGGAACGCGCGGCCGGGGGCAAGGTGCTGCACGCGGACACGGCGGGTGGGCCGGTGAGCGTGACGGTGGACGAGATCCTCGTGGGCGCGGGGCGGGTACCCAACGTGGACGGGCTGGGGCTCGAGGCCGTCCGCGTGGCGTACGACGAGCGCCACGGCGTCAAGGTCAACGATTATCTCCAGACGACTAATCCAAGGATCTACGCGGCGGGCGACGTGTGTATGGCGGAGAAGTTCACCCATGCCGCCGACTTCGCCGCGCGCACGGTGATCCAG
>WNFK01118918.1_pt1 | contig 18298 bp, 20 predicted proteins | sample 5400281 | NCBI WGS metagenome assembly WNFK01 (sample SAMN13153350, study PRJNA577476) | soil metagenome | isolation source: 20 cm soil on Douglas fir-dominated hillslope | place: USA:California | collected 2013-09-17 | reverse complement strand
GCTGGGTTTTTTCCAAGATTGACCCGGTCGCTACCGCTCCTCGGTTCTGACGTTGAGTGGAACTACGATTCAGTTTCCGGGTTTCACGAAACTGCATCACTGTCTGAGTTGCGTTTTGCTTCAACACTAAACTTTCAAAGAACTGTAAACGATGTCATGACACTTATCACCAAAGACCAAAGACCATCTTCCCCGTTCGAGTTGCCCGAATCAGCACAACTTCAGTAGGATTAGCCAAACTCTTGGTAGCCGTTTTTGACAAGCAGTGAATCCAGGGAGACCGAACTTTATGAAAACCTTGATCAGTCTGTTAACCGCGCTGTGCTTGTGCTCGATATCAGTATGGGCGCAAGAGATGAACCGGGATCCCCAAGCGGGCAGCACGCTCGGGGTGGTGGATGGGCATCATCACAATAGTTCTGCTGAGCCTGAAGCCATTGAGATGCAGGACTGGGCCAAGCAGCGGCTGGCAAAGTCGCCGCGCCACCAGGAGTGGGTAAAAGTAAAGAACGGTTCGCGAGAGGTCAATAGTTTCATCGTCTATCCAGAAGTAAAAAAGAAGGCCACCGCCGTAGTTGTGATTCACGAGATTTTCGGCATGAGCGATTGGGTGCAGAGTCTTACGGATCAGTTGGCGGAAGCGGGTTACATTGCCATCGCGCCGGATCTGCTTTCCGGCATGGGACCGAACGGAGGCGGAACAGCTGCACTGGCCGCTGTCAGCAGTAATGCCATCGGCCAGTCCATTCGCGACTTGCCTCCGGATCAAGCCACTGCCGATCTGAACGCCGTCGCTGACTACGTTTCAAAGCTCCCGGCAGCAAACGGCAAAGTCGTAGTCGCAGGTTTCTGCTGGGGCGGCACCCAGACTTTTCGTTTTGCTACTAACCGGCCGAGTTTGAGTGCTGCGTTCGTCTTCTACGGTTCAGCTCCCGCGACAGCGGATAGCCCTGACAAGGCGGCCCTTGCCCAGATTAAAGCTCCCGTCTATGGGTTTTATGCCGGCAACGACATGCGCATAAACGCAACACTACCCAAAACTATCGAGGTGATGAAGGAACTCGGCAAAAAATATGAGCCGGTAACCTACGAGGGCGCAGGACACGGCTTCATGCGCGCCGGTGATGCGCCTGAACAGGCGGCGCCTGCAACCAAGGGAGACAAAGAGGCAGATGATAAGGCAACAGAGGCTTATCAAAAGGCCGTGACTGCTTACAAGGCTAATAAGAAAGCCAGGGACGAAGCGTGGGCAAGATGGAAGACAATCCTTGGAGGCCTTTGAGGATATAGTAAACAGCAAACAGCCGAATTATCGTTCCTAGTCCGCTGTTTGCTGTTTACTATTCACTGTTCACTGTTTGCTGTTTGCTGTTCACTGTTTGCTGTTTGGCTGCGTAGAAATTTACGACTTCTCTTGCAGCGGCAATCACCTTATCGCGCAACGATGGGGGATCGACCACTTCTAATTTCGCACCGAATGAAAGCGCATACTCGCAAGCCATTTCGTCTACATCGAAGCCCACTGAGACCTTAGTCCAACCTCGCCCATCCGTTTCTTCCGCTCGCCCCACGCGCGCGAAGCGCCCAGCGTAACGCAGTCGCAAAAAGGCATCGGGTGCGACTTTGAATGTGGCCGTATAGTTTGGTGGCTTCGATTTCAAGGCGGCTGATGTTGTTTCCCAGTAAGTCGCCAAATCAAAATTCGTTGGCGACGTACTAAACTCATCTATCAGCTCAGCGTGCAACATCCGAGAGATGCGATAACTGCGCACATCTTCTGCTACCGCGGCCACCAGGTACCAGACACTGCCTTTAGCGACCAAACCCAACGGATCGACGATGCGCGCTACGGGCTCGCAACCGCCCCCGCGCTGGTAAGTAAAGCGCAGCTTGCGGTCCAACCAAATCGCGTCCTGGACGACGGGCAGCAAGGGCGTGGATTCAACTTCCCGCGACCAACTTGCCACGTCGACGTGAATGCGTTGGCGCGCTCGATCGGCACTGCGTCGGTAGATCGCCGGAAGCGCTGCCAGTAGTTTGAGGAGCGCACCTTCGGCCGCCTTTTCCATTTTCAAATCAGCCAGCAATCGAGATGGCTTGGTAAGGAACAGCGACTGAACTTCTGCTTCATTCAATCCAGTTAGATTCGTGCGGTAATCTCCGAGCAAAGACCAGCCTCCGCCTATGCCCCGTTCGGCGACCACGGGAATTCCAGCTCCGCTCAACGCTTCCATATCGCGATGAATCGTTCGTTCCGACACCTCTAAACGAGCCGCCAGGTCTCGCGAAGTCAACTGATGGTTGGCCTGCAAGAGCAATACAATTGAGAACAATCGATCGGCGCGCATGTTTGCGTTTCCTCCTCACCAGGCTTGAGGTACCAAGATTCTATCCCAGAAACATGACAGAAGGTGTCATGAATGTCCGATATGCTTTATAGCTTGTCGTGATGTTTACAGAGGGCCCTACACTGATAAGGACATGGGATCAAGGTGGCAGTCACTCAAGCCGCGGTCCCATGAAGTCAGTATGACAAGAGGAGGACTCATGCGAAAGGTCACGTTTGGTGGGGCGAATAGTTTCGACAACTTCATCGCGCGCAAAGACGACACAGTTGATTGGCTGCTATGGGATAAGGAGGTCGCACCTCTCATGAAAGAGTTTTGGAAAAGCATCGATACTGTAGTTATGGGCCGCAGGACTTACGAGGTCGCCGCGAAGATGGGGACGGCAGCTTATCCGCGCGTGAAGAACTATGTGTTTTCTCGAACAATAACAAAGAGTCCTGACAAAAGAACTGAAATCATTTCGGAAGACGCTGCTGAGTTTGTGCGCAAACTCAAGAACCAACGGGGCAAAGGCATCTGTGTTATGGGAGGCGGCGTGTTGGCGAAATCACTCTTCGAAGCTCAGCTGATAGACGAAATAGGCTTTAACATCCATCCTGTCTTGCTTGGTTCCGGTATCCCACTTTTTCATGAGATGAAGAGTCAGATCGACCTGGAGCTGCTTGATTGTAAACAGCTGAAGAATGGTTGTGTGGTGGTTTCATATCGCGTGAAGCATTGATCGAGTTGGACGCAGTCGGATTGAATCCAACCAGTCACAGGAGTCAACCAATGAAGCAGCGCAAGATCATCGTCTATATCGCAACGAGTGCCGATGGCTACATCGCGCGACTTGATGGCAATGTCGATTGGCTCAATCGTCCGCGACCCAAAGGCAACTATGGCATGGGCGCTTTCTTTAAAACCATTGACACGATTCTTTGGGGACGTAAGACCTACGAATTGACACTGGGTTTTGGCCAGAGCGGCAGTAGCATGGGTTATGGCGCGAAGATTCGGAACTACATCTTCACAAGCAATCCCAAAAAGTTTGACGATTCCAAGCTGGAGTTTGTAAACGAGCCGGTGCAGGAGTTCACGACCCGTCTCCGCGCTCAGCCTGGGAAAGACATTTGGATGATGGGTGGTGGCGGTATTATCGCATCATTCCTGGACGCCGGTGAACTCGATGAATTTATCATCGATGTGATTCCAACATTCATCGGAGAAGGTATTCCGCTGATCAAGCCTCGCCACCGGCTGGTGCCACTTAAGTTGTTATCGACTCGCGACTATCCGGACGGTGTGGTCCGTCTCCATTATGAGGTTGAGCGAGAGTCGGACTCCACACAAGCAAAGACCGCGAAGCGTGTGCGTGGCGTAAAGAAGTCTCGTTGATTGTTCGGATTCACTTCGTCAGTACTTCGCGAAAAAAGTCCACCGCACGAGGATCGCCCGATTCGCCAAGTGAGCGAATCGCCTGTTTGCGCACAAGCTGATTTGGATGTGTCCTGGCAATCTTAATCAACAACGGAACTGTTTCTTCCGAATGGCGTTCGCTGATTGCCCGCACTGCTTGTACCTGCACTTCCGCATTGCCGTCGGCACTCTGCGCGGTGGCACTGAGAAAGTCGAAACTACGTTTACCTGCACGCTCGCCCAGCGAACGAATAGCCTGGCGCCGCAAGTCAAGCAGCTCGTCACTTTTTGCAATTTCGAACAACTTATCCTCGACGCGAGTCCCTTTGATCTCAGAAAGCGATTGCAAGACGGTGCGTCTTACCTCTGGTGAACGTTCTGTGTCAAAGAGCTTGAACAAATCATCAACGACTGCATCACCCCGCTCAGCGAGCGCACGAATAGCCTGACGCCGCATCTCCGGATTTGTGTCCGTGCGGGCAATCTCCAACAATCGCGTCTGACCCTTTGGACTCTTGGTTTCTGCCAGCGCATGCATGGCCGAGCGTCTGACATCAAGATCGACGTCGCTGGCGTACATCTTTATCAACTCGTCGGCAGCGCCTTCCTTTTCAAACTCGCCGAGTTGGCGTACGGCCGTGCGACGCGCATCACGATCGGGATCGGACTTGCCGATTTTGAGCAGGAAATTAAATGCTGCGTCTCGTTCCTGACTATTGCCCGCCGCTTGAATAATGCTGCGTCTCACCTCAACTTCTTTGACCGTTTCGTAAAGATTCTGAAGCGTGTTGAGTGCGCCGCGGTCGTGGCTTTGTCCGATAGCATGCGCCGCCGCGCGCCGCAACTTCACGTCTTCAGCCTCGTTGCGCACGATATCTGACAAAAACGCTTGTTCACCGCCGATCTGGCCCAGCCAGTAAACGGATGAAGAGCGGATGCGTTGGTTCTGTGATGTCGTAACAAAATTCTTCAGCATGGGAGCGACACGAATGTCGTCATGGAGCGCAATGGCCAACACCGCGCGCTCACTCAACCGGTCGAGAGGCGCGGCAGCAACCAGCGCCCGCAAATAGTTCAAGCTCTCTTCGTTGTTTGAGCGGCTAAGCCAATAAACAGGGTAACCACTGTATTCGCGTTTGCGTTCGAGGTTGTAAACCTCCATACGAGTGATCTGGTTGCTGCTCGGGTCGCGCAAAAGAAAGACCGCGAGGTTACGAGTCTCGACAGTGATACCACTGGCCGTGGTGCCAATAAAGATCGAGATGTCCCCAATGGTGTTCATTGAGCCATGGAATTCGTGAATCGCCGGGTCGACAGCGACTCCCGGACGCACATCGAACGCGTAGGCAGACCAGTAGGGTGTTTGGCTACCGCGCGAGCGGGCCCGCGCCGCTTCAAGGCGGGCCATCAAGTCGGCGCCGTCTACCGAAGTGAAGCCCTGGATTGTTGTGGCAGACGACTGGAATTCATTTACATCAGTCGCTGTGGTCGCGGCAGCGGTCGCAACAAAACTTACATCCTCGTCATGCGCGCAGGCGAAACCCACAAGCGCGAGATTAAGAACCAGTAAATAAATAAGTTTTGAATGCAGCATAGCTTGGTTCCTCCGGATAGGACTTAGGTCTTGGGACTTTGGTCTTTGGTCTTGGGTCTTTGCTTGGGGTCTTAGTTGTGACTTATGGTCATTACGAAGAGAACGTAACGGCTTAGCAAAAGGCAAAGACCAAAAGCCAAAGACCAAAGACCAAATCAAGAACCAATCAAGAGGCTCCAACCCCAAGACACCTTCACTTCAACAGATCTTCGAGAAACTTCAGTGCCTCGGGGTCTTTGCTCTCGCCCAGATACCTGACAGCCAGTTTCCGCAAGTCGACTGAAGGATCATTACGCGCAATGGTCATCAACTTATGCAACGCATTCTTCTGATGCGAATTGCCAAACGCGCGCAGCAGCGCCGCTCTCACTTGCGCGTTCTGTTCTCCGTCATACATTGCTATCAGCTGGTCTGTCGTCTGTTCGTCGTCTTTGTTGTCGAGTTGGCGAATAGCACTCATTCGCAGTTCCAACGCGTCCGTACCACGAGCGATTTCGAGCAACTTTCCGTAGGCTCGAGGATCCTTGATATCGGCATAGGCGCGGACCAGTCCCTGCTTAATACTCGTATTGGTTTCAGTGTTGTAAAGCTGCAGCAGGTCGTCGATAGATATGCGTCCACGATCCGCCAGACGACGAATTGCCTGAATACGCAACTCCGGCGTCTCGCCCTGCCTGGCAATTGTCAGCACTTTGGCACGCGCCTGCGGGTCATCGCTTTCCGCCAGTGCCCGCAATATCTGCGCGCGAATTTCGGGGGTGCGATCTGCGTCAAAGATACGAATCAATTCAGCGAGCGAAGCGGGATCTTTGGCATCGCCCAGGTAACGTATCGCCAGCTGTCGTAGTCCTACGTTGTCGCCTGCGCGAGCCACTTCGATCAACTTCGCACTGCCGCGTGCGCTCCGGCTTTCGGCCAGCGCCCGCAGTATCTGCATTCTTATTTCTTTGGTGTGATCGGTGTCGTAGAGGCGGGCCAAATCGTCAACAACGGCATCGCTCTTCTGCTCTCCCAAACGCTTGATTGCAGTCAGGCGCAGCTTCAAATCGGTCTGGTTTCGCGCGATGTCGAGCAAAAGGGGAACAACTCGAGCGCCCCCATGCGAACCAAGCAGCGACACCGCTGCCGCCTGTAGGCCAGGGCACTGAGCCGAATTTGTTTTCAGCACGTCGGTGACGAAGGTTATGGCGCGATCCTCGTTTGCCTGAAAAAGACTCTGCAATGCAAGGATCTTGATCTCGCAATTGTCGCGATCGAGTGCTTGCTGGATAGCATCGCGCCGGCCAAGCACGACCAACATCGCTTCGGCCTCGCGCCGCCAGGTAGAGCCAGGGAATTTATCAATCAACTTAAGCAGAGGAACCGCGGCCTCGTCGCTCCTGCCTTGTTTTTGCAGTGCATACCCAAACCAGTACAGCGCGGCATCAATGTCTTTATCTTTTGGATAACCGGTAATGAAGTCATTGAATTTCTCGGCGGCTTTCTGCCAATTTTGCGACTCGATCAGGTCACGTCCTTCGCGGAACATCTGCATGGCGGCGGTATTGCTTTTTGAGGTTTGCACAAAGCGATTGAGCTTCTGTATGTCCTGATCGGGCCCACCTGCAAGATGCGCACGTACAATTGCTGCGAGGCCAACACCAAGCACGATCAGCAAGACCAACCCGTAACGCGCGTATCTTCGGTAGCCAAATAGATGCATCATTATTCTTGTCTTCTTCCTTCGCTGATTTTAGTTCGATAGTTTGCAACGCAAGTGTGCGGTAATAGCAGCTCACGACACAGGCACAGAGAACCCTGGAGCGAGCGCAGAAGATCGAGCGGTGATCTGAAACGCACATGCCATCTCCATGTTCTCTGTGCCTCTGAGGTGAAAGGATCGTCCCATAGCCGATTTCCGATATGTGGCGGACCCTAGTCCAGGGCGCGAGCGAGCGCTGTTGAATTGACCTGGAGCAACGCTACGATATTCTTGCGTTCTACGCGCTGCTGAATCGCGCGTATGTCTGCATCTTCCGGATGCTGCGGCAGATTGGCGATGTCCAACAGAATGGGCTCGAGGCTTTCGAGCAACGTCGCCACTTGCACATCACCTGTAGTATCTGCTTCACGCCGGAGCATTATGTTTTGATAGACGAGCTGCTGGGCACGCTGCCGTTCGTAGCTAATTTCCGCGGCTCTGCCATTCTCATTCGCACGAACATTCCTAAACGCGCGCAGCAACAACTCCGACTTCTCAAGGTGCATTGCAGTCATCGTCTCTGCATCACCGGAGCGGACCTGAGTTCCAGCAGTCGCGTTACTATCACCCCGGGCATCAGGGTCAACAGCTGGAACTTCATCGAGCTTTGGGTAACGACTCGCAACAGTATGCTTCTCTGGCTTGACTACGACACTGATCTTCCCTGGTGGAACGACAGTAGAATCATTATTAGCGACGCTCTCAGTTGGCCCTGGCTTCGGCGTTTGGACATCAGCCGTTGGTAAAACCGGCGTCGGGCGATTGCTGGTCGCCNNNGGACAAAAAGAGACCCGAGCAAAATCAGACCCGCCGCAGCTACCCACCCAGGATTGAAGCCCCAGTTCAAACCGGTCCAGTTCGAACGACGCCCGCGAACAACTCTTGTACGTGACCGGGTGTTCGTTGCTTCTTGCGATAGGATCTTCGAAAGGGCATTGCGCTGTGCCGCCGGTGAAAGATCCGCCACGTAAGCGCTCATCTGACTGCGCAGATTCAGAAAGTCATTGCGCGCCTGCTGGCACTCGACACATTCCAGCAAATGGCGTTCAACTTCACTTGCTTCGACTGCCGGCAACTCGCCGTCAAGGAGCAAAGAAATCTTTTCCGTACAATCGCAATTCATGAAATTAACCTACGCTAACGCCTCCGCGTTTAGCTCGCCCCCGCGCCAAAGGTTTGCGCACGCTTGGTCCAGCGCTCGCGCAATGCTGTGCGGGCGCGAAAAATATCCACTTTTACCTTGCTCTCTGAAATGTTTAGCACTTGTCCAATTTCCCGGTAGCTCAACTGCTCCTGCTCACGCAATAACAATGCGGTGCGTTGGTCTTCGGGCAAAGTCTGTAGCATCTCGAGCACCAACTGCTTTCGTTCATGCGTTTCGTATTCTTCTTCGGGGCTGGGTGTTCGAGGTCTCATGACTTCGACTACTCGATCAAAGAGCCGGTGCCGTGTGTGCGCTTTGCGAAACTCATTGAGAGCGAAATTGCGAGCGACGCGATAAAGCCAGAATTTCGCTTCACCCGAAGGCAATGTTCCCCAGACCGTGCGGTGTAGCTGCAGAAAACTTTCCTGCGCCAGGTCCTGCGCAAGCGCGGAACGGCCGCCCAGCAGGCACTCCAGGAACCGGCAGAGGCTCGGGTAAAAATCCTGAAACAGCATGGTGAACTCGTCTTCTTCGCTCGCCATAAGCTGCGCTACGCTATCTAAAACACTCAGGAAGGGCAAAAGTTACAAGGGAAGGGAGGCAGGTGGGCGAAGAGCAAAGGGCAAAGGGCAAAGGGCAAAGAGCGAAGTGCTTTGCGCTTAGCTCTTTGCCCTTTGCTCTTTGCCCTTTGCTCTTTGCCCTTTGCCCTTAGCTCTTGAATGCCAGCCAGGCGCCTAAAGTCGTCAGCGTCAAGACAAACATCAGCCCAACAAAGCCAACGACTCTGTCTAAGCTCTTCACACCCGTCCACTGCAAGTAATGTATTTTGTAGAGCAGGTCTATCCGATCGGTGTCTCTTCCTCGCTGCTGCAGGCTCATTCTGTCCCAATCAAGAGTAACCTCGATGCCCGTATCGGTCCTGACGGCGTCACCGGAAATGCTGGATATGTTGCCGTACCGTTCAGGGTTTATCGAAAAGGCATCCCTTAATAAGAGTTTGATGTCGTTTTCGGTAGGCATACCCCTTGGCTGTTTATTTGCCGGATTCAAGTGTAACCAACCCGTGTCAGTACGAGCGATCAGGTGATCGCCCAGAACCGTCCGGAGATAACGAAACTCACGCCATGCAGGATCCGGTGTTATTGGGACAGCTCCAGTTAGCGGATAAGTTTTTGGGGATAAGATTTCGTATGCGCCGGCGTAACCCGGCTTAATAAAGAAGACCAGGCCGGTAATTGACCAGCCGAAGAAAGGAACAAGTAAGACAATTCCAAGTGTTCTATGCAGGGTTCTAGCCTTCATGACGATTAAAGGGTCTGCCTCTGAATGGCAATCTAATCGTAACCTACAAACAATGTCTCGAGTGTTATAGTGCCGAGTAGTTGAGAATTTTCGCTCTCCTAAAATTCTAAGGGAGGGGGCGGCCTGCCCAATCCCAACTACCATTACAATAAGAACAGAAAGGACGAAACGGTGAGTAGTCAGGCAACTTCAACCAGCAATGAACGCAGCCCGAAGGCAAATACACCAAAAGACAATTGGCTCGGTTTCGTCGGAGACGTTTCTAAGTTTACAGGCGAAGTGCGCTTCAAATCGATGCTCCGCATTGATGGACACTTTTCCGGGAATGTCAGCTCCTCGGACGGCACGCTCATCGTAAGTGCCGGAGCCGAAGTTACCCAGGCAGTAATCAACGTCGCCGTGGCGAGGATAAACGGAACTGTCGAAGGCGATATCATCGCGAGTAAGGAACTTGTGCTCGGCCGCACAGCAAGCGTTACGGGAAAAGTTTCGGCGCCTGCAATAATCATCGAGGAGGGTGCGCTATTCAACGGCACCTGCCGGAGGGTTTGATTCCGCTCCAATGGTGCAAAATCTTCACAGGATAATTTCGTAACGATCCTCCGTTCGCACATCGCCCCAGATTTCATGAGTCTTCTGCTCTGTGAGTCGGAATCCAGCGTCTTGATACAAATACGCTGCCGCTTTCAATTCGCTTAGTGTCCACAAGAATACGGATCTGAACTTGTGGTTACGGCAAAACGCAAGCGCTTCATGCAGAAGTTTCCGGCCCAAGCCACTGCCCCGCGCGTCGGGATCGACAAGGAACCAGCGTAGCTGGGCTGTTTGATCCGGTCGCCCGACTATTGCAATTGATCCGACTATCCGTCCTTCTGCTTCAGCAATCGCAAAATAATCCTTGCGCTCGTCGTAGGTTATGGCGAACTCTCCCAGGCCAGCAGCGACATAGCCCTCAAACGTGGAGTCCAAGTTGTACTCTCGGGCGTACAAAACGCCGTGTAAGTAGATGACGTATCCGATATCACCGGACCGAATATTCGTTCGAATCTGCATATAAGTTGTGAGTACGAAGATTACCTTCCAGTCAGTGCTGGCTTGACTACTTGGCGATGTCACAAACCATCGCCACTTTCGTAGGTGAGTTGGGCCTCGGCAAAATCGATAAACTGCTTGATACGAGAAAGCGAAATTTCTCTCCGTCGCTCTAAATGCTCGGCCGCATCGCTCTTTAACGATTGCAGAATGATCTCGCTCCATTTTTCCGGTAGAGATTTGATCGCCCAGCGGGCAGCCTGCTGCTTTGAGACAATCTTATTGTTCTTGTAAGAATAGAGAATCCTGCAAAGAGTCAAGACCGCATAAGCGCGGTACGAAGGGACGTTTCTCCATTCACTCCTCGTCTTCTCAATAATCTCTTCTCGCAAATAGCCAACCTCGCGTGCCAATGCTTGAAATAAAACTTCACGAGTTATTGTTGGAACAAATGACTCCGGCTGCGGGCCGAACAGAACCACACCGCTCTGGAGAACATTCAACCAGATTATGGGGTTACCATCTGAGCCGCTCCGCTTGAGAAGCCCGAATTGATATAGACAGGCTCTGGAATTCATTGTCAGGATCTTGTCCCTAATCAAAAACGATATTTGCAGACGTGTGGCCCAGGGATTCGACTCTGTAGTCTTCGCCAACCAGTCTCTGACTTTCCTGAACTGCGCATCGCTCAGATCGCGCTTGGTGACTACGATGCAGTCAACGTCGCTGCGTTTTGCATTGAACGCTCTCTGCGTGAGTGAGCCATGGAGGTAGATGCCGACCAGGTTCTTGCCCAAGATGACCGGGAGATGCGCGGTGAGATCCTGCAGTAAGGCGGATACCTGAGTTGGGATATATGCCATAGACCAAGGCTTCACTCCGTTAGATCATTTGGATGACTGCTAGCGCGAGGATGCATAGCGCAAGCCCGTAATACCTGGGGCTAGCTTCGGCGGATTTCGATTAACCCTTCGACCTTATTGCGGGTTTCATCGCTAAATTGCGAAAACTCTTCGTCAGTTAGAAGATTATTCTCCCGAATGTTGGTGAGTAGAATGATACCAGTTGACCGCCGCGGATCGTTAAAAGAGCTGGCCATCTCTTTGTCGCGATCCATGATGAGATGGAAGACTTCGAGGTAACGATGGTGATAGTCTCCAGAACAGTTCGACGTCTTGAGGTTAATTTCCTCAATCACCTGTCGACAGAAACGCTCAAGTGCGACCTTGTGCAACTGCCGAAACAGTTTCCAATCAGACTCCTTCATATCGTCTGCTATTCCCTCATCTTCTGAATAATCGCATCGGCAAACTCCGCGGTCTTGGCTGTTCCGCCGATATCGCGCGTGCGCACTTTGCCTTCTGCGAAAACCGCCAACATTGCCTTTTCAATCTTCTCCGCGGCGGCGCGTTCGTTAATGTGCCGAAGCATCAGGATGCCGGATTGCAGTAGAGCGGTGGGATTGGCAATACCCTGCCCCGCGATGTCTGGAGCTGAGCCGTGCACTGCTTCGAAAGTCGCACCGAGCTCGCCAATGTTTGCTCCCGGGACGAGACCGAGACCGCCGACGAGGCCGGCGCAAAGATCAGAAACGATGTCGCCGTAAAGATTTTCCAATAACATCACATCAAATTGCTCGGGGCGCATCACGAGTTGCATGCAAGCATTGTCGACAAGAGCCCATCAGACAGTTTCATGATGTTCGCTTTGTGAACCGCCGTGACCTTTTTCCTTCCTTCGCGACGAGAATATTCAAATGCAAAGCGGGCGATGCGGGTCGAAGCTTTCTCGGTGATGATTTTGATGCTCTCGACAACCCCGGGTACCACGACATGTTCAATGCCGGAGTAAAGATCTTCGGTGTTCTCGCGCACCACAATTAGGTCGAGTTCCGGATAGCGGCAGGGGACATTGGGAAGCGCCCGAACCGGACGCAGGTTGGCGTAAAGATCGAGCGTTTGGCGCAGCCCTACGTTGACGGAAGTGAACCCTTTTCCAATCGGAGTTGTGACAGGACCCTTTAGCGCAACCTTGTTTCGCTTGATCGACTCGAGCAACTCGGCTGGTAATGTCTCACCAAATTTTTCGAGTGCCTGCGCGCCCGCATAGTGAGTCTCCCATTGAACCTCAACGCCGGAAGCTTCGATAATTCGTACGACGTTTGCGGTGACTTCAGGGCCGATGCCATCGCCCGGAATCAGTGTGATACGATGCATAGGAATGGTCAGTAGTCAGTGGTCCGTTGTTAGTGGTTATTTTGGTCTTTGTGCTTTGTGCTTTGTGCTTTCTTCGTCGGGCAAGGATAAGGCTTTGAGCGCAAACTGACAATCGCACAAGCACTAAGCACCAGTACAAAGACCAAAGTACAAAGACCAAAGCCCAAACAACTGACGACTGACTACTGACACTTCTTGAGCAATGCCCGCAGTAACCCAATTCGCGCCAAAGCAAACTGCAAACGTTGCCATCATTGGCGGCGGCGTCATTGGTCTCGCTATCGCCCGAGCCCTGGCGTTACGCGGAGTGCGCGATGTCTCGATCATTGAACGCGCTTGCCTGGGAGGTGAGGCCTCGTTTGCAGCAGCCGGAATGCTTGCGCCTCAGGCAGAGGCAGACTCGATTGATGATTTCTTTCATCTCGCTTGCCAGAGCCGCGACATGTATCCAGCCTTCGCCGCAGCCTTGTACGAAGAGACCGGTACCGACATTGAACTGGATACCACCGGCACTCTCTATCTCGCTTTTACGCAACACGATCAGGAAGAGCTTGAGAACCGCTATAACTGGCAGACGCACGCAGGTCTGTCTGTCGAAAAGTTGACTGGGACCCAGACGCGCGGGCTTGAGCCTTGCGTTGCAGAGTCAGTCTCAGGTGCTCTTAGGTTTCCCCTGGACTTCCAGGTTGAGAATCGTCGATTGCTAAGTGCTCTTGCCAACTCAGCGCAAAAACTGGGAGTTAAGATTGTTACTGAGACAAATGTCGAGTCGCTGCGTATTGAAGGAAATCGGGTAATCGGCATCGAAACAACAAGCGGATTCGTTAGCTGTCCGAAAGTTGTTGTCGCAGCCGGCTCGTGGACTAGTTTCTTGCGCGTAGCCAAAAACCACACGTCTGCGTCTGTGCCACATATTGAACCTGTACGCGGGCAAATGGTCTGTTTCGACTCGAAGCCGCAGCTGACGCGCCACGTGATCTATAGCCCGCGCGGTTACCTTGTGCCGCGACGTGACGGACGCCTGCTGGCTGGATCCACCAGTGAAATAGCTGGTTTCGCTAAGCATATTACAGCAGGCGGAATAGGCTCAATTCTGCGTCACGCGATAGAGATCGCCCCAACAATTTCAAGTTTACCCATAGTGGATTTCTGGGCTGGATTGCGACCCCGTGCCGCCGACGGTTTGCCTGTGCTGGGGCCTTGTGATGAAATTGAGGGGCTGTTTTATGCAACGGGACACTATCGTAACGGAATCCTACTCGCGCCGCTTACAGGAGATTTGATGGCGCAAGCGGTGATCGAGGAAGTCGTTTCGCCAATGCTTGCTCCCTTCAATCCCAATCGCTTCGATCTGGTCAGCGTACGTTAAGCTCCGGGTTTGTTTGATAAACGCCCACGGATTTGCAGGTTAGTAGCATCAAAGGCTCACTAAATCGCCAATCAACAATCGGCAATAACATGGCTCGTCCAATTCTTTTTCTCTGCTGCGTCCTATTAACGGTGGCTACCGCTTTTGGCCAAACTGCGCCTGCAAAGGAAGAGTCGGTTTCCTTGAGTGATAAGCGATCGGCCCAGGCACTGTTTGAAGAAGCCAATTCTTATCTCGCTAGAAGGTACGTCGAGTTTAATAAACAGAACCTTCCCTACGATGCCAAGCTCGAAACCCAAACCAAGCAAGAACAACGCGAACTCGCTGCGCGGAATGTTGCCACCCTGCGTACACGTAAATCGCTGAGCTCTGATGACCAGTATTACCTGGGCATGCTTCAACATACGGCTGGCAATGCGGATGGTGCGCTGGAAGCGATGCGTTTGTTTCTCAAAAATGATCCCGACGGAGAAAAGTCTCAGACTGCTCGCAACGTTGTAGTTCTTTATGCAGTTAAAAAGGATCTCATCCCGGAAGCAGAAGCGTCGGTCATAGCCTACCTGAATCACAATCCGCAAGACATTGAAGATCGCTACAAGATGGAGTTGCTCATCACTGACGCACTTTATCGCGCCAAAGAATACGTGCGCATGACCGCGCATGCCAAACAGATGTTGGACGCCGCGAATAGTTTTGCAATGGCGCGCAAGTCCGATGTATTCAAGCGCGATGACATGCTGCTCAGGTCGGCATCTGTGTTGTCGGAGGCCTACGCGAAGACTGATCGGAAAGACTTCGCCATCAAGACCCTCGAAGATTTGCGTGGGGTCGCCATGTCACTGCCGTCCGGCAATCTTTACAAGCGAGCAACAATTCGTTTGGCGGATCTGGACCCTGCAGCTGTCCTGCGAAAATTCGCCGACGGGAACAGCGAGGGGCACACCTTGTCGCTTCCTGAGATTGTTGCCACCCAGTGGATTGATCAGGCACCCAGGAAACTCGCGGACCTGCGGGGTCAGGTTGTCTTGCTGGATTTCTGGGCGCCCTGGTGCGGTCCGTGCCGTTATACTTTTCCGAAACTCGAGCGCTGGCATGAGAGTTACAAAGACAAAGGCCTCGTCATACTTGGCGTAACCAACTATTACGGTCAGGTGGATGGACGAAAGCTGACGCCAGGAGAGGAGCTCGCCTACCTGCGCGAGTTTAAGAAACGAAATAAATTGGATTATGGCTTCGTAGTCGCCGATACGCATGCCAATGATCTAAATTATGGTGTGTTTTCAATTCCCATGTCGTTCTTGATTGATCGCCGCGGGGCCGTGCGTTTTATCGCTTTTGGAGCCGGCGATTCCGAAATAGCGGCACTTGGCAAGATGATCAAGGAACTAGTGGACGAGCCGCTCAACGGCAAAAGCGATGCGAGTGTGGGCGCCGTTAAGAGGTAGAGATCCCCAAACGGCTGTATAATTCAAACCGAAAACTTTAGAGGAAGGTAGGAAGGAAACCGACAACAATGGAAGGCTCCGGCATCACACTCTTTAGAATCGCTATATCGTTTGCCGCGGGCATACTTTCCTTTCTCTCTCCGTGTGTTCTGCCACTGGTTCCTGGCTACATTTCCCTCATTTCTGGCGTGAGTATCGATCGCTTGAAAGAGGGAGCAAGCAGCCGGCGGGCCGTAATTCTGAATTCGCTCGCATTCAATGCCGGGCTGTCAGTCATCTTTCTTGTTTTAGGAACAACGGCGGGACTGGTGGGGGCTGCGATCACAAGTAATCCCTGGATCCGCATCATTGGCGGCATCGTGATTATCGCGTTTGGCTTGCAGTTGATTGGATTGCTGAAGATCACCGCACTCTACAAAGACACACGGTTCTTTTCAGATGAAAAACCTCGTGGCATGCTCGGTTCCGCAGCCCTGGGGATGGCCTTTGCTGCAGGATGGACGCCCTGCATTGGTCCAATCCTGGGCGGTATTATTGGCCTCGCGGCAACCAGCGGTGGCTGGCGCAGCGGTCTGGTGCTCTCAGCGTTTTATTCCACTGGTCTGGCTGTTCCTTTTCTTTTGACCGGCCTGGGCATCAACAAGTTTCTGGGTTTCTATGGACGTTTTCGCAAGCATCTGCACAAGGTCGAAGTAGTTTCCGGCATTGTACTCATCCTGGTGGGATTACTGGTTATGACCGGCCAGTCAACCTTGCTCGCAAGTTCGAGGTTCATGGCCTGGCTACCAAACGCTGAGGGCTGGCTGAAGCTGAGAGATCCGATTGCGACAGCGCCGCCGCCGGCAAACAACGCGAAGTTTGAGACCGTTCCCGATGTCGAGTTTCAAACACTCGCAGGCAAACCGTTTCGTTTGAGCGAACTACATGGCCAGGTAGTGCTGCTGAATTTCTGGGCGACTTACTGCATTCCGTGTCGTGAAGAAATACCGGCACTCAATTCACTGCAACACGATCTCGAAGCGCAGGGCTTGAAAGTTGTGGGTGCTTCGCTCGACGACAGCATCGACGGGGTCAATGCTTACCAAAAAGAAGTGCGCAAGTTTGAATATGAAGTCTTACTCGGCGGCAGCGATGCCAAGGTGACGTTTCAGCAATCCGTGCTGCCCACTACCTATTTAATCGATCGTCAGGGAAGAATTCGCCAAAAGATAATCGGCGCACGCGATCGTGCAAGCTGGGAAGCATCCGTCAAACCGCTGCTCGCGGAGACTCCGGCGACCGCCCGTGCCGCCAAGTAGTCTGGGATCACATTTTAGTGGAGTAACAGCAATGAAGAAGCTTTTAGGTCTCATCTTCGTTCTTACACTTTCTTCGTTAGCAGTTCGCGCGCAAGCGGGCCACGAGTATTCCCCGCTTGTGGAGAAAACCGTCAACTATAAGACGTGGTCGCTTGTGAATCTGAAGACAGACAAGCCCGATGATCTGCGCTCACTGTTGAACGGGAAGAAGCTCGTGATGGTTGTCTACTTCGCTCCGTGGTGCGGCAACTGGCGCAACGAAGCTCCCATCGCTGCGAAGCTTTATGAGAAGTACAAGGATCAGGGTTTCCAGGTAATTGGTGTCAGCGAGTATGCCTCGCGCGACGACGTAAAGAAGTTCTTTGGCGATGCAGGCGCGCCGTATCCAGTAGTCACTGAATCGGAATCGCGCGATGACAAGCAGAAAACACCTCACTATGGTTACCGTCAGCTTACCGGCGATAAGCGCAACTGGGGTTCCCCGTGGAATATTTTTATCGAACCCTCGAAGATAGCGAAAACAGGTGATGTACTCACCGAGAAGGCCTGGGTCGTAAACGGTGAACTCATCGAAGACGAAGTGGATAAATTTATCGGCGAACGTCTCGCTTCAACGACAGCGACGGTCATCACTCCCTGTAAAAACTAGAATGTCCGATATGCTCTAGTAATGTCTGATATGCTTTAGCTTGTCGTTGAGTGTCATCACCACTTACCTGAAACTAAACCTCTCAAGCCTCTTCCGTTTTGAATTAAGCCGCAGGTGACGAAGCTTGTTAGTTCACGTATTGAGTGGCTTTTATACTCACCGACAAGCTAAGCATATCGGGCATTATCGGGACACTTTGCGCGAATCATGTTCGGTTGCTAAGATTGCCCGCTCTTTTGCGCACCAGAATGAAACTTCGTCTGCTCTACCATGGTCACTGCTTCGATGGGGTCGCTTCCGCGGCTACCTTTACCCGTTTCTATAAAGATCGCATTCATCCCGAGGCTGACGTTTTCTACACGGGACTCCTACATCGCCCCGGCAATCTGTTTGACCTGGCAATGTTTGATGGTGACGAAAACGCCATCGTTGATTTCAAGTATGCGGCCTCGGAAAAGTTGACCTGGTGGTTCGATCATCACGAGTCGGCTTTTCTTACGCCTGAGGATGAAGCTCATTTTCATGCAGACAAATCAGGCAAGAAGTTCCTGGACGCAACGAGAAAGTCGTGCACGGAATTCATCGCTGACGTGGCGCGGGAGAAGTTTGGTTTCGATACTGCGCCACTGCAGGCGCTAGTGCACTGGGCCCACATCATCGATGGCGCTCTTTATGAATCTCCGGCTCAGTGTGTCGAACTAAAGGAACCCGCGCTGCAGCTAATGCAAGTTATTGAAGCCGATCCGGATGATCTTTTTATCG
>WNFK01114366.1_pt4 | contig 18309 bp, 18 predicted proteins | sample 5400281 | NCBI WGS metagenome assembly WNFK01 (sample SAMN13153350, study PRJNA577476) | soil metagenome | isolation source: 20 cm soil on Douglas fir-dominated hillslope | place: USA:California | collected 2013-09-17 | reverse complement strand
GGGAGACCCAGGCGACCGCGGGCCGAATGGGGCTCGAGGTCCGGGCCTACGCGGCAAGGACGCCGGGTGAGTTCCACCACGCGTTCTCGGCGATGGCGAAGGATCGTGCGGGGGGACTGGACGTCGCGGCCAGTCCGATGTTCTTCACCGAGCGGCAGCGCATCGCGGATCTCGCCCGGAAACAAGGCCTGCCGATGATGGTCGGAGCGCGGGAGTACGCTGAGGCCGGAGCGCTCGCTTCATACGGCGCGGACTACGTCGACCTATTCCGACGTGTCGCCGCGTACGTCGACCGGATTCTCAAGGGGGCCAAGCCCGCTGACCTACCCATCGAGCAGCCGACCAAATTCCAGCTCGTGATCAACCTCAAGACCGCGAGGGCGCTGGGCCTGACGATTCCCCAGTCCCTGCTACTCCGAGCCGATCAGGTGATTCAGTGAATCAGTAGCCGACACGATATTGATCTTGCGTTGACCACCGCGGGCAGGCCGGCCGTGGTACAGTATGCCGGTAGCGTGACAGTCTCGCGGAGGAGCCCCATGAGCGACGAGCTGATGACCAAGGTGCAGGACCTGATCGAGAACATGATCAATCCGGCGGTGGCCGGCCACGGTGGATTCGTGCAGCTGGTCGACGTCAAGGACAACAAGGTCTACTTGCAGATGGGCGGCGGCTGCCAAGGCTGCGGGGCCGCGGACGTCACGCTCAAGCAGGGCATCGAGCGGCTGATCAAGGAAGAGCTCCCCGAGATCGAGGAAGTGCTGGACACCACCGATCACGATTCTGGCGAGAACCCGTACTACACGCCTTCCAAGTAGCGCCGCTCCCTCACCCTCGGCCCCTCACCCTGCCCTCTCCCCTCCGGGGAGAGGGCTTTTGCTTGCCCGGCGCGTCCAGTCCCAGGCGCGAATCGCCATCAGCACGATGAACGCCGCCGCGTAGTAGTACGGGGCAGGATTCGCCTTCTTGGCGAGCCACAGATAGTGCAGCACCGCGCACACCCCGGTCACGTAGACCAGCCGGTGCAGCCACCGCCAGCGCGCCCCGCCGAGCCGGCGGATGGCCCCCGCGGTGGAGGTGACGGCCAGGGGGATCATCAGCACCAGCGCCATCATGCCCACCGTGATGTAGGGCCGCTTCACGATGTCGGCGCCCATCTGCCTCCAGGCGAAGAAGTGGTCGAGCACGAGCCACACGCAGAAGTGCAGCGACGCGTAGGTGAACGCGAAGAGCCCCAGCAGCCGGCGCAGCGCGATCGGCCACGACCAGCCCGACAGCGTGCGCAGCGGGGTCATGGCCAGGCTGGCGAGCAGGATGCGCAGCGTCCAGTCGCCCAGCCAGTTGGTGATGAAGCTGATCGGGTTGGCGGTCAGGTCGCCGGTGCCGGCGCGATAGCCGAGCCACCCGAGCGGGGCCAGGCACGCGGCCCACGCGACCACCTTCAGCGCGACGCGGCCGCGTCGGGTCACCCTAGTACTGCTTCTTCAGATCCATCCCCGCGTAGAGCCCCGCCACCTGGTCGTAGCCGTTCCACATGAGCGTCTCGCGCCGGCGGAACTCGCCGATGCGCCGCTCGGTGGCCTGGCTCCAGCGCGGGTGGTCGACCTTCGGGTTGACGTTGGAGTAGAACCCGTACTCCTGGGGCGCCGCCTTGTTCCACGCCGTCTTCGGCTCCTCGGCGGTGAGCCGGATGCGCACGATGGACTTGGCGCTCTTGAAGCCGTACTTCCAGGGAATCACGACCCGGATCGGCGCGCCGTTCTGGTTCGGCAGCACCTGGCCGTACATCCCCACCGTGAGCAGGGTCAGCGGGTGCAGCGCCTCGTCGAGACGCAGGCCCTCGGTGTAGGGCCAGTCGAGGCCCCCGAAGCTGAAGAGGCCCTTCTTCTGGCCGGGGAACTGGCTGGGATCCACGAGGGTCGAGAACTCGACGTACTTGGCCGAGCCGGTCGGGTCCACGCGCTTGAGGAGCACGGAGAGGGGGAAGCCGATCCACGGGATGACCATGGACCACCCCTCGACGCAGCGCAGCCGATACACGCGCTCCTCGAGCGGGGCCATCCGGATCACGTCGTCGACGTCGAAGGTCGCCGGCTTGTGCACGAGGCCGTCCACCTGCACCTTCCACGGGCGGGGCTTGAGCGTCCCGCCGAGGCTCGAGGGGTCGTCCTTGTTGACGCCGAACTCGTAGAAGTTGTTGTAGGTGGTGGCGTCCTGGAACTTGGTGGCCGCGTCCGGGATGTCGAAGGCCTTGTTGCGAGTGGCCGCGAGCGGCTGGCCGGCGGCCGGTGGCGCGGCGGCGGCCATCCCCGGCGCCAGGGCCAGCGCGGCGGCGCCCGCCATGAAGGCCCGCCGGTTCAGGTACAGCGCCTGGTCGGTGATCTCCCCGCCCTTGATGTCGCCGCCTCGCTTGATGAGCATGCCGTCCCGTCCTCCCTGTGCTGCCGAGTGTAACAGTCGCCCGGGGCGGGATGTCACGAGGGTGTGAACCCTCGCCCCCAACCGGGAGAGGGCAGCGGCGCGCCCGCCCCAAGCCCTAGAAGTCCTTATTTCCTCGGGCCCTGGCGAGGCCACCTTCTAAGATGAGGGCGGCCATCATGAAGATTCGCGGCTGCGTCACCGCGTTGCTGGCTGCCCTGCTGCTGGCGGCCTGCGCCACCGCGCCGGAGGGGACCTATTTCGCCAGGCCCTCCGACCCCAGCACGCCGCGGATGGCCCAGATCCTGAGCCGCGCCGCCGTCGCGGGCGGCGACGATCCGGCCCGCTACGGCTTCGCTTTCATCAAGAGCCCGACCGCCGCCGCTTACAGCGACGAGGACGCGGTCTTCTACTTCACCGACGGGCTCATGCGCCAGCCCACCCCGGTCATCGAGGCGGTGGTCGCGCACGAGGTCGCCCACGAGGTGCTGGGCCACGTGGGTACCCGCCGCAAGCTCTCGCTCTCGCTCACCGCGAGCTTCGGCGCGCTCGGCCTCTTCGCGCCCGGCGCCGGGCTGCTCGACTTCGTGGTCAACCCGCTGGTGGTCCGCGCCTTCGGCCGCTACCAGGAGATGCAGGCCGACCAGAAGGCCGTCGAGATCCTGCGCGCAATGGGCTACCGCTCGCCGCGCCGCGCGCTCGCCTCCGCGCTCGAGTCGCTGGCGGCCTACGCGCCCAAGGAGCGGGAGGGGCTCGAGGGGCTGCTCGCCACGCATCCTTCACTCGACGAGCGGCTCGCCGCGCTCGAGCCGCGCGAAGGGCCGGCGAAGCCGGTCAATCCGGTCGCGCGGGTGCGGCCGCCGCGATAGCTACCTCACCTCTTACCCCTCACCCTGCCCTCTCCCCTGAGGGGAGAGGGTGGGAAATAGGGCGGGTGCCGGCGACCAGGTCGGGGAGCCCGCGGTGCTCGCGGGTGAAGAGCACGGGCAGCCGGCCGATCCCGAGGGTCAGCAGGCACAGGCCCCCGCCCACGCAGCGCAGCAGCGCGCGGCCGTAGCCGGCGGGCCCGCCGTCGCGGCGCACCACTGCGACGCCCATGAGCATCTTGCCCAGGGTCTGTCCGCAGCCGCCCACCAGCACGGTGTGATAGACCACGTGGAGCGCGATCCCCAGCAGCAGGACGCCCGCGACGAGGACCACCACGTCCAGCACGTCCGGGTGGCGCCGGACCAGGCGCAGCGCGATCATCAGCCACATCGCGGCCAGGCTCCAGGCCACCACGCCAACCAGCGCGTCGGTGACCGCGGCGACCGCCATGCGCCAGAGCGCGGCCGGCCGCCCCTCGCTCAGGACTCGCTCCCGCCCTTCGGCTTCTCGACCGGCTTCTCTCCATAAATGCGCCGATACTCCTCGTACGAGAGCATCACGCGCTTCACGAAGGCCCGCGTCTCGTTGTAGGGGATCTGATCCACCCAGACCTCGAGATCGTCGGAGCGGCGCCCGGCCCACCATTCGCGCACCCGGGTGGGCCCGGCGTTGTAGGCCGCGGCGGCCAGCCGCGGATCGCCGAACTCGCGCAGCAGGCCCGCGAAGAAGGCGCTGCCCAGCTCCAGGTTGGTGACCGGCTGGTCGAGCACGTCGGCGTCGGGAAACGGGATCTGCCGGGACTGGGCCACCGCGCGGCCGGTGTCCGGCATGAGCTGCATCAGCCCGCGGGCGCCCACGCGCGAGCGGGCCGCCGGGTAGAACGACGACTCCTCGCGCACCACCGCCGCGACCAGGAACGGGTCGACCGCGGCGCGACCCGCGGCCGTGGTGAGGGCGTCGCGCCAGCCGAGCGGGTAGAACATCTCCCAGAACTCCCGCGGGGAGCCGGTGCCGCTGCGGGCCACGCCGAAGAAGCTCCGGCGCAGGATGCGCAGCGCCATGTGGTAGCGCTCGTCGGCCACGTAGGCCGCGGAGAGCGCGTAGAGGCGGCGGGGCTCGCCCACCGCGCGGCGGGTGAGATCGTCCAGCTCCTCGTCGGCGAACTCGCGCAGCCCGACCCCGCGGAGCGCCACCGCCCGGGCGAAGCGCGCGTCCCCCTGTAACGCCTCGAGGGGATCGGCGGGGAAGGCGAAGGGAGGCGCTCCGGTCGGCGCGGCGACACCCGGCGCGCGCTTGGCCGCGAGGAGGCCATAGTAGGTCCGCGGCGCGTCCCGCACGAGCGCGCCGAACTGCCGCGCGGCCTGCTCGCGGTCGCCGCGGCGCTCCCACGCGCGGCCGAGCCAGTAGGTCGCCGACTCGCGCAGGCTCGCCCCCCCGCGCGCCGACTGGAGGCGCGTCCAGCGCGAAACACTCTCGATCAGGTTGCCGCGGAACCACGCGGCCCAGCCGAGGCGCCAGAGCGCGGTGGCAGCCTCGTCCTCGTCCGGATAGTCGGCGGCCAGCCGCGCGTAGGTCTTCTCGGCCTCGGCGACCCGGTTAGCGGCCTCGAGCAGCTCCGCCTTCAACAGGAGCGCGTCGGCGGCGTCGGGGCTCTTCGGGTGCTCGCGGACCAGCTGGTCGAGCGTGGCCAGCGCCGTCTCGCGATCGCGCCGCTGGCGGAGCCGACCCAGCTCGAGCAGCCACCCCGGGCGGCGCTCGGCGGGCACCACCGCGAGGGCATCGATCGCGGCGGCGATCGCGGCCTCGTCGCGGCCGAGGCGGCGCGAGGTGTTCATCACCACGCGGAGGGCGCGCTCGCGGACGTCGGGCGCGGGCTTCTCGGCCACCAGCGCTTCCGCCTCGCCGCGGGCCCGCTCGATGAGGCCGCCTGAGAGCAGGCGCTCCGCGCGCAGGGCGCGCTCGCCGGGCGTCGGCGCGGGTGCCGTCACCCCGGCCTCGGCCAGCGCCTTGAGCTGCGCGTCGGCCGCGTCGCCGTAAGAGGCGGGGGCCTGCAGCCAGAGCGACGCAAAGACCTTGGCCGCCTCCGTCTGATCGCCCGCCGCCCGCAGCGCCTCGCCGAGCAGATAGCGCGTGCGCGGCACGTCCGGCCGATCGGGGTGACTCGCGAGGACCCGTTGCAGGACCTTCACCGCGGCGGCCGGGTCACCCGCCGCGGTCTCCACCGAGGCGGCCCAGACCAGGGCCGAGGCGGTGAGCCCGCTCTCGGGGATGCGATCGGCCGCCTGCGCGGCGAGCGCCCGCGCCGCGGCGGCATCGCCCTGGCGGAGCGCGCTGTCCGCCTGGTAGAGGAGCGCATAGTCCTCGAGCGGCGTCCCCGACCACATCGGATCGCCGAACTCCCTGGCCGCCGCGCTCCAGTCGCCCGCCTTGTGGGTGGCCACCGCCGCGGTGAACCGCTCCCGCATGTCGGGAGGCAACCCCGTGGGCGCCGCGCCCACGAGCACCACCGACACCAGGCACCCGCCCGCGGTGAGACTTCTCCCCGTGGTGAACCGTCTCCCCGTGGTGAGCAATCTCCCCGTGGTGAACAATCTCATCGTCGCCAGTGTACCAAGCACCCGGCGTGGACCCCGCGTACCGGAATGTGGACGGGGCTCGCCTAGGCCGACGGCCGCAGGCGCGTCACGTCGGGCTCGGCGGGGGCCCTCACCGGGGCCGGCGCGGCGAGCGGCGCCACCACCGGCACGCTCGCCGGCGAGGGCGCCGAGTGCGTGAACGCCGCGCGGGTGTAGAAGATGCGCTGGAGCGCGGTCAGGTTGGTGAGCACCGCCAGCACGATCATGGCCGGGGTGAGCAGGTTGAAGGTGGCGCCCGCGATCAGCACGATGAGCCGCTCGGGCCGCTCCATCAGCCCGATCTCGCAGGAGAGCCCGATGGACTGGGCGCGCGCCTTCGTGTAGCTGACCATGACGGTGCCGATCACGGTGATCATCGTGAGGAAGACGCCCTGGACGTCGGCGGCCCGGTGGTAGAAGAGCACGATCCCCAGCAGCACCACCAGGTCCGAGTAGCGGTCCACCACCGAGTCGAGGAAGGCGCCGAACGCGCTCACGCGGTTGGCGAGCCGCGCGAGCGAGCCGTCGAAGAAGTCGAAGAGCCCGGCGAGGGTGAGCAGCACCGCGCCCATCCGCAGGCGCCCCCCGGCGAGCGCGCCGGCGGCCACGATGCTGACGCCCAGGCCGAGCACGGTGAGATGATTCGGCCGCACGTGGGCCTGGAGCAGGACCCGCGCGACCGGGTCGCCGAGGCGCGCGAGCGGGGTCTTGTAGTGGCTCAGCATCTCAGAGCGGCTTCAGCAAGGCGTCTTCCAGGCTCTCGCGCACCCGGCCCATCGCCTGGTCGTCCTCGAGCCGCCGGCCCTGCCGGTCGGTCAGGTAGAACGTGTCGTAGGCCTGGTCGATCTCGGTGGCGATGCGCGCGCTCGCGATGTCGAGGCCGTGGGCCGAGAGCGTGCGGGTGATGACGTAGAGCAGCCCGACCCGGTCGGGGCACTTGACCTCCAGCACGGTGTGGCTGTCGGAGAGCTGGTTGTCGAGCGAGATCTTGGGCGGCCCCGCCACGCCCTCCGGGCCCGGGTGCACCCCCCGCCGCCGGGCGAGCAGCTCCTCCACGCTCGCCTCGCCGCGCAGCACGCGCCGCAGGGCCTCGAGCGTCCGGCGCCAGCGCGCCTCCTCGGTGACCGCCTCCCCGAAGGGGTCGTTCACCTGGAAGGTGTCGATGACGATGCCGTCGGCCCGGGTGTGGATCTGGGCCGAGAGGATGTTGATGCCCTGCGCGGCGAGGGTGCCCGCGATCAGGGAGAAGAGCCCGGGCACGTCGCGGGTGGCCACGACCAGCTCGGAGGAGCCGAGATCCGGATGGTGGAAGAGCTCGGTGGCGAGGACGCCCTCCTCGCCCAGGCGGTCGAGCAGCCGCAGGTGGGCCGCGATGCGCTGGGGTGAGGTGGTGGCGAGGTAGCGCTCGGAGAGCATCGCCAGGTGGGCGGCCAGCGTGGTGCGCGGCACCTCGCCGCGCATGGCCGCGGTCACCCGCAGGGCCACCGCCTCGCGCGTGGGCCGCTCGCGCTGCCCGCCGGTGAGGTGCGCGAGGGTGCGCGCGTAGAGGTCCCAGAGGACCTGGGCCTGCCACCCGGTCATGACCCCGGGGCCCACCGCGCGCATGTCCGCGCAGGTGAGCAGGTAGAGCATGCGCAGGCGCTCCGGCGTGCGGCAGATCGCGGCCAGCGACTCGATCGTCTTCGGGTCGTCGATGTCACGCCGCTGGGCGATGTGCGACATGGTCAGGTGGTGGGCCACCAGGAAGATCACCTTGTCGGCGTCCTCGGCGGCGAGCCCGATGCGCGCGGTGAGGCTCTCGATGAGCGGGATGCCCTTGGCCACGTGCCCGTGCCCCCGCCCCTTGCCGATGTCGTGCAGGAGCATCCCCATCATCAGCAATCCGGGGCGCTCCAGCTCGCTCACCACCTGCGCGTTGCCCTCCGAGTCCGCCGACTGGCCCGGCGCGAGGGCCTCCAGGTTCTGCACCGCGATCAGCGAGTGCTGGTCCGCGCTGAACTTGTGGTAGACGTCGTACTGTACGAGGCACGTCAGGGCGTCCCACTCGGTCAGGTACCGGCCCAGCACTCCCAGCTCGTGCATCTCGCGGAAGGTCTGGGCGACCCGGCCCCAGTTGCGGCAGATGTCGAGGAGGAGGTCGCGGGCCTCCGGTGAGGCGCGGAAGGCGTCGTCGATCAGCTCGAGGGCGTCCTCGATGCCGCGCTCCACGTCGATGCCCAGCTCGAAGCCGAGCTGGTGACGGTGCCAGAACACCTTGAGGAGCCGCAGCGGGTCCTCCCGGAACGCGCGTCCGTCCGGCTGGGCCAGGTGCAGCTGCTCGTCGATGACGATGAGCCCGTCGGCGAGCGCCTCGTGGCGCAGGCGCCGCTGCACGGAGGCGCGGCGCGAGAGGGTCTCGCGGCAGCGGGCGATCAGGCGCCGGGACACCCGGTGGATCACGCGGGCGTGGAGATAGTAGTCGCGCATGAACTTCTCGACCCCGAGCGACAGCTCGTCGGCGGTGTAGCCGAAGTTCTTGGCGATCTGGGGCTGGATGTCGCGCGAGAGCACGTCGTTCTTGTGCCCGGACAGGAAGTGCAGCTCGTTGCGCACCCGCCACAGGAAGGTGAGCGCCTCGTCGCTCGCCTTCTGCTCGCGGGCGGTGATGAGCCGCTTGTCCAGGAGCTCGCGCAGGGTCCGCGTGCCGAACTTGGTGGAGGCGAGCCACATCGCGGTGTGGATGTCGCGCAGCCCGCCCGCCGACTCCTTCACGTTGGGCTCCCCCATGTAGGGCGAGCCGCCGAACTTGCGGTAGCGCTGGTCGCGCTCGGTGAGGGTGGTCTCGAGGAACTGGGCGAAGTCCTTCTGGTAGACGTTCTCCGCGAGCACTTTCCGGAAGCGGTTGAACAGGCGGCGGTCGCCCACCAGGAAGCGCGCCTGCTGCATCGAGGTGCGGCTGGGGAAGTCGGTGCGGGCCATGGCCAGGCAGTCGGGCAGGCTGCGCACCGCGTGGCCGACCTGCAGGCCCAGGTCCCAGAGCGCATAGAGGAGGCCCTGGGTCGCCCGCTGGACGTAATGCCCCATCTCGCCCTCGTAGATCACCATGAGGTCGAGGTCGGAGAGCGGGTGCAGTTCCCCGCGGCCGTAGCCGCCGAGCGCCACCAGCACCAGCGGGGTCGCGGTCAGCCCTTCGCGCCGGGCATCGTCCACCGCCAGGCGATAGAGGGTGCCGAGGAAGCCGTCCATGAAGGCGGCGTAGGCCTGGACCGACTGCTGGCCCGACGCGCCGCCCAGGTGCGCGGCGCGCAGGAAGTCCACGTTGGAGGCGAGGTGCTGGCGCAGCACTTCGAGCCGCAGCCGGCGTCGACGCTCGGCCAGCTCGGCCGCGCTGCCGTCGAATTCCTTCTCGGCCTGCGCCTCGGCCCGGCGGACCTGTCGGAGCAGTTCCGCAGACATGGCGAAACGGTAGCGTGGAGCGATAAGAAAGTCAAACTTGGCGCGAACTTGTATCACAGTAACTATCGCAGTTACAATGGGCGCCCTATGCGACGGCTCTGGCGAAGCGTACTCGATCAGGTGGCGACCTACGACGCGGGCAAATCGCTCGAGACGGTGGCGCGCGAGCTCGGCGTGGACTCCGTGCTGCGCCTGTCGGTCAACGAGAACCCGCTCGGCCCCTCGCCGCGGGTGATCGAGGCCATCCGGCGCGAGGCGCCGCGCATCCATCTCTATCCCGACGGCGGCTGCACGGAAGTGCGGCAGGCGCTGGCGAGCCGGCTCGGCATCGGCCCCGAGTCCATCGTGGTCGGCAACGGGGCCGACGAGCTCCTGGGGATGCTCGCACGGGCCGCGTTCGATCCGGGCGACGAGGTGCTGATTCCTCACCCGGCCTTCGAGCCCTACGGCACCGAGGCGACGCTCTCGGGCGCCACGGTGGTCACGAGCCCGCTGCGCGGCTACGACCAGGACCTCGACGACATGCGCAGCCGCGTCACGCCGCGGACGAAGTGCGTGATCCTCTGTACCCCGCACAACCCGGCCGCAACCATCGTGCGCCGCCGGCCCCTCGAGCGCTTCCTGGACTCGCTCGGCGCGGATCCGCCGCTGATGATCCTGGACGAGGCCTACCGGGACTTCTGCGACGACGACGACACCGCGGACGGCGTGGTGCTGCAGCAACGCTACCCGAGCCTGCTCTCGCTGCGGACGTTCTCCAAGATCGCGGGGCTGGCCGGGCTGCGGGTGGGCTACGCGATCGCGCGGCCCGAGCACATCGAGCGGCTGAACCGGGTGCGGGCGCCCTACAATGTCAACCGCCTGGCCCAGGTGGCGGCGGTGGCCGCGCTGGGCGACCCCGAGCATCTCGAGCGCACGCGCCGGGTGGTGCTGGAGCAGCGGCCGCTCCTGCAAGCCGCGCTGGCCGAGCGCGGCGCGCCCTCGCCCCCCTCGCAGGCCAACTTCGTCCTCGCCAAGGCCGGCGAGCGGGCGGACGCACTGCGCGGGGCGCTCTTCCAGGCCGGGATCCTGGTGCGAGACGGCGCGGGGGTGGGCTTCCCCGGGCACCTGCGCATCGCGGTCGGGACCGCGGAGCAGAACGCGCGGCTGCTGGAGGTGTGGGACCGGCTTTAGCGGCGGTCTGGCGCGGCGGGGGCAGGCGCGGTGGGGGCGGGCGCGGTGGCGCGGGCCCCGCGCCCGCGGAGCTGGCGCTCGAGCTGGGCGATGCGCTGCTTGGCGGCGGCGCCCTCGGTACGCAGCTTCTCGGCCTCCACGTAGACCTTCTTCAGCTCCGCGGAGAGGCGGTCGGCCCGGTCGCGGCTCTCCACCCATTTCCCCCACAGGGTCACGGTCAGCACCACCAGCAGCAGGCACGAGCCGACCAGCATCCACGGCCGCCGCGGGCGGATCCGCCGGGCGAGGCGGGAGGCGATGGATCTGGTCACGGGGAGGGCCATGCCGTCCGGCTTCATGCCCGGAAGCCTACCACCCGGATCGCCACCCGGCCAAAGCTTTGCGGGATCACGATCTGCTAGAGTGAGGGCGTGCAGACGGGACTGCTCCCGCGCTTCTTCGAGAGCGTGACCCGGCAGGCCTTCGGTGATCTGGCGATCGACGACGCGCCCGCCCTCCGCTACCTGAGTGACCTCCTGACCCGCTTCGTCCGCACCGAGGCGCTCCGCACGATCCGGGAGCTGCCGGGGCGGCGCCTCGACTCGGTGACCGACTCGCTCCTCGCCATCCAGCACGTGTGGGCCACCGACACCCCCGGCTTCAACCCGGGCTCCGAGCGGGTGCTGCGACGGCAGATCGGCGACTACGCGCTGTTCATGACCGGGATCTTCCGCGATCACGTGGACCGCCTCGCGGTCACCGGCTACTACGAGGACGAGGGCCGACGCGCCTACCGCTTCGTGGCGGAGCTGGCGCGTGGCGGGGCCGGGTCCGACGCCTCGCTCTATCGCCGCCTCGCGGATCGCTTCGAGATGTACGCCGGCGCGCTCACCTACGCCCGCAAGGTCTACTTCCGCGCGGACGCGGTGCCCGCCTCCGCGTGGCCCTCCGATCCGTTCTTCCGCGCCCTGCTCTCCGAATGACCGCCGCCGCTCCTTCGGACGCGGCGGCGGCCTGCCTCGCCGTGCTCGAAGCCGCCCTCGGCGACGCCACGCCGCCCGCGCTGCCGGCGGGCCGCGCGGACGATCTCGACGAGGCGCTGCGCGCGCTGGCCCGGCGGCACGGCGCCGCCGCGGTGCCGCTGCTCGAGCGGCTGGCCGAGGCCGCGCCCGACAAGGAGCACCGGCGCGCCGTACGCCGCGCGCTCTACCGGCTCGAGCAATCGGGGCAGCGGCCGGCCCGCGCGCCCGCGGCGACCCCGGTGCGCCCGGTGGTCGCGCGCGAGGCCGAGCACCCGGTGCGCGCCTGGCTCTCCGGCATCGACGGCAGCGGCTCGCGCGCGGCGTGGATCCTCTTCGAGGGCGGGCTCGGGGGCGGGCTCCGGCTCTGCTCGCTGATCCTGAACGACGAGGCCGGCATCATGGACGCGGCGGGCGGCCCCATCGCGCGCAAGCGGCTCGAGGCCGAGCTGCGTGGGCTGCGGGAGAGCCAGAAGCTGCCGTGGGTCGAGGTCGACGGCGCGCGCGCCTGCGCGCTCGTCGGGCAGGCGCTGGCGCTCCACGAGCGGATCGGGACGGTGCCGCCGCCCGAGTTCGCGCGGTGGCGCAAGAGCTTTTCTGGCAGTTCGACCGTTTCGAGCGTGTCGGGTAGTTCGACCGTTTCAAGCTTTTCAAGCCTTTCATCTGCGGGGGCCCAGAAATGGCCCCCGCACTCCCCCCACGGCGGACAACCGTCCAGCAGACAACCGTCTGCTTCTGACGTGGATCCCTCCAGGGGGCAGCTGTCTGCCTCTGGTGTGGATCCCTTGGTGCTCGAGCGGTCGGCTTCGCTGCTGGAGCTGGCGGAGCTGGGGGGGTGGTTCGTGGATCCGGGGCGGGTGGCGACGGAGGCGCTCGCCCTGCTGCAGGCGCGGGAGAGCCGGCTGGTGGTGTCGGATCAGATCAAGGCGGAGCGCGAGGCGGCCATCATCGACGGGGTGATCGAGGTGCACTTCCCGGCCGCGGCGCGCCTCCGCTGGGCGGGCCGGCTCCGCGAGATGGCCGACATCTTCGGCATGACCGGGCGCGCCGACGAGGCCACGCTCGCGCACACCGTGGCGACCGCGCTCGCCGACGCCGACCGCCCGGCCGCGACCATCCCCTTCGTGCGGGCGCTGGCCGCCCGCGGGCTCGAGATGGCCGCGGAGGTCGCCCTCGGCCGCGCGCGCCTCGACGACGTCAGCCGCGCCCCGTCGCGGCGCACGCGCTCATGATTCCTGGGCTGCGGGTCGGCCACGTCACCGACGCGACCGCGCTCACCGGCTGCACCGTGATCCTGAGCGACGCGCCCGCGGTCGGGGGCGTGGAGATCCGCGGCTGGGCCGCCGGGGTGCACGGGCTCGAGTTCCTCGACCCGCGCCACCTGGTGCCCACGCTCGACGGAGTCGTCCTGGCCGGCGGCAGCGCCTTCGGCCTCGAGGCGATCTGGGGCGTGATGCAGTACCTCGAGGAGCGCGGGGTGGGCTTCCACACGAGCCAGACCGTGGTGCCGCACGTGGCGGGCGCGATTCTCTACGACCTGGGCGTGGGCGATCCGCGCGCGCGGCCCGATCGGGCCATGGGCTACCGCGCCGCCGCCGCGGCGCGCCCCGGTCCGGTCGAGGAAGGCAACGTGGGCGCGGGCACCGGCGCCACCGTGGGCAAGCTCGGCGGGGTGGCGCGCGCGACCAAGGGCGGCCTCGGCTGCGCGGTGGGCGAGCTCGACGGCGTGCACCTGGGCGCGATCATGGCCGTGAACGCGGTCGGCGACGTGCGCGATCCCGAGACCGGGCGGCTCATCGCGGGCGCCCGCGACGCGGCCGACGGCCGGCGGCTGATCGACACCGCGGCGGCCCTGGCCGCGGGCGTGCCGGCTCCCGCGTTCCGGCCGGTCAACACCACCATCGGTCTGGTGGCCACCACCGCCGCGCTCGACAAGGTGGAGGCGGGGCGGGTCGCCCGCCTGGCCATGGACGGGTTCACCCGCGCGCTGTCGCCACCGCATCTCGCCACCGACGGCGACACCCTCTTCTGCCTCTCGGTTGGCACCGGGGACGCCCCGGTCGAGGCGCTGGGCCGCGCGCTGGCGGACCTGGTGGCCCGCGCGATCGTGCGAGGCGTGCGCGCGGCCACCGGGGTGGCGGGGCTGCCCGCCGCACGGGATCTCTAGGCGCTACTTCCCGAAGGTGAAGACCGAGCCGACCGAGCTCGGCACCATCTCCTGCGGCAGCCGGTGCATCATGCTGGCCATCGCCTCGAGCCCGGTGCAGTGCTGCGGCACGATCCAGTCCACCTCGAGGTCGCGGAACGCATCCACCACCCGGGTCACGCGCTCCTCCTTGAGCCCGCTCAGGTGGAAGCCGCCGATGACCGCGTGCACCTTCGGCACCCCGGTGATGCGGGCGGCGTGACGGCAGATGCCCACGATGCCCCGATGCGAGCACGAGGTCACGATCACGAGGCCGCGGCCCCTCAGGTTGGCGATCAGGGTCTGCTCGCCGAGGAACGAGTCGGGCACGATCGCGCCGTCCCGCTCCACCTTCAGGTTGTCGGGGATGGGCTCGAAGAGCTCCTGCTCGTGCATCTCGCCGCTGAGCAGCACCCCGTCGGCGATCATCAGGGGCGCCCGCACCGACTCGATCCGGATGTCGTAGCGCTCGATCTCGTCGCGGTGGAGCCGGCCCATGCTGATGCGGTCGCTGCCCCGCTGGGTGAAGCGCGGGAGGAAGTGGTCCTCGCCCCCGTAGAAGGTGAGGCTCTTCTTCATGACCCGACGGTAGGCGCGGAGCAGGCCGCCGAGGCCGCCCCAGTGGTCCCAGTGCCCGTGGCTCAGCGCGAGCACGTCGATGACCGCGGCGTCGAGCCCCAGGGCCCGGAAGTTGTGGGCGAAGGTGCTCTCGGACGACCCGAAGTCGAAGGCGATGCGGACCGTCTCGCTCCCGCGCGAGACCTCGACGTAGTGGGCGAGGCCGTGCTCGGCGCGCAGGTCGGGCATCTGGCGGGCCGCGAACGCGCCGAATCGCCGGGCGACCTTCTCGTCCTGCCTCAGCAGATCGACGTAGTTGTCCACCACGGTGGTGACCGAGATGCGATCGACCTGGGTGAGGGACAGCATCAGTCGATTCTCGCCTCGTCGCGGTACATGACCTTGTGGCGGGTGGTCTTCACCCACTCGTCGATCTGCTCGTCGGTCATGACGTCGTTCGGGTCCATGCGGTCCCAGCTCACGATCTGGTCGAGGCGCTTCTTCCAGCGCTTGTAGGACGGCTTGAGCGGCGGCCCGAAGCACATCACGTCGATGATGGAGAGGAACTCCGGCACGCCCACCAGGGGCCGGATGGTTTGCTGGAGATCGTCCTGCCCGATCGCGGTGATCCACCACACCGCGTAGCCGAGCGCGGCCGCGGCCAGGTGGGCGGACATGGTGGAGGCCGCCACCGACTGGAGCAGGATGCGCTCCGCGTTCTGCCGGTAGCGCCGATCGGTCTCGGAGCCGTCGTCGAGCACCGGGAAGGCCCGCACGAACCGGAAATCGGCGACCACCACCACGAGGCCGGGCGCGGTCTTGACTCCGTTGTAGTTCGGGGTGGGGAAGCCCATGCGGAGCTTGGCGCGGCGCTGCTGCTCGTCCACGAAGCACTGGCCGATCGCGTGCTTGACGTCGGGATCGGTGACCACGACGTAGTGCCAGGGCTGGGCGTTGGCCCCCGAGGGCGCGTGCCGAGCCGCCTCCAGGATCATCTCCACGTGCGCGCGCGGGATCTCGGCGGGGGCGAAGGCGCGGTTGGTCATGCGGCCCCGGATCACGTCCATCAGCGCCTCGTAGCGTGATTCCATTCGACTCTCCGACGGGACGACGGGCTAGGCGCCGACTTCCTCGTGCCAGAGCCCGAGTGCGCGCAGCGCGGGCTCGTCGTTGAGGTGGAAGAGGCAGGCGGGGCCGCCGGCGGAGCGGGTGTGGTGCTCGACCCAGTGCCACGGCGGCACCGCGAGCACGTCGCCCTCCTCCCACGCGATCACCCGGTCGCCGATCCGGCTCTCGCCCCGCCCCTCGACCACGGAGACGACCTCGCTGCCGGTGCGGCGCTCCGGGCGGGCGTCCTCGCCCGGGCGCAGCCAGCGCGCCTGGGAGCCCATCGTGCGGAGCGGGTACTCGCCGGTACGCGGGTTCACGTGACGCAGCACCACCGGCGTGCGCCGGGGCGCGGTGGCCGCGAGCGCGGCGAGGGCCGTGCGCACCTGCCGCCACGGCCAGCGCACCTGCGGGTAGCCGGTCTCCTCGTAGCGCGACTGCCGCGGCACCAGGCCCGCGCCGGTGAACTCGTCCTGGGACGAGTCGACGTCGCTCGACGGCGCGGAGGCGGGCTTCATCGCGGAGGCCCAGTTCGCCTCCACGCTGCGCACGAGCGGGATGTCGAGACCGTCCAGCCAGATGACCGGGTCGCGCCCTTCGTGACCGTGATCGTGCCAGCGCATCGGCGGGGTGATGATGAGGTCGCCCCGCTCCATGACGCACTTCACCCCGTCCACCGTGGTGTAGGCGCCCTCGCCCTCCACGATCAGCCGGAGCGCGGCCGCGGTGTGGTGGTGACTCGGGGCCGCCTCGCCGGGCAGGATGATCTGGAAGCCGGCGTAGAGCGTGGCGGTAGCCGAGGCGTTGCCGGGCATGCCGGGATTGCACAGCATCAGCACCCGGCGCTCGGCCTGCTCGATCGGCACCAGGCGCGCCGCCTCGAGCAGCGGCTCGCGCAGCTCGCGCCACCGCCAGTGGTGCGGGAGGACGCGCGTCGTCCGCTCGTGCGGCAGGAGCGAGTGGAGCACCGTCCAGAGCGGGGCCACCGCGAGCGCGTCGAGGCGCGCCGAGTAGGCGGCGGGGAGCTGGGCGTCGCGGGTGGAGAGGCCGGGGTTCACGGCCGCATTCTATCGCGGGACGGGGGCGTCGAGAAAGGGCTCCAGCGCGGCCTGCAACTCGGCCGGCTTCTCGATGGGCGGGCAGTGCGCGCACGCCGGGATCTCGACCAGGGCGGCGCCGCGGATCCCGGCCGCGAGCTCCCGGGCCAGCGCGGGCGGGGTGGTGACGTCGAGGGCGCCGACCACGACCAGGGTGGGGCTGGCGATGGCCGCGAGGGCGGGCCGGAGGTCGAGGTCGCCCAAACACGGTGCGGTCGGTCAGGAGGGAGTGCAGGAGCAGGAGATCGGGGCCGCGGCCGGTCTGGACCAGGTCGAAGTCGAAGCGGGCCGCGGTCACCGGGCGCGGGCGCCTAGCAGTGCCGGCAGGGCGGGAACTCCCGCGAGTACACCGGCTGCTCGAGGAACTTCTGGGGGTCGTAGGTCCAGAACTGGCTGACGGCCGGATAGGTGTGGATGACCGTGTTCTGGAGCGCGCCGCCGACCTTCTCGACCTTGCGGATGTAGATGTTCTGGGTCGGGTTGCCGTACTCGTCGATCTTGACCGGCCCGCGCGGCGCGTCCTTGATCTCCACCCGGCGCAGCGCGGCCATCAGGGCGGCCCGGTCCTCCACGCGGCCGCCGACCGCCTTCACCGCCTCCTCGATGACCCGCGCGCCGGTGTAGCAGTTCTCGGAGTAAAAGGACGGCGGGCGCGAGTAGGCCTTCTCGAAGGCGGCGCGGAAGGCGCGGTTGGCCGGGGTGTCGAGCGCCGCCGAGTAGTGGTGCGCGCTGATCACCCCGATCGCCTCGTCGCCGAGCTGGGCGAGCACGTGCTCGTCGTTGTAGGTGCCGCCCGCGATCAGCGGGATCCGCCCCTTGAGCCCGCTGTCGGCGTACTGCTTGGAGAAGAGCACGCTCCAGCGCCCGAGGGCCACCACGAAGACCGCGTCCGCGTCACGCTTCACCTGGGCCAGGTAGGGCGCGTAGTCCTGGACGTTGAGCGGCACCCAGATCTTCTGGATCACCTGCCCACCGTTGTCCTCGAAGGACTTGTGGAAGCCGCCGACCGTCTCCCATCCGAACGCGTAGTCGAGCCCGATCGTGACCACCTTCTTGTACTTGAGGGTCTTCGCTGCGTACTCCCCGAACGGGTGCATGTTGCCGCCCGCCGAGAAGCCGGTGCGCACGAGCCACTTCGGCCGCTTGCGCTGGGTCAGGTCGTCCGCCGAGTTGATCGGGTAGATGGTCGGGATGCCGGCCGCCTCGATCGGCGGCACCAGGGCGTAGGCCACGTTGGAGAGGATGACCCCCGCGAGCAGGTTGACCCGGTCGCTGTCGATGAGCTTCCGGAGCTTCGCCACCGCGGTGGCGGGCTGGCCCTCGGTGTCCTCGAGGATCACCTCGAGCTTGCGTCCGGCGATCTGCATGCCGTGCTCGCGCCAGTACAGCTCGCAGCCGCTGTACATATCCTTGCCGGCCTGGGCGATGGCGCCGGAGAGCGGCGAGAGGAACCCGATCTTGATCGGCCCCTGGGCCGCGGCGGGAGCGGCCCCCGCGGCCGCCATCAGGATCGCCCCTATCAGGATCGAAGGGATAAGCATGGGTGAAACCCCTTTCCGGGCCTGAGCCCGTGACAGTCTACCCCTAAGCCTCCAAGTGGGATATACGAGCGAGGTGCGCGTCGAGTTCCTGCTGACCGCGGTGGTGGGCCTGGGCGCGCTGTCCATCGACATGTTCCTGCCGTCGCTGCCCGCGATCGCGGTCGCCTTCACGGCGCCGCCCGCCACCGTGCAGCTCACCGTGACGCTGTTCCTGATGGCCTTCGCGGCCGCCCAGCTCGTGTACGGCCCGCTCTCCGACCGCTACGGCCGCCGGTGGGTGCTGGTGGGCGGCCTCGGCCTCTACGCCGCCGCCGG
>WNFK01161395.1_pt2 | contig 18325 bp, 21 predicted proteins | sample 5400281 | NCBI WGS metagenome assembly WNFK01 (sample SAMN13153350, study PRJNA577476) | soil metagenome | isolation source: 20 cm soil on Douglas fir-dominated hillslope | place: USA:California | collected 2013-09-17 | reverse complement strand
GGCCACGCCCGGGAAGAGCGACCCCTGCCGGGAGCTCCAGGAGTTCGCGACGCGGTTCAAGGCTCAGGCTTCGTGCGAGTAGGCCGGCCGTGTATCGGAATCTTTCCACTGGGACGGGCAGTTGGATCGCCGGGGCATCCAATTCCCTCGGCTTGACCCCCCTCTCGCTGCTAGACTACAATCCGCAAAATCGCCCAATGGCAGCACAAGGGGAACTGTGGTCTCATGAGGGGCTCCGGTGAAAATTAAGGTCCTCGGGTCGTTCGGGAGCGAAGGCGTGGGCCAGAGACCCTCGGCGTTCCTCGTGGACGACCGGGTCCTGGTGGACGCCGGCACCGTGGGCGGCGCCCTCTCGGTGGCCGAGCAGATCGAGATCCAGTTCGCCCTGATCAGCCACGCTCACCTCGATCACACCGCGGGCCTGGCCTTCCTTACCGACACCCTCGCGATGGTCGCGGCGGACCGCCGGGTGACCGCCTGCAGCATCGCGCCGGTCATCGAGGCGCTCAGGACCCACGCCTTCAACGACGCGCTCTGGCCGAACTTCACGACGATCCCCTCCGCGGCCCAGTCGGTACTGGGCTTCCGGACCCTCCCGGAGGAGGCGGAGTCCCGGGTGGGCGAGCTGTGGGTGACCCCGGTGCTGGTGGAGCACACGGTTCCCACCACCGGCTTCGTGATCCACGACGGCGAGACCGGCTTCGTGTTCAGCGGGGACACCGGGCCCACGAAGCGGATCTGGCAGATCGCCCGCGAGATGCGCGGGCTCAAGGCCCTGATCGTCGAGACCGCCTTCCCGAACCGGCTCGCTCCCCTCGCCAAGGCCTCCGGCCACCTGACGCCCGAGATGCTGGGCCAGGAGATCGCGAAGATGCCGGCCGACCTGCCGATCTGGGTCTACCACATCAAGCCGCAGCTCTATCAGGAGACCGCGGAAGAGCTGGCCAAGATCGACCCCAGCCGCATCCACATCCTCGAGCAGGGGAAGACCTACACGCTCTAGTCCCCCCCGTCGATCAGCCGGCTCAGCCGCTCGCGGTACGGAAACAGGCTGAAGAGCCCCCCGGTGTGAATGAAGCAGATGCGCCGGCCCAGCGCCTTCGGGTCGCGCGCGAGCGTCTCCACCAGCCCCCGGAATCCCCGCGCGGTGTACACCGGATCGAGCAGCAGGCCCTCCTCCCGCGCCAGATCCACGAGCACGGCCAGGTCTGCGTCGGCCGCGTCGAGGCCCTCGCGATCCCCGTCCAGCAGGTGGATCGTCTTCGGCACGTCGATGGAGAAGCCGTACCGCCGGATCGCCGCGCCCATCGTGTGCACGACGTGCTCCCGTACCCGCTCGGCCGGGCGCGCGATCGGCACGCCCACGATCTCCCCGGGTAGGCCGGCCAGGCGCTTGCCGAGCAGGAGGCCCGCCTGGCTGGCGCCGGTGAACGCGCTGATCACCACCGCGTCGAAGCGCGGCGCCCCGTGGTTGATCTGCTCGCTCAGCTCGACCGCGCACTCGAGGTAGCCGAGCGCGCCCACCTCGTTGGCGCCGCTTTCCGGGATGAGATAGGGTCGGCGGCCGTGGGCACGGATCTCGGCGGCGAGCGCCTCCATGATCTCCTCCGCCCGCGCGAACTCGGCCTCGGTGCAGTAGCGCACTTCCGCGCCGAGGAGACGGTCGAGCAGGAGGTTGCCGTCGTAGGCCGCGGGCGGCTCGCCCCGCACCAGGAGCACCGCGCGCAACCCGAGCCGCGCCGCCACCGCGGCGACGGCACGGCAGCCGTTGGACTGGAGCGTGCCGCAGGTGACCAGGGTGTCGGCGCCCTGCTGCAGGGCCTCTCCCACCAGGAACTCGAGCTTGCGGACCTTGTTGCCGGACTCGAGGAGGCCGGTCAGGTCGTCGCGCTTGACGTGAAGCTCCACCCCGAGGCGGCGTGAGAGCCGATCGAGCTTGAGAATCGGCGTCGGGGCGAGGGCCAGCTCGAGCCGGGCGGGCGGCGCGGCCATGAACCGGCTACGCGTGCTCCGTTTTCAGATTGGCCGCGATGGGCGCGAAGTCGTACGCGGGGAACACCTGGTAGCGGAAGGCGCCCCACGCCTTCTGCTCCATGTAGCGGTTCAGCGCGCGCACCTTGTCGGGCTCGACGCGGAGCTGGATGATGAAGCCGAACGACATCGCCACCACCCAGGAGACCAGCTCGCTTCCCTCGGGGGGGAAGTCGCGGTAGAACCCGGTCTTCCTGAGGTGCGCCATGATCTCGTCGAGGGGCTTGGACTGGTCGTGGTGGAGCAGCACGGTCAGGAGCACGCGATCGCCGGTGGCCATGGCCCGCAGCGTACCCTATTTCTGGATCGAGGCCGAGGGCCCGCGTCGCACCACGCCCGCGTCGCGTTAGGCGCAGCGCTCACCCTGCAATCTCCGAGGGTTGCGGCCCAGGGCCCAACATGAGGCATTGACAGCAGCCCGCCCTCCGGTTACCGTGCCTGTCATGCGTATCGAGGTGCACGACAATCAGGTCGAGTCTGCGCTCAAAACCATGAAGAAGCTCATGCTCAAGGATGGGCTCTTCAAGGAGATGAAGAAGCGCGCGTACTACGAGAAGCCGTCGGTCAAACGTAAACGGAAGCAGGCCGAGGCGCGCAAGAAGCGCCGCAAGGCCATGAAGCGGGCCGAGGCGGACGACTGAGCTCTCCCGGGCCTCCCGGCCCGGTTCCCCCCATCCTCGGGTGACTCCACCGAGGGAGTCCCTTGCCAGCCAGCGGCTCTGGCTCGCCTTCGCGACCATGCTGCTGGTAGCCGGAATCACCAATACCTTCCCGGTGTTCCTGCCCGCCCTCCTCGCCGAGTTCGGCGGCTCGCGCGCCGCCACCGCCTCGACCGCCTCCCTGCTCTGGATCGGCGGGGCCCTGCTGAGTCCGGGGGCCGGGTACCTGGTCGCGCGCTGGAACCCGCGGCGGCTCGTCTGCCTCGGCCTGGCCATCGTGGCCGGCGGAATGCTCCTCGGGAGCCTGGCCCCGACCCTGCCCCTGTTCCTGGTCGCGATGGGGGTTGGGGGCGGCATCGGCCTGGGTCTGACCGGCATGACCACCCACGCCGCCCTGATCGCGGACGCCTACGTGCGCCGCCGGGGCCTGGCCACCGGCATCGCCTTTGGCGGGTCCATGGCCGCGTACGCCCTGGCGCCGCCAGCTCAGTGGATCATCACTCACTGGGGCTGGCGGCCGGCCTTTTGGTGCTACGCGGCGGTGATCCTGGCGCTGATCCCGTGGGCGTGGCGGGCGCATCCGACGCAGCTCGCGTCGGTCCGGAGTGGCGGCGCCGGATCGTCGGAGAGCGCCGCGGTGACCATCGCGGGCATCGTCCGCTCGGCCGGCTTCTGGAGCCTGTTCGTGATGTTCACCACGCCACCCCTCTTCGGCTACCTGGCCACCACGCAACGCGCGCTCTACTTCGTCGAGCGCGGCTTCTCCGCGGGCCACGCCTCGGTGCTCCTGGCGATCGGCGGCCTCCTGGCCGGCGGCGGCCGGGCGCTCGCGGGCCTGACCGCCGATCGCCTCGGCGGCCCGATCGCGGGCTTTCTCTCGTTCTCCTGCTCGCTGGTGGGGATGGTGTGCCTGATCGGGATGGAGTTCCGTCCCGGGTGGGTGCTGGCAGCGGGCTACGTGTTCTTCCTGTTCCTGCCGCTCGGCTCGCGCGCCAGCATCGTCACCGTGCTGCTCGGCCGCATCGCCCCGCCCGCGCAGTACGGCGTCATTTTCGGCCTGCTCGGCATCGGCAACAACCTGGGCGCGGCGCTGGGCCCGTGGCTCTCCGGCATCCTCTTCGACCGCACCGGCTCCTACCTGGTCATCTACCTCTGCGCGCTCGGCATCGCGCTCACCGGGCTCGGCGCGCTCAGCGTCTTCTGCCTCGTCACCCGGTCGTCGCCGACCGCGTGGCCGGCCTAGCCGATCCGCGCGGCCAGGGCCGCGTACTTGTCGAGGAGCGGCAGGACCTGGTCGCGACCCGCGGGGGGAAGACCGAAGATCGCGCGGGTGACGCCCGCGTCCCTCAGCCCGGCCAGTCGCGTCTCGTCGGTGGGCGCGCCGAAGATGGAGACGGTGACCGCGCCCGGATCCTGACCCGCCTTCTCGGCCCGCGCCCGCAGATCCGCGATGGTCTCGGCGAGCGGCTCGCTGTAGGAGCGCCCGCCGATCGGCAGCCAGTGGCCGCCGAACTCCGCCGCCCGCTGGCGCGCGTGCGGGCCGGCCCCGCCCATCAGGATCGGCGGGTGCGGCTTCTGCACCGGCTTCGGGTAGGACCACAGCTTGTCGAAGTTCACGAATTTGCCGTGGTACTCGGCCTCGTCCTTGGTCCAGATCTCCTGCATCGCGGCGACTCGCTCGCGCAGCACTTTCCAGCGCGCGTCGAAGTCGGTTCCGTGATGCGCCATCTCCTCCGCGTTCCATCCGCCCCCGATGCCGAAGAGCACGCGGCCGCGTGAGAGGTAGTCGAGGCTCGCGACCTCCTTGGCGAGGAGGATCGGATCGCGCTCGATCACGAGGCAGATGCCGGTGCCGAGCTTGAGCCGGGTGGTCGCCGCCGCCGCGGCGGCCAGGCCCACGAAGGGGTCGACGGTGTGCCAGTACTCGCGCGGCAGGTCGGCCCCGCCCGGCCAGGGGCTCTTGCGGCTGACCGGGATGTGGGTGTGCTCCGGCACGAACAGGGACTCGAAGCCGCGGCCTTCGGTCTCGCGCGCGAGGTCGTCGATGCGGATCGCGTAGTCGGTGGAGAACTGGAACACGCCGTATTTCATGGCTCGGCCCTCTCGTCTGAAGCGTCGGGGGGAAAGTCGGGACGGGGATAGTATGGTCGTTCGCCCAGGGCCTTCACCTCGTTCTGGAAGGAGGTGGAATAGAATCGCTCCGCGTCGGTCAGCGCCCAGGCCTGCCGCTTGTAGCACCACGACTCGGGCTCGAGGCGCTGCGCCTCCTTGAAGAACGGCACCGCGGCCTCCGCGTGCCCCTCCGCGTGCAGGTGCTCGGCGAGGCGGAAGCAGGCGGCCGCCTGCGCGTGCGCCGCGGTGGGCAGCGAGAGGCGCTCCCGGCGCCCGGCCGGAGGCCTCACGTGACCGCTCGCGGACCCCTTGTCCACCCAGTCGCGGATGGCGTCCAGGTAGCGCGTCATGTCGAACTTGGTGTACGCGATGAAGCGGTTGTCCGCGAAGGCGACCTCGGCCGGGCGCGCGATGCGCCCGCGCTCGTCGATCCACACCGCGCTGGGCACGTTGACGAGGTGATAGCGCGTGGCCAGGTCATAGTGCGCGTCGATCAGGGCGGGATGGGTCGGCTGCGCCGCCCGGATCCACTCCCCCGCCGCGGCCGCGCCCGCGCTGTCGAGCGCGACCGTGATCACGGTCAGCCCCTTCGGCTCGAGCTCGGCGTGGAGCGCCTGCCACCCGGGCAGGTCGAAGCGGCACCCTCACCACGACGCCCAGGCGAGCAGGAACACCTTCCGGCCCCGGAAGTCCCGCAGCGACCAGCCCCGGCCGTCCAGGTCCGGCAGCGTGAAGTCGGGCGCGTCGAGCGAGTCGAGCCGCTCGCCGAGTGCCGCGTGCGACTCGCCGACGGCCCACACCCCGTGCTCCGGGCTCGCCGCCACCGGCTGGCCGAGATGCCGCGCGAGCCCGGCGAGGTCGACGCGCGTCGCGGGACCGGCCTCCCGAACCCACGGGGCGCCCGGCGGCACCGGAACGCACAGCGCGCCCCGGCAGAGGCCGTCCGGCGTCCACTCCCATTCCGTCGCGCGGGCCAGCGCCTCCGGGGTGAGCCAGAGCGCCTCGTCCTCGACGGAGGCGTCGCTCACCCGGATGGTGTCGCGGCGGTGGAGAATGGTCGCGTTCATGCGGTCCGGCCCCGGGCACGGTGTTACCATGAATTCGCGATCAAGCCAACCGAGGGAGGTACCCATGGTGGTGAGAGCTCGCTCGATGGTGGTCACGCTGGCGATCTCGGCGATGGTCGGGCTGGGTCACGCCCCCGCACCGGCGGCCGACCGCTCGGAAGTGGACGCGGCCGCCCAGCAGGTGCAGCGCGGGGCCGGTCAGATCGGCCAGGGCAAGGTGCTCGAGGGCGCCGGCGAGACGGCGAAGGGCATCGGCAACACGGTGGTGGAAGGCGCCAAGTACACCGGCCAGAAGCTCGGAGAGGCCGGGCAGGCGGCGGCGCCCGACGCGAAGACGGCGTGGGAGCGGACCAAGGAAGGCGCGGTGGCCTTCGGCTCGAGCGTCCGGGACTTCTTCGGCTCCCTCTTCCGCTGACCGCGGCGCGGGAGCGGCCGGCGCCTAGCGCGCCCGCGGGGGCCGGGGCGGCTTGGCGAGATAGGCGGCGAGCGCCGCACCCTCGCGCTCCTGGAAGCTCACCGCGATCCGGAGCTGCTCCAGGTACTGCTCGAGGGTCTTGCCGCCGAGCACGATCTTGCGGCTGGGGAAAAACTCCCTCACATCGCGCTCCCACTCCGGGCTCACCAGCGCGGTCACCCCCTCGTACATCCGCCGGTAAGCACTCCCCGGATACTGCCGGGCCATCGTCTCCCAGTTCGCCTTGACGTAGTCCCAGGCGAGGCCGCGGCTGTGCACGCCGGCCAGGAGCGCCCGCATCAGGAACGGCGCGTCCTGGCTGCGCACCTCCCCGCTGGTGGTCTTCTCGAGGGTGCGGCGGATCAGCTCGGGCTGGCGGAACGCGGCGAGCGCGTAGAGGTAGCGCTGCTCCTCCTGCGGGCTGCGCGCGGCCTTGAAGCGCTGGAGGAACTCGTCGTACTCGCTCTCCCCGCCCGCCGCGGCCACGATGGCGATGAGCGCGGGCAGCACGTCCGGGTCCACCGCCGACTCGTCCTCCCGGTAGCGGGCGTAGAGCGCGCGGGCGCGCTCCTGGGTGGCGGGGTCGTTGCCGAGGGTGCCCACGGTGCGCAGGAGATCGGCGCGCAGCTGTCGCTCCAGCTCGGTCTCGCCGGGCTGGGCCTCCCAGCCGAGCCGCTCCACCGCCGCTTGCACCCGCTGGCGCACCAGGGCCTCGAGATCGGCCCGCTGGTCGTCCGCGATCACGCGGTTGACGTAGCCCCACGAGCCGGTGACCGCGGCCCACACGTTGCGGTCGGTCTCCTCGCCGAAGCGCGCGGTCAGATCGAGGTAGTCCGGCGACGCCATCAGCCCCGCCTGGGCCAGCGCGAAGGCGTCGCTCACCAAGTTGAAGCGCTCGATCGGCGCGAGCTTCTTGAGCGAGTTGGTCATCTTGCGCAGGAGGGGCGCCGCGTACTGCACCCGGTAGAAGCCGTGCCCGCCCGCGTTGACCACCACCCAGTCGGGCGCGGCGGGGAGCGAGACGGTGAGGGGCTCGGCGCCCAGGAGCACCGGCTTGTCCACGAAGCCGCGCTTGACCGAGGCCCGCACCCGCACCGGGATCTGCCAGTGCTCGGAGACCGCGCCGCCGGCCGGGAGATAGGTGAAGCGGCGCTGGCTGAGCTTGATGCCGGTGCCGTCGGGCTCCACGATCACGAGGGGGTACCCCGGCCGGAAGATCCAGCCGTCCATCACCTCCGGGATCGGCAGCCGCGCGGCGTCGCCGAGAGCCTTCCAGAGATCGGTGGTCTCCGCGTTGCCGAAGCGGTGACGCTCGAGATAGAGTCGCACCCCGTCCCGGAACTGCTCGCCGCTCAGATGCTGCTCGAGCATGCGCAGGACCGAGGCGCCCTTCTCGTAGGTGAGCAGGTCGAACATCGCCTCGCAGTCGCGCGGGGCCCGCACCTCGAACTCGATGGGCCGCGTGTTGTGCAGCCCGTCCACCGCCATCGCGGCGGCGCGCGACACCCCGAAGGTGGTCCACCGCTTCCACTCCGGCTTCCACGCGTCGACCGCCAGCAGCTCCATGAAGGTGGCGAAGGCCTCGTTGAGCCAGATGCCGTTCCACCACAGCATGGTCACGAGGTCGCCGAACCACATGTGGGCGATCTCGTGGGCCACCACGTCGGCGACCCGCTCGCGCTCGGTGTGGGAGGCGGCCGCCTCGTCCACCAGCAGCGCGGTCTCCCGATACGTGATCGCGCCCAGGTTCTCCATCGCGCCCGCCGCGAAGTCGGGGATCGCGAGCATGTCGAGCTTGTCGCCGGGATACGGCTGTCCGTAGTAGCGCTCGAAGTAGTCGAGGGCGAAGGCGCCGATCTCGAGGGCGAATCGGGCCAGGTGGAGCTTGCCCGGCACGCACCACACGCGGAGCGGGGTGGGACCCACCATCACCGGTGGGGTGGCCTCGAGCTCGCCGACCACGAAGGCCACCAGGTAGGTCGACATGCGGATGGTGTCCGCGAAGGCCACCGCCTTCTTGCCCGGCCCGGCCGGCGACTCGCCGGTCACCCGGGTATTGGACACCGCGGCCAGGGCCTCCGGGATCACCAGGGTGACGCCGAAGACCGCCTTGCACGCCGGCTCGTCCCAGCACGGGAAGCCGCGCCGCGCGTCGGTGGCCTCGAACTGGGTGGCCGCGATCGTGTGCGAGGCGCCCGCCGCGTCCTTGTAGGTGCTGCGGTAGAAGCCGTGGAGGCGATCGTTGAGGATCCCCGTGAAGTCGAGCGTGAGCCGGTGCTCACCGGGCGGGATCGGCTGCGGGAACGTGAGCCGGGCCCGCTCCGCGGCCTCATCGAGGCTGGCGCTCCCCTCCACCACCTGGCCGTCGGCGGTCTGCACGCTCACCGACCGGATCACCAGCTCCGCCGCGTTGAGCAGGATCTCGCTCACCGGCTCGGAGACCGTGATCGCGACCGTCTCGTGGCCCGCGAAGGTGGCGGCCTCGAGATCCGGCTCGAGGCGGATGTCGTAGCGCGAGGGCACCACGGTCGTCGGCAGTCGGTAGTCCATGCCGGGGGAAAGGATACCATCAGCCCCTCACCCGGACACCCCGACTTGTGGTCCAGAACGCGGCGAATCCGCGGTCAGCGCGCGGGCGCGAGCGGGTCCGGCGCCACCCAGATCGCCGCGCCCAGCGCGAGGAGCCGCCCGCTCGCGTCGAACAGCGCGGTGCCCGCGTAGCGCCGCCGGCTGCCCGCGCGCGGAGTGGGCGGGTCCGCGCGCCAGCCCATCACGATCAGGGGTCGGCGCCCGTCCACGGGCTCCCGGATCTCCACCTGCAGGGTGCCGGTGTTGCCGGGGCCGGCCAGCGCCCAGCCGCCCGGGCAGTCCAGCGCGGACCAGACGAACTCGGGGCGGAGGCGACCGTCCTCGTCAAGGAACGTGGGATCCGGCGTCCAGCCGGCCACCCGGACCCGGCCCCTGGGGCCGTGGCCGGACTCTGGCCCCGCGAAGATGCGGAGACCGTCGCCGGGCGCACGGCGGTGCCCGCACACGAAGCACTCCGGGAAGGTGTGCCGGACCGAGCCGTCGTCGAGATGCGCCTCGAATCGGCGTGACGCCTCGAGGGCGATCTCGAGCGGAGGCGACGCGGGGGCCCGGACGGGGAGCCGCTCCGGCGCCGAGCGCGCGACGAGCGCGCCGTCGTCGAGCACCTCCACCGTGTCGCCGTCGCCTCTCACCGTGAGGGGCCGGTCGAGCGGGACACCCGCGCGGGCCCGGATCTCGATGGTCGTGGCCCGCGGGGCCGCGCCCGCGACGAGCCCGCAGAAGTAGCCGCCGTTGGCGGTCGCCCCGTCGTCGGTCTCGGGGCCGCGGAAGCGGCGCGCGACGACGATCGTGCGGTCGGGCATGGCGGCCATCCTCTCACTTGACAGCCCTCGATGCCAGGCGCGACACTCGGCGCCGTGCCTCTTACCAGCCTGAAGGACCGCACCGCGGTGGTCACCGGCGGAGCCAGCGGCATCGGACGCGCCCTCGCGCTGCTCTTCGCCCGCGAGGGCGCGAACGTCGTGGTCGCCGACCTCGACGAGGCCGGCATGGCCGAGACGGTGGCGGGGGTGAGCCAGGCCGGTCGGCGCGCGCTCGCGGTGAAGACCGACGTGAGCCGGCTCGCCGACGTGGAGGCCCTGGCCGACCGCGCATTCGGCGAGTTCGGCGCGGTGCACGTGGTGTGCAACAACGCGGGCGTCGCGCTGTGGGGCGGGCTCGAGTCGGTCACCCACAAGGACTGGGAGTGGGCGATGGGCGTCAACCTCTGGGGCGTCATCCACGGGGTGGAGGCCTTCGTGCCGCGCATGGTGGCCGGCAAGCGGCCCGGCCACGTGGTGAACACCGCCTCCATGGCGGGCCTGATCGCGTCGCAGGGCCTCGGGATCTACAACACCACCAAGTACGCGGTGGTCGGCCTCTCCGAGACGTTGCAGAAGGACCTGCGCGGCTACGACATCGGCGTCTCGGTGCTCTGCCCGATGGGCGTGAACACCCAGATCCGGCAGAGCGACCGCAACCGTCCGGCCGCGCTCCGCAACGAGGCGGTGGAGCGCGAGGGCCGCGCGGTCGAGCTGATCGGCCGCTACCTGCCGCCCGAGCACGTGGCCGAGCGCGTCCTGCGCGCCATCTACGCCAACCGCCTCTACGTCATCACCCACGAGGAAGGCCTGACCCCGCTCAAGCGCCGCTTCGAGCGGATGGCCCAGGGAATCGAGGAGTCCAGATGAAGTTCTCGGTGATCGAGGGCTGGGGGAAGCTGCCGGACGGCTGGGCCTATCACGAGGTCGCGGGCGTGGCGGTGGACAAGCAGGACCGCGCCTTCGTCTTCACGCGCGGCGAGCATCCCGTGATCGTCTTCGACCGCGACGGCAACTTCCTGCGCTCGTGGGGCGAGGGCGTGATCCGCCGGGCCCACGGCATCACCATCGACGCCGACGACATGGTGTGGCTCACCGACGATCTCCACCACACGGTGCGCAGGTTCACGCCCGAGGGCAAGCACCTGCTCACCATCGGCGATCCGGACAAAGCGGCGGAGCTGCAGGGCGGCAAGCCCTTCAACCGGCCGACCCACGTGGCGATCTGCCCCCGGAGCGGCTTCCTCTTCGTCTCGGACGGCTACGGCAACTCGCGCGTGCACAAGTACTCGCCGGACGGCAAGCACGTGATGTCGTGGGGCGAGCCGGGGACCGATCCCGGCCAGTTCAATCTGCCCCACAACCTGGTGACCGACCGCGACGGCCTCGTCTACGTGGCCGACCGCGAGAACCACCGCGTGCAGATCTTCGACGGCCAGGGCGGCTACCAGGGCCAGTGGAACAACCTCCACCGCCCCTGCGGGCTCTTCGCCGACCGCGGCCACGGCCTCTTCTTCGTGGGCGAGCTCGGCTCCGGGATGCCGGTGACCGAGAAGACCCCGAACCTGGGACCGCGCGTCAGCGTCCTCGACGCCAAGGGCCAGCGGGTCGCGCGCTTCGGGGGGCAGTTCGCGAGCGAGAAGCCGGGGGAGTTCATCGCTCCCCACGGCCTGGTGGTCGACTCGCGCGGGGACGTCTACGTGGGAGAGGTCTCCTGGACCGGCTACGGGCAGTTCCTCACCCCGCCGCGGGTGATGCGCTCCTTCCAGAAGTTCAAGCGCGCCGACTAGCTCGCGCCGCGAATCGGCAGGAAGCGGCCGGTCGCGGTCGCGACCATCTCGCCCGTCTGCCAGTCCTCGATCGCCGCCTCCAGATCGATGTACTTGCCCCAGTCGCGCACCGCGCGGCCGCGCCCGAGCAGCGGCCGCTCGATCGGGGTGCCTTTGACGTAGCGCACGGTGAGCTCGCCGGTCACGTAGAGTCGGCCGGTGTGGCTGACCGCCGCGCCGGCCAGGATCTCGTCGAGATAGGCGGCCACGATGCCGCCGTGGGCGGCGCCGGGCGGGCCCTCGAAGCGGCCCGGGATCACGATCGGCGAGAGGACCTCCCAATTGGCGGGGCCGTCTGCCCCGCCGGCGCGAAACGTCCGGACCCGGAGACCGATGTCGTGGTCCGGGCCGCACCCGAAGCAGCGATGGAAGCTCGAGCGGGGGTCGCTGAACTTCACCTCGGCGAGCGGCGCGAACCGCTCGACGAACGGCGCCGGCAGCGGCGGATCGTGACTCACCCGAAGTAGGTCCGCACCAGCGGCGTCCACGACTCGAGTGGCCGGGTCGCCCGCCCCACCACCTTGGCCCCGTCGTCCCACCGCCGCAGGCGCAGGGCGTCGGCGAGCCAAGCGTGCCCGCCGAGGCGGGCGATCTCCTCCGGCCCCATGGGCCCGCCCTGCAGCGTGAGCGTGTGCTGCGAGGCGGGCGAGAGGGTCGCGTGGTAGCCGGGCTCGGTGGAGCAGAGATACCGCTTGGCGTCGGCGTGCATGCGCACGAGCCACGCCACGCGCTCCGGCACGTAGGGGGCGATCAGCTCGGCTCCGATCTCGTGGTGGCCGCGGGCCCCGGCTCGGGCCCCACCCATGCGATCGAAGACCAGGGACTGGTCCACCACGAAGCGGCCCACGTCGTGGAGCAGGCACGCCAGCGTCAGGTGCTCGTCCGCGCCCCCGGCCTCGGCCAGCTCGGCGCACTGGAGCGCGTGGGCCAGCTCGGACACGCGCTCGCCGCCGTACTGGCGGGCACCCGCGTGCGCCATGGCCTCGAGGAGACGGCCGGTCATGGGGACGCTCGGGCGCATGTCGATCTGAAGTATACTCGGCGGGCGGCAGCCACTACCACCCCGGTGATGCGAACCACGGTGATGCGAAAGGGAGAGCCACGATGGCGGTGAGCGTCAAGGTGATCACGGACGGGCCCCTGATGGTGCAGGGGGAGTGCGAGATGCAGGACGGCCAGGGCAATGCGATGCCCCCCAAGGGCGGCGACACCATCTTCCTCTGCCGCTGCGGCGGCTCGGCCAACAAACCCTACTGCGACGGCGCGCACAAGAAGAACAGCTTCAAGGGCTGACCCCCGCCTCCCTCTCCCCCCTGGGGAGAGGGCCGGGGTGAGGGGCCCGAAGCTGCGGGGGCGCGCGTCTAGGCTCGCAGCCACCACAGCCGTCCCGCGATCGCGAAGGCGGCCACCCCGATCAGCCCGATGAAGATTGGCGCGCGCCCCTCGCCCAGCAGACCGCACACCACCGGGCCGAGGAAGATCGCACCGTCCACCCCCACCCGGTAGACGCCGGTCCGCCAGCCGAGGCGCGCCCCGTCGGTGTGATCGCGGATCACGCCGAGCGGCAGCATCCAGCCCGCCATCCCGAGGCCGAAGAGCGCGCAGCCCAGCCCGAGCAGCGGCAGCGACCCCAGCCCCACCGCGAAGAGCCCGACCCCCAGGACCGCCGCCACCCCGACCAGCACCGGCGGCCGCCCGATGCGATCGGCGAGCCAGCCCACCGGCAGCAGCACCGCCAGGTCCACGAGCTGGGCCAGCGAGAGCAGGCCGGAGATGCCGGCGCGATCGAGCCCGAACTCGCGCGTGCCCCGCAGCGGAATGACGAACTGGCTCACCGCCGACCACGCGAGCGCCATGATCACGCCGAGCGCGAACATCAGGCGCACGATCGGCGGCAGCGACGGGCGCCCGGGGGGGATCGCGGAAGCGGCGCCCGCCGAGCCCGGCGCCGACGCCTCCGCGCCGAGCCGGGCCGGGAAGTAACGGGCGAGCGCGAGCGTGGCGGCGAGCGCCACCAGCACCGGCGTGGCCGCCGCGAGCAGCGTGACGTTCCACGACCAGCGCTCGGGCAGGAGCCCGACCAGGACCAGCCCGCCGAGCACGCCGAGCATCCCGGCGAACTCGAGCGTGTTGAGCCGCATCGAAGCCCGCGGCCCGGGCTTATCTTGGAGAACCGCGGTGAGGCTCCCGACCATGACCAGGGTGTGAGCGAGGCCGGTGAGGATCCGGCCCAGGACCAGCACCGGCAGCGGGCCCGCGGTGGCGAGCAGCAACATCCCGGCCAGCAGGGTCACCGGGGCGAGCGTCAGCGCGGTCGCGAGCCGGCGCGTGGCGAGTGCGCCCGCGGGCAGGTCGGCGGCCATGCGCGCGAGGCCGAACGATCCGGCGAGAACGCCCAGCTCCCAGTCGGGCAGCCTCTGCGCGCGGGCGATCTCGGGCAGGAGCGGGCCGAAGGCGCCGATGCAGACCGTGCTGGAGAAGACGACGAGGCACAGCAGGGCCGTGCCCGCGAACCGGTCTCCGCTCACCGCCGGGGGCGGTTCAGGGCTCGAAGGAGCGCTCGCGCCACCACGGATAGAAGGGCGGCATGTCCGCGCTGGGGCGCAGGGTGAAGCGGGCCGGGCGCTTCTCGAGGAACGAGCTCACGCCCTCGTGGGCGTCGGCGGAGCGGCCCGTCCAGTCCATGCACCGGGAGTCCAGCCGATGCGCCTCCATCGGATGGTCCGCCCCGAGCAGCCGCCACATGAGCTGGCGCGACAGAGCCACCGAGATCGCCGAGGTGTTCTGGGCGATCTCCCGCGCCAGCTCGCGCGCCACCGGCAGGAGCTGCTCGGGCGAGACCACCCGGCTCACGAGCCGGCCCGCGAGCGCCTCCGCGGCCGGGAACACGCGCCCGGTGTAGACCCACTCCGCAGCCTGGCTCGGCCCCACGAGGCGCGGCAGGAACCAGGTGCTGCACGCCTCGGGGACCACTCCGCGCCGCGCGAACACGAAGCCGATGCGCGCGGCGGTCGACGCGAGGCGGATGTCCATGGGCAGCGTCATGGTGATGCCGAAGCCCACCGCCGGGCCGTTGATCGCCGCGATCAGCGGCTTCTTCATGTCGAAGATCCGCAGGGTGACGCGGCCGCCGCCGTCCTCGTGCGCGCCGGGGGCCTCGCCGCGTCCGCGCGCCACCCGGTCGAAGGTGCGGGGCCCGCCCGAGAGATCGGCGCCCGCGCAGAACGCGCGTCCGGCCCCGGTCACGATCAGCACACGGACCGCGTCGTCGGCGTCCGCCTGGTCCAGGACCGCGAGCAGCTCGTCGAGCATGAGCGCATTGAGGGCGTTGAGCTTGTCGGGACGCGCCAGGGTGACGGTGCCGACCCCGTCGGCGACCTCGAAGCGGATGGTCTCGAAGGCCAACGCGCTCAGCGGGACGCGGGCGCGTCGCCCGACGCGGGGTCGTCGGCCTCGCCCTGCTTGAGCTTGCGAAAGACGGTCTTCGGATCGATGCCGAGCATCTTGGCGGTGAGCGTCTTGTTACCGTGATTGAGGCGGAGCGTCTCCTCGAGAAGCCGCGCCTCGACCTCGGCGAGCGGCGTGCCGATCCGGACCTGGAACACCCCGTCGGGCGCCGTCGTGGCATCCGCCGGCCCGGCGGGGCCGCCCCGCAGCAGCATCACCGAGCGCTCACGCACCGCGTCCGGCAGATCGGCCGCGTCGACCCGCAGGCCCCGGGCCAGCACCACCGCGCGCTCGACCACGTTCTCCAGCTCGCGCACGTTGCCCGGCCACGAGTAGGCCTCGAGGCACCCGAGCGCCTCGTCGCTGAAGCCGTCGAGCTGGCGGTTGTTCTTGGCCGCGTACACGCGCAGGAAGTGCTGGGCGAGCACCGGCACGTCCTCGTGCTTCTCCCGGAGCGGGGGAACCTGGATCGTGATGACGTTGAGGCGGTAGAAGAGGTCTTCGCGGAAGCGCTTGTCCCGCACGAGCGTAGCCAGATCCTGGTTGGTGGCGGTGACGATGCGCACGTCGACCCGGATCGTCTTGGTGCCGCCCACCCGCTCGAACTCGCCCTCCTGCAGCACGCGCAGGATCTTGGGCTGGGTCACCGCCGAGAGGTCGGCGATCTCGTCGAGGAACAGGGTGCCGCCGTCGGCCAGCTCGAAGCGCCCCTCCTTGCGGCCGGCCGCCCCGGTGAACGCGCCCTTCTCGTAGCCGAAGAGCTCGGACTCGAGCAGCGTCTCCGGCAGGGCCGCGCAGTTGACCGCGATGAACGGCCCGTCGCGACGGCTGGAGCGATCGTGGATGGCGCGGGCCACCAGCTCCTTGCCGGTACCGCTCTCGCCCTGGACGAGCACGGTGGCCGAGCTGTCCGCCACCTGCTGCACGAGCGTCATGAGCCGGCGAAACGCGGGACTGGTTCCGATCATGTTGCCCTGCCGCAGCAGGTCGTCCAGGCGCTTCTGCAGCGCGCGGTTCTGGGCGATCAGGTCACGGCGCTCGAGCGCCTGGCGCACGACCTTGGTGAGCTGGGCGCGCTGGAAGGGCTTGGTGAGGAAGTCGGTGGCGCCGTCCTTCATCGCCCGCACCGCCTCCTCGACGGTGCCGAAGGCGGTGAGCAGGATCACGTCGACGTCGGGAGCGACCGCCTTGGCCTCGCGCAGCAGCTCGAGGCCGGTGAGCCCGGGCATCTTGAGGTCGGAGAGGACCAGGTCCACCCCGCCCGCCTGCAGCCGCTCGAGCGCGGCGAGGCCGTCGGGCGCCAGCACCACCGCGTAGCCCTCGCGGGTCAGCGCGCGCTCGAGGCTCTGGCGCACCGCGGGGTCGTCGTCGGCCACCAGCAGGGTCGCGAGCGGCACGGTGGGCTCAGGCATGCTCGAGCTTCCGGATCGGCAGGGCCATCGTAAAGGTCGCCCCCGCGCCGGGAGCGCTGCTCCAGCGGATCTTGCCGCCGTGCTCCTCCACGATCTGGCGTGAGATGGAGAGACCGAGCCCGGTCCCCTGCGGCTTGGTGGTGAAGAACTGCTCGAAGAGGCGGCGACCGACCTCCGGAGGGATCCCGGCTCCGCTGTCGGACACCGCGATCTCCACCGTCTCGTCCACGCAGGCGGTGGCGAGGGTGAGCGTGCCGCCCTGCGCCACCGCCTCGATCCCGTTCTTCAGGAGATTCAGGACCGCCTGGCGCAGCAGGGTGCGGTCGAACTCCATCGAAGGCACGGTGGCGTCGGTGGCCACCTTCACCGCGATGCCCTGGCGGGCGGCGAGCGGGCGCACGAACTCCGCCACCGCGGTGACCATGTCGTTGACCGAGTCCTCCTCGAACTGCGGCCGGGGGAACCGCGCGAAGGCGAGGTACTCCTCGGTGAGCGCGTCGAGGGCCGCGACCTGGTCGCGGATGGCCCCGACGAGCGCGGTGGCCTCCGTCCCATCCTCGCTCACCCGCCCCTGCACCATGTCGCCCAGCAGCTCCGCGTTCAGCTGGATGGCCGCGATGGGGTTGCGCACCTCGTGGGCGACCTTGAGCGAGAGCCGGCCGACGGTCGCCATCCGCTCCGCCTCCACCAGATTTTCCTGGGCCGCCTGCAGGCGCGTGAGCGTCCCGGTCACCTCCGCGTTCAGGCGCTCCACCTCGACGCGAGCGCGCCGCTCACGATCCGCCACGTGGCCGAGGGCGAAAGCGGGCAGCCCGAGCTGTCCCATGACGATGGCGACCGCGGTCCACGCCACGTCCGGCGGGGCCATCCACGCCGCGGTCCAGTAGAGCATCCCGGCCACGAGGGTCAGCAGCAGCCCGACCCAGCGCCCGAAGTAGTAGGCGTTGACCGCCACCAGCGGGAAGAACAGGTTCACGAACGGGCTGTCGCCGCCGCCGGTGAGGTAGAGGAGCAGGAACACCAGCGCGAGGTCGACGCACAGCGCGGCGGTGAAGATCCGGCGCGTGGCGCCCGGGTTCACGGTCACCAGCGCGAGGATGCCCGCCTTGTAGAGCCCGAACCAGATGACCAGGGCGTAGACGTCGACCCGATGGCGGGGACGGAGGGGCACGAGGCCGAGGGCGGTCAGGCCGCCCACCATCACGATGGCGAGCAGGACCGCGAACAGGCGCTCGTCGCGCTCGAACACCCGGAGGGGCGCGGCCCAGCGCGTGCGAGTGGGGGCGGTCAGCGCCACGGGGGACACACTATCATGCGGCCTCCGAGGGTCAAGCCGGTCGGGCCGGCGCACCGGCGGGCGGGGCGGCGGCGAGCGACGTCGCCTCCTCGCGCCGGAGCAGCGGCAGGGCCAGCAGCGGGAGCAGCCCGATCAGGCCCACCGCGATGAGCAGGTGCCCGAGCCCCGAGTAGTCCTGCTGGGTGACCCCGAAGGCCACGTTGAGGTAGCGCGTGCCGAGCTCGCTGGCCGACAGGGCCAGGTTCATGAGCGAGGCCATGATCGCGAACATGGTCGCCTCCGCGCCCCGCGGGGCGGTGCGCGCGATGAGGGCGAGCATCGGCACCATGCTGAGCTGGCCGAGCGGCGCCGAGATCGTGGTGTCGATGAACGCGAAGGTGCGCGGGCTCAGCCCGAGCCACCTGTAGGCCTCGTAGAAGAGGCCGATCGTCGGCAGATAGAGGACCGCGCCCGCGATCGTGACCCAGAAGAGGGTGTCGCTCACCGGCCGATGGGTGATCGGCTTGCGGAACACGATCAGGCCGACCAGGCTCAGCATCGAGCTCACCTGGGCGAGGAGCCCCAGGAACTCCTGATCGAACCCCAGGTGGTCGATCGCCCAGTAGTTGAACCCCTGCCCGGCCCCGGG
>WNFK01204993.1_pt1 | contig 18328 bp, 12 predicted proteins | sample 5400281 | NCBI WGS metagenome assembly WNFK01 (sample SAMN13153350, study PRJNA577476) | soil metagenome | isolation source: 20 cm soil on Douglas fir-dominated hillslope | place: USA:California | collected 2013-09-17 | reverse complement strand
GTGTACGCAGCGGTGAATTTCTCCCGCGCGTGGGCCGGATCCGATGCGAGAGCACTGTCGAACTGGACGTCAAAAGTGCGGTTCGAGTACGATCCGTAGTTGGTTCCGTCCTTCCCCACTCCGACGGTGGTCCATGCCGCCCTCGTTCCGTCCGGGCTTGCCCCCATGGTCCACACACCGAGAACGGCATCGAAGGCGTGGGTGCTAAGCCTCGCGCTGAACGTCGCGACCTCCATCTGATCGAGGTCGATCCGAATCCCCATTCGGCGTAGTTGTTCCTGGATGAGTACTCCCATCCGGATCCGGTTAAGGCTGTTGCCCGGCACGAGCAGGCGGAAACCAAGCTCCTGGCCGCTTCTTGATCTCATTCCGTCTGGGTGCCGGCGTATCCAACCAAGGGAATCGAAAATCGCGCCCGCGCGCACAGTGTCGAATGGCAGCTGAACGATCCGTGGGTCAGTCGTCGGATACATACGCACGGTCGGACCCGCGGGCACCACAGCGAAGGTGTCGAACACGCTCTTCACCAAGGAGTTGCGGTCGATCGACATTGTGATCGCGCGCCGAAGGTTGCGATCGACGAATAGCGAGTGTGGCCGGGCGTGGTTCGCGGGATCCTGCAAATTGAACTGCATGAAAACGTAAGCCGCCCCCGGCAGAACCATCGTCTTGAGGTTGCTGTGACGCTGCATCGTGGTCTGATCTTCGACTCGCAGGCCGTCGTACAGATCGGCGTCGCCGCTAAAAAGTTTGGTCACTGCTGCCGTGTGCTCTGTCGCGACGCTCCAGATGACGCGATCGAGCATCGCTCGGCCGCGGTAGTTGGAAGTGTCGGCGACGATTTCAACCGAAGCTCCCGTGTTCCGGGCCCGAAAGCGGAAGCGTCCGCTTCCAATTGGCGCCGGTGCGGACTCGCGGAGGGAGTCGACAGAAATCTTCTCGAGCTGGTGCGCAGGAAGAATGAGCATCTGCGCCGCGGCGTCGAGGAATTGGGATGGCGCCCTCTGATGGAACCAGAAAACTGCCGTGAGAGAATCGGTGACCGTCACCGAATCGATGTTGGCCAGCTCGGTGCGTGATCCGCCGCCCAATGCTGGATTCTTGTACAGCGACAGCGTGAACTGGACATCACGCGCAGTCACATCGCGGCCGTCGTGCCATTTTGCCCGCGGGTTGATATGAAATGCGAGCATCAGTGAATCATTGGACCACCGCCATCGATCGCTCAGCTGGGGACGGAAGCCCTCGTCGCTGAGCGTGTTCATATCGGGCCCGACATCGGCGAGGTAGTCGTAGATCTGTTCCGTGATCTGTTTCGCCGACGTAAAACGCATCACCGGCGGAAAGAGAGTTCCCGGATCCGTTGTCGTCGCAATGACCACGGTCCCGCCGGGCTCGCCTTCAACACTGCGCGCGCCTTTGTCACTGCACGCAGCAATCCACGGAACAAGGAGAAGTGCGAGACGGCGCGTCATTCACAGAAGGTAGCAGTGTCGTCCCCGCGCGGAAGCAGTTAACTCTCCGAGTGATAGAAAACCGACAGTTGGATGATAGGAAACCGACATTGACTCGTACGGGCATAGGTGGAAATATCCATGAGTCATGGGAAACCCGGCTACGAAGACCATGGATGCAATGCCCACCTTTCAGGTGGCACATTTGAGAAGAGACGGCAGGGACGTGATCATAGTCCCGGTCGATCGATCGTTCGGGGTGCGCTCGCCAGCGGAACAGGCGCGCATTCAGGAAGCGTTTCAAAGGAGTGCAGCAGCCGTGGACATCCCCGGAGTAGTCGTCCCCGTTTGGGAAGATTCTTCCGGGAGAATGGCGTTCCGCGCCCCTCCCCCCTGGCACGACTTCTTCAAGAGCATCGACATGGTGTATGTCGCCACGGCGCTCAACCGCAGTCTCAGCCTGGAGTAGAGTCGCCCGCGCGTCTCCATCGGAGACGGTTCTGAATTTCAAGGATCACTTCTCCGATCGCGCGGCGCTCTACGCCACCTTTCGCCCGCTCTATCCCGATTCGTTGTTCGCGCTCCTGGCCGGATTGACGCCAGAGCATCGCGTTGCGCTCGACTGCGGAACGGGCAACGGACAGGCGGCGCTTGGACTGGTGAATCATTTCGAGCGCGTAATCGGGATCGATCCAAGCGCGGAACAGATCAGCCGAGCCACCCCGCATCCCAGAATCGACTACCGGGAATCGCGCGCCGAATCGCTCCCTTTGCCCGATGCATCGGTCGATCTGGTGACGGCCGCGCAATCGGTTCACTGGTTCGACCCTGCCACGTTCTTTTGCGAAGCACGAAGAGTGCTCAACGCCAGGGGCGTCATCGCTGTGTGGGGCTACGGCGACCCGAGACTCGACACCGAAGCACTCGACGATACGCTGCGCTGGTTCAACCGCGGTACGCTGGAGCACTACTGGTGCCCGGAGAGAAAGCTGCTACTCGACGGCTACCAGACCGTGCCGTTTCCATTCGACGAGATCACTCTTCTCCCCATGGTGCTGGAGGCGCGCTGGACGCTCGCGGAGCTCATTGGATACGTGCGAACGTGGTCCGCCACCGCCGGCTTTGTCGCCGAGCGCGGATTCGATCCTGTTGTCGAGGTCGAACGATCTCTGTCGAGCGATTGGGGCGATATCAGGCAGTCGCGTCTTGTTCGCTGGCCGCTCTACATCCGCGCCGGGAGAGTCCGCGGAGCCTGACGAAAACACAACAAGGTTGAATCCCGGGTCGCACGCGGTGATAATCCGTTCGTGATCATGCATTCAACAGGGGGCGCGCGGTTCAGCCTTGCATTAGTGGTTTTTCTCGCGCTGGCGGGCGCCCCGGCGCGCGGCGAATCCCAGCACACTGGCCACACCGGGATGGCTGCCACCGCCGCTGATACGCTGGCGAGCGCGCCGACCAAACCCACGCGCCCGACATCCGACTCGGCAAAAGTCGCTGATTCCCTGCTCGCGCTCTGCAAGCCGCACGTGAGTCACTCGATCGATGCGTACTCCACCTGCATCGGAGATGGCATTGCGTCGCTGTCATCGGCGGGCAACATCGCCGTCGCGATGGGAACGCTCGACTACGTCATCCACAGAGATCACTCGCTGGTTCTCCTCGGGCATCCGCTCGCCCACGCGCTCGGATATGCCGTTCGATCAACGCCCGCTACCGCAACGCGATTGCTGTCGCAGTGCGACGACCGGTACCAATCGGGCTGCTATCACGGAATCCTGCAGCGCTACTTCGACGCGCGCGTGGGAATGCCGCTCTCTCAAAGCTTTTTGCTGGCGCCCTGCGACGGATTGCGCGGCACCAGGGAGCAGTTTCGTCTGTTCGACTGCCTGCACGGGACCGGTCACGGATTGATGATGTACCACCGCTACGACGTCAACGCATCGCTAAGAGATTGCGATCGCCTTGGCGCCGACTGGGATCAGCGCAGCTGTTACAGCGGGGTGTTCATGGAACACAACATGGGCGCGCGGATGCAGACCTTCGGCGACGGCGTGTTCGGCATGCATCGCCATTCCACTCCCGGTGCAGCCGTAATCCTGTTTAAGCCAGACGATCTGCACTACCCGTGCGATGCGACTCCTCCGCGTTATCGCCGCGAGTGTTACGAGCTTCAATCGGATCTCATTCTTCCGGCGCTCGGCCAGGATTACCGGAAGGCCAGCCGTGTTTGCGATGCCGCCGGCACTCCTGACCTCGTGCGTGAGTGTTACGTCGGTCTCGGCCGGAATGCGTCGGGAGCATCGGCGTTTCAGTATCCAGGTATTCGTAAGCGCTGCGACCTCGGCTCCGCCGCGGGCGTTCCATTCTGCTATCAGGGTGCGGTCCGGCATCTCGCCTACGCACCGAGCGAGCTGCCGCGAGGGGTCGCTTTCTGCAAATCGCTGCCGGACGGGGATACGCGATTCCGTTGCTGGATTGGCGTTGGACTGCAGATCGCCGGCTTCTATCCCGATCAAGCATCGCGTGAGCGCGCGTGCCATTCGGAATCAGCGGCCGACGTCGCACCGTGTCTGGAGGCTGCCGGTGTCGTACGCTCGGCGGCGAGGACCAATCCCTCGCCCTGACGGATAGCGCTCGTGAACCTCAGCGTTCTCGATCAGTCCCCCATCTCCGAAGGATTTACCGGCGGTGACGCGCTCCGAAACAGCATAGATCTCGCGCAGCTCGCGGAATCACTCGAGCCCGGAAGCGCTGATTGGTCCGATTGCCGCGCTCACATCCGGGATGCGCGTTGGCTCCGGCGGGGTGATGCTACCGCACTACAGCCCGCTCAAAGTCGCGGAAACCTTCAGCATGCTGAGCGGATTGTTCCCCGGACGAATCGATCTTGGAATCGGTCGCGCCGCGGGCACCGACCCGCTCACGACATTCGCGCTGCAGCGAGATCGACGCGAATCATCGCCGGATGACTTCCCACAGCAGTTGCAGGAGCTGCTCGGATACCTCGAGGACAGCCTGCCGTCCGACCATCCCTTCGCGCAGGTGGCAAAGCTGCCGGGCAAACCGGAAAGCCCCGAGGTATCGCTCCTCGGATCGTCGCCGCAAAGCGCTGTCTGGGCGGGAGAGCTTGGACTGCCGTATGTGTTCGCGGACTTCATCAACTCAGAAGGAGCGCATCTCGCCGCGCTCTACCGGGACCGGTTCACGCCTTCAGCCCGCCTAGCCGAGCCACGGGTCACGGTAGCTACGTGGGCGCTGGCTGCAGACACCAATGAGGAAGCGGAGCGGCAGGCGACCAGCAGCCGGATGGCGCTGTCGCTGTTGCGGACGACCGGGAAAACCATTCGAGTACCAACGATCGAGACCGCGATGCGATTTCTCGAGGAGCCAGCGGGCGCGCTTCCAATTGCTCGGCGGCGACGCATCACGGTTGGAACGGGAGACGCGGTTCGGGACGGTCTCACTGCTATCGCCGGCGATTACGGCGCCACTGAAATAATGATCGTCACCATCACCCACAGTCACGGCGCCCGGAAGCAATCCTACAAGCTGATCGCTGAAGCATTCGGAATCCTGCCGACGAGCTAAAGCGTCGCGCAGGGTGCGCGAATTGCTCCGAGGCGCGAGAAATGGAGTGCAATTGGAAAAACGACAGATAGGCTCGCTCTCGGTAACCGTAGTCGGAATCGGCAGCAACAACTTCGGCGCGCGGATCGACGACAGTCGGACGGAGGAAGTCGTCAACGCCGCGTTGGCAGCGGGTATCAACTTCTTCCTGGGCAACCGGAGATCACAGGCAATCATCGCCACCAAGTTCGGTCTCCCGATTGCCGGTCAGGGAAGCGGCGCGCGCCCCGAGTACATCCGAAAGGCTTTCGATGCGAGCCTTCGACGCATCAAGACGGATTATATCGATCTGTACCAGTTGCACAAACCGGATTCCGACGTGCCGATCGGGGAGACTCTGGGAGCACTCGACGACCTCGTGAAAGCGGGAAAAGTGCGCGAGATCGGCTGCTCGAACTTCTCGGCGCAACAGCTGCGGGAAGCGGCTGCGGCGAGCGCCGCGCGCCCGGGATCCGCGCGTTTTGTGAGCGTGCAGAACGAATACAGCCTGCTTCACCGCGAGCCGGAAGAGGGCGTGCTTGCTGAATGCGAGCGCCAACGGACGGCGTTTCTTCCTTTCTTTCCGCTCATGAGCGGACTGCTCAGCGGCAAGTACCGGAAGGGCCGACCAATTCCGCAAGACACGCGCATTGCGAAGTTCGAGCGCTACAACAAGCTGCTCACCGATGAGAATCTCGACAAAATCGAAGCGCTGACAGTGTATACGGAGTCCCGCGGCCACACCCTGCTGGAACTGGCGTTTTCATGGCTGTTGGCCCACAAGGTCGTCGCGTCGGTCATCGCCGGCGCCACCTCGAGGCGGCAGGTCAATGACAACGCGTCGGCGGCCACCTGGACGCTTACCGCGGACGACCTCGAGGAAATCGATACAGCTCTGCGCGGGGGAAGCGCTATAAACCGGTGAACCGGGATCATCAAGGGTCCAATTGGGTATCTCGGCGGGTAAGGTTACAAGCGTCATCCATAAACAATGGAGATACAGTGAACCGAATCCTTCTTTCCAGCGTGGCAGCGGTCGTAGCGATGGCCGCGACCACATCCAACGCAAGCGCGCAGGTTTCATCGAATCCGTTTCAGATTGGCGGCGCGGCAGGAATAGCCTTCCCTTCAGGTGACCTGGGCGACGTTGCGAACACAGGGTACAACGTCACGCTCGCGGTGGGTTACAAGCCAATGCTGACGCCGATTGGCGTCCGCGTCGAAGCAGCCTACAATGAGTTCGGCGCTGAAGGTGGTTTCGAAAAGATCAACATCCCCGCGTTCACGGGCAACCTCGTGTACGAGCTGCCTGGAGTCAGCTTCTCCCCCTACATCATCGGCGGCGCGGGCCTCTACACGCCGAACACTGGCGTGGGCAACGCCAGGGAAAACAAGTTCGGGTTCAACGTTGGCGGCGGCATCAAGATTCCGCTCAGCTCGAGCTTCCAGACGTTCGTCGAGGCGCGCTACAATCGCGTCTCGCTGGATAACGGCGTCAACCTGAGCTTCATTCCCGTTACCGTTGGAATCATGTGGTAGATGGGAACGCAGAAAACAAAATGGCCAGCCTCGAAAGGCTGGCCATTTTGTTTGCGTTCGGGTAGTGAGTGTTACTGAACCGCGTTGACCATGTCGAAGATCGGAAGGTACATGGCCACGACCATGCCACCGACGATGACGCCGAGGAAGACGATCATGATCGGCTCCAGCAGCGACAGAAGATTGCTCACCGCGGCATCGACTTCTTCGTCGTAGAAGTCGGCGATCTTGGACAACATCTCATCCAGACCACCCGTCTGCTCACCGACCGCGATCATGGAGATAACCATGGGCGGGAAGACCTTGGACTTCTGAAGCGGCTGGGCGATCGTGTCACCGCCCGCGATCGAGGAACGGGATTGCATGATCGCATCCTGAATCACGCGGTTACCGGCCGTTTTTGCCGTGATCTCGAGGCCTTCGAGAATACTTACGCCCGAGCTGATGAGCGTTCCGAGGGTGCGGGTGAACCGTGACACGGCTGACTTGCGAAGGACGTCGCCGAGAACCGGCACGCGAAGCATAAACCGATCGATCACCAGCTTTCCACTTGACGTGGCGTAGTACTTCTTCCCGGAGTATCCGCCGACGATTCCCACCGCGCCGATGATCCACCAGTAGGACTTGAGAAAGTTGGAAGCACCAATGACGATTCGGGTCGGCAGTGGAAGCGCCATACCCGATGACGCGAACATGCCTGCAAAGACCGGGATCACGAAGATGAGCAGTGTCACGACGGCAATGCCCGCGACGCTCATGATGACCGCCGGATAAATCATGGCTCCCTTCACCTTTCTGACCAGCGCGTCGTTCTTTTCAAGGAAAGTCGCGAGGCGCATCAGAATCGTGTCGAGAATACCACCGGCTTCACCGGCGGCGACCATGTTCACGTACAGGTTGGTAAACGCCCGCGGGTGCTTGGAGAGAGCGTCAGCGACGGTGTTACCGGACTCGACATCGAACACCACTTTCTTGGTGACTTCCGAAAGCGACTTGTTGTCGGTCTGCTCGGCCAGAATCGTCAGGGCCTGCACCAGCGGCAGGCCGGAGTTGATCATCGTCGAGAACTGACGGGTGAAGATGACGACGTCGCGAGTCTTGATCGACCCGCGGCCGATCTTCTTGGTCGCGTCCTGGTCGATCTTTACGACGCTGAGACGCTGTTTTCTGAGCTGCGAGATGACGTCATCACGCGACGCGGCATCGATGGTAGCCGTGCGCAGGTCGCCGTTGAATGCTCTCGCCGTGTAAGTAAACGTAGCCATGTCCTAATCCTCTCTAACGTCTCACTGGGGAACCCGGTGCCGGCTTGGTAGCCTGCTTTCCGGCCGGCGGCTGGCCGGTTCTGCCTTCATCTGCCGGATCCAGCTGGCCAATCATCCGCTGGAACTCGGTTGGGTCGCCGCTCACGCGCAGGCATTCGTCCGCCGTCACTTCGCGGTTCATGTACAGGGCGTACAGCGCGTCGTTCAACGTCTGCATGCCCCACTTCTTTCCAGCCTGCATCGACGAGTAGATCTGGTGGACCTTGTCGTCGCGGATCAGCGCGCGAATCGCCGGCGTGACCACGAGAATCTCGGCGGCCATTACTCGTCCCTTCCCTTGCGCCTTCGGCAGCAGCGTCTGGGTGACGATTCCCTCGAGCACGAACGCGAGCTGTGCCCGCACCTGCGACTGCTGGTGCGACGGGAACACGTCGATGATGCGGTTGATGGCTTCGGCAGCCGAGTTGGTGTGCAGAGTGGCGAACGCGAGGTGACCTGTTTCGGCGATCGTCAGCGTTGCTGCGATCGTCTCCAGGTCGCGCATTTCACCCACCAGGATGATATCTGGATCTTCGCGCAAAGCATATTTGAGCGCGTTGGCGAACGACTTTGTGTCGCTCCCGATCTCGCGCTGGTTGATGATGCAGCTCTGGTGCTTGTGGATGAACTCGATCGGATCTTCGACGGTGATGATGTGGCCCTTACGCTCGCGATTGATCTTGTCGATCATCGCTGCGAGGGTCGTCGATTTACCCGAGCCGGTCGGACCGGTGACGAGCACGAGACCGCGCGGCTTTTCCGCCATCTTGGCGATCGAGCCGGGGAGTCCGAGCTGGTCGAAGGTTTTGATCGCGAACGGAATCTGCCTGACGACCATCGACACGCAGCCACGCTGTTTGAAGACGTTGCCGCGGAAGCGGGCCAGGTTCTGGATGCCGAACGAGAAGTCGAGCTCGTCCTCGAGCTCGAAGCGCTTCTTCTGCTGCTCCGTCAAGACAGAGTACGCGATCTGGAGCGTGTCCTTCGGGGTCATCACGTGGTCGACACCGGAATTCGTGATGTCGCCGTCGACGCGCAGCTTGGGTCTCTCACCGGCAACGACGTGAAGGTCGGACGCGTTGCGGGAGACCATCTCCTCGAGGAGATTGCGCAGATTGATTCCCGTCGACGGAGGGGCGCCCGACGGTGCTGAAGTGTCTATGAACGGAAGTGTCATCGTAGATCGATTCGAGTGTTTTTGATCAGGCCGCGGTCTCGCGGACAATCTGCTCGAGGGGACAGATCCCCTTGAGGACCTTCAGCCAGCCATCCATGCGGAGGGTGAGCATTCCCTCTTCGATGGCGACCTTCTGGATCTCGGCCGCGCCGGCGCTCTGCATGATCAGCTTTCTCAGAGCCGGCGTCATGTACATCACTTCGTAGAGTCCCTGCCGGCCCTTCAAGCCGGTACCATCGCACTGCTCGCAACCCTTGCCGCGGAAGGTCGGGAGATCTTCCATCTTGGTGTCGAGAGTGATCTGATCCATGTAGGGCTTTGCAGTGTTGGTTGCGCGTGTCTTGGCGTCACTGAGAGCCATGTCCGTGAAGTGGAGGTCGCGTAGCGTCACCCCACCGCCAATCTTGGCGCCGGCGATCTCGGCCTTGTCCATCTTGTACGCTTCGGCGCAGCCGCTGCAGACCCGGCGCACCAGACGCTGCGCCAGAATGAGATTGAGCGCCGAAGCCACGTTGAACGGCTCGATGCCCATGTCCATCAGACGCGTTACGGTCTCAGGCGCCGAGTTCGTGTGCAATGTCGAGAGGACGAGGTGACCCGTGAGCGCCGCTTTGATGGCGATGCCGCCGGTCTCCAGGTCTCGAATTTCTCCCAACATGATGATGTTGGGGTCCTGACGAAGGAACGCCTTCAACGCCGCGGCAAAGGTCATCCCGATCTCGGTTCGGACCAACACCTGGTTGATGCCGAACAGGTTGTATTCGACCGGGTCCTCGGCCGTCATGATGTTGACGTCGATGTTGTTGATTTTTGAGAGGGCGGAATACAGTGTCGTCGTTTTACCGGAACCCGTTGGCCCGGTAACGAGCACCATTCCATACGGATTGGAGATCGCTTCCATCAGCTCGCGCTCGGCGCGCGGCTCGATGCCGAACGTCCCGAGGTCGAGGGTCAGGTTGCCCTTGTCGAGAATACGGAGCACCACCTTCTCGCCGAACAGAGTCGGGAGGGTGGAGACACGGAAGTCGATGACCTTGGTTCCAATCTTCAGCTTGATGCGACCGTCCTGCGGCACGCGGCGCTCGGCGATGTTCAAGCTCGCCATGATCTTGAATCGTGAGATCAGCGCCGGCCGCATCTTGATGGGCGGCTTCATGATCTCCTGGAGCGCGCCATCGATGCGGTAGCGGACGCGCAATTCCTTCTCGAAGCACTCGAAGTGAATATCCGAGGCGCCCTTTTTAAGCGCGTCGGTGAGGATGGCGTTGATCAACTTGACGACCGGCGCTTCGTCGATGAGCGCGGCACCATTGTCCACCGCGTTTTCGTTCTCGCTCTCGAGAATCTCGATGTCATCATTGTCGGCTATGTCGGCGAGGAGGTTCTCCATCTGCGCTTCGCCCGACGAATAGAACTTCTCGATGGCGTTGCGGAGGGTGAACTCGCCGGCGATGACCGGGAAGATGTCGAGACGCGTGATGAACTTGATATCGTCGAGGACCGACATCGTAGCGGGGTCCGACATTGCTACGGTGAGGGTGCGGCCATCGCGCTTGAGTGGAAGCACGCTGTGCTTCATCGCAAGCTCACCGGGAATGAGCTTGGCGATGCGCGGATCGACCTGGAACTTCGTCAGGTCGACAGCGGGCATCTTGTGCTGGCGCGCGAGCATCCTGGTGAGGTCGGTTTCCTTTACGTAACCGAGCTTGACCAGGTTATAGCCAACGCGCGTGCCGTTGTTTCTCTGCTCTTGAAGAGCCTTGTTGAGCTGATCCTGGGTGATCAGCCCTTCTCTAAGTAGCAGATCGCCGATTCTCGGCGAATTTTTCGCGGCAGGAGCTGTCAAGGACGCATGTCCCTCCGATGAGGCTTTCCGGGTGTTTTTCGCAGTTCGGATCGCCTGGATATCACTGTGTTGGTAGGACGCGGGACAAGGGAGAAGGTTACGCTGGAGTCGAGCTTTGCTACCATAGAGGGACCGATCCCTTTTACACGTCTGAGTCCTTCCATAGAGCCGAAGGGACCGAGGGAATCGCGGTCGGCGATTATCCGCTTCGCGAGCCCAGGTCCGATGTGCCTCAAGCCTTCAATTTCCTTCTCGCTGGCTACATCCAGATCCAACGGTCCGGCCGGCTTGGGCGGAGTTTTCCGCTTCGGTTCCCGTTTCGGCTTCCGAAGGCCGGCCCGGCGGGCAGAATCGGCCGCCTTTATTTGACGCTCGAGCGCCGACCGCGCTCCTGCGTTTGCGGGGGATTTGGTGTGGAGCGTACGCCAGGCCCGGGTCGAGGCCCCAAGGACCAGGACAATCGAGAAGAAGAGGAGGGCTTTGCGTTCGGCCGGGGTCGGCATATGCCGACCTTATCCACAATCAGCCGACTTTCGTCACCGAAGGGATGCGGGCTGCGGCATAATCTTCCATCGACGCCGTCAGGGGCAGGGTGGTGAGGACGAGAACCCCCGCAAGAACAAACGGGAAGCCCAGACCGAGGTGGTCCATGGCGAGGCCAGCCCCCAAGGGAAAGACGACGCGAGAGATGCCTCCGAAGGTGTGCTGAACGCCCATGTAGAGCCCGCGATGCCGGCTCGGGACGACGCGCGACAAAGTCGCGGTGACGCAGGGGAAAACGAAGGCGGTACCGAGCGGCATCAGGGTAAGTGCAAGCAGCAGTGTTAGATAAGAGTGTACCGCCGCGACCAAGGCCAACCCGAGCGCCAGAAGCACGAGACCGAGTCGGGTGAGTCTCGCTTCTCCAAGCCATTCGATCATGCGGCCCAGTAATCCCCCCCGCACGAAGACTCCCATCCCGCCCAGGTACATTACGAAGTAGCCGACGTTCGCCTCCGTGATGGGCAGACGGTGCATGAGGATCAGTGGCAGGGTAGGAACAGTTCCATAGAACGCGCCGATGGCGATCGCGTAGATCCAGATCATTCGCTGGGCAGGCTCCTTCGGGCGGGCAATGACGCTCCAGACAGCGCTAGCGCTGGTCTGGTGCACGACGGCATGCTCGCTCGTGACGGGAGTATCCACGCGCGACTCGCGCAGATAAGTCCAGGCGAAAGCGCTGACGAGGACGCAGAAGATCGCCGACGCGATGCCGGGGGCGTGGCGGCCCCAGTGGATGAGCGCCGAGCCGATCGCGGGCCCGACTACCGCGCCCAGGCTGGTCGCGGCGGAAAGCCAGCCGAGGCTTTTCGCGCGGTCCTTTGGATCACTGGCGTCGGCGACGTAGGCCTGGACGACGCCGATGGTGCCACCACCGAGGCCCTGCACGACCCGACATAGAAGCAGCAGCCACAGCGTGCTCGCGTACGCGAAGATCACATAGGCCACCGCCGAGATCAGAAGGCCGGCGAGCAGCGCGGGGCGCCGTCCATAGCGGTCGGAAAAACGGCCCCACAACGGGGCGCTGGCGAGCTGGGCGATCGAGAAAGCGGCGATCAGGACGCCGACCATGCTGGCGGATGCGCCGAGCTTCGTCGCGTAGAACGGGAGGAGCGGGATCACCATCGCCAGTCCAAGCATGTCCACGAATGCCGTGATCATGAGGACCGTGAGCTTCCCCTTCATATGACTACTTGCGCGTTACAAGCGCGGCCGCGACGTCTCCAACTTTGGCGAGTGATGTCGCCGAGATCTTGTCCATGGTGTCCTGCGGCGTGTGGTGCGGCGGATAATCGAGGTCGATGACGTCGATCACCCGCATTCCCGAATTGAGAAGTGGTATGTGGTCGTCGATGATGGCACCGCCGCTTTCCTGGACGAAGGTGTCGCCGTAGCCCAGGTCTGCCGCCGTCTGCCATACCCGCGAGACAACTTCGGGCGCTTGCTGGAATGAGTTCATCTCATAGGGAATCCGGAGATCCTTGTCGCCGATCATGTCCCACAACACCCCGTAGAGCGGCTTATAGCCGGGTGACGGAGGATGGACGGCGAAATACTTGGAGCCGATCAGAACATCCACCTCCGGCGGACCGAATTGGCCATAGTCCTCTCCGTCGGTGAAAAGCAAATCGACGCCAACGTTCGGCTTTGTCTTCTTCAACACATCGCCGAGCGCGACGAACAGCCCGACACCCGAAGCTCCGTCATTTGCGCCCGGCACCGGCATCGTTTTTTCAGCCGCGGTTGTCGCCGACTCGGATACCGGCCGCGAATCCCAGTGCGTGACGTAAAGAACCCGCTCCTCCAGCTCCGGCCGGAAGCGCGCGAGGATGTTTCGCAGATTGAGCTTCTTGCCGTCGGCGGTGGTGTAAGTGAAGCTCTGGACGATCACCGTGTCCGCGCGCGCGCGCATCTGCTGGATTATCCAGTCGCCCGCTCGCTTCGCCGCCGGACTTCCGGGTACCCGCGGACCGAAGTCGACCTGGGCTTTGGCGTAGTTGTACGCCGCGGTGCCGCTGAAGCCGGTCGAGGTGTTCCCCGACTCATTCGCGGACGCGCTCGCTTCCCGTTGGGCCGCGCTTCCCTCCTTCGCGTCGCCCTTGCACGCGACAAACAGGCACACCAACACGATTGCCAGCATCGGTCTCACTTGAATTCCCCGGCATAGAACTGCAGATGCATAACCGCGCTCAGCACGGTCTGAGTGAAGCGGCGGTTAAGGTTACGGTCGAAGCTCTCTACGCGCGAGACCACGAAGCTCGAAGAGAGGTTTTCCGCGACATCCGTATCAGCACTCATGCTGAAGGCACGGCGCCCGTTGTCCGAAAGGCGGCTCTCTCCGGTCAACGCGAGTGGGTTGACGACGAAGTTCTGACCCTGGCTCTTCTGGTAGCTGACGCGCGTGCGAAGGTCGCTGCGCGCGCTCCAATCCTCCGGGAGCTTCCATGGCTTGGAGATGTCGACGCTGAAGTCGGAGTTGTCTCCGTTGCTCTCGAGTCCGGGCTTGGCATCGAGGCGCTTCGAGAGCGAGAATCCGACCGTGCTCGAGAGCGGCCGCGATCCGGCAAACACGATAGAGCCGCTCACCGGATAGCTGCGAATCCGCAGCGAACCCCGGTCGTCCACGAGCTCGCCGAAGAGAGGCTGGGTTCCGTTGAGCTGCCGCGTCTCGAGCATACGCGCGTTGGCACCAAGGCTCGAGATGATCGATTTGAGACCGGCGGGCTGCCCGGTCCAGCGCAGCGAAACGTCGGGGAACACGATCTGTGTTCCGTCCACTATTTCCTGACCCCGCTCGATTCGTCGAGTCCAGTTTCTGGTGTTGATACGCTGATACCGGGTGCCAAGGCTGGCGCCGAGTGGAAGGTTGAGCGAGTGATTCACTGACAGCTGGGTGACGAGTCCAACGCTGGTGGCGAGCTCGCCACTCAGCTGCCGGAATGTGTTGATGCCCCCCAGCCCGAACTGATACCCGATAGGCGCGGGAACGGCGCTTCCATCGTACACCGACAGCACGCTTCGGTTGAAGTTGATGTCCACCGGTTGCAGTCCGCCGAGGAATCCGCGGAGAAAGCTGTTGCTGTCGGTGTAGAGCTTGATGGCGCGGGGTAAATCGAGAGTGAGACCGGCGGTCGTGGTCTGCGTGTTTCCGAGGCGTCTGGGTATCCGAAGATTGCCGGTGCTGTCGCCCTCGCGCGCGAAGCTCAGGGTATTTGGATCGCGCAGCATGTTGTACGATGTTCCGAAGTCGAGCCTCGGTCTGAACCAGGCGGTGATGGGCGGCGAGATGTTGATGCCGGCCTGCATGGCTCTCTCTCGCTCGAGACCGGTGTCGTAGCTGAGCACGTGGTCACGGTCGCTTGCGGCTACGACTCCAAGCGGCGAGTCGGTTCCGTAACCCCTGAGGTCGCGGACCGACGTGATGTCCCATCGAACCGAAGCCGCCTTGAACGGACGAAACACGAGACTGCTGCCATTGCGCCACGTTCGGGTGCGTCCTTTCACCTCGTGGGCGGAATCGTCGATCGCCGCAGCGGGCTTGAGGAACGACACGCGGTCGTCGTGCCCATTCGTGTAGACGCTGGTGAGGTGCAGCTCGGTCGGTGACCAGCGCGAAAGATCCGGGAGCAGCGCGCGCGACAGGTTGAAGTCGAGACCGACGACGAAATTTGTCGCCTTCCCATCCTCGTACTCGCTTCGCGACGCGCCGCTCGTCATGGCAGAGCTGAGCGCGAGGTTGCTAAGGACGGTGGACCAGACGGAGCCGTTCGAAGGCTTCGTGCGCCTCACTCCGAGCGTGATCGAAGTTGCAGCCGATCGCGGGGTGCGGAGTCCATCGATGGCGTCGCCCTGAATGTCCGACTGCGACAGGTAGAGCGGATCGACCGACGCGGATGTGTAATTGACCGTAAAGGGAATGGACAATCCAAGTGATGCAGGAAGGAGCTTCTCGAGATGAAACGCAGAGCTGACGTTCCAGGAGTTGTCGGTGAGAAACGTCGGCTGCTCCGCAAGCTGCCGGAAATTCGGATCACGCCTGCTGGCGCTGATCCGGATGTCGGCGAAGTCGCTCGCGATGATCGTGACGGCCGCCTGGCCGGCGAACCCGGCCGCGTTGACGACTCCGGCGAGTCTGATGTCGTCGACCCACACCTCGAGGGTATCCGTCGGAAGGATGGGATTCGCGCCCGGCGTGACAGGTAGCCGAAGCATCCCGACGGCCAACTCCTGCACCGCGGCCAGATTCGGCGGGCTCACGCCCGGGTCGAGGGTGTAGACGATGTAGCCATTGTCGCACGCCGCGTAGCGCGAGCTCGCGATCGAGCCCGCTGGCAGTGGCGTGTTCTCGATCAGAACTGAATCCATTCCGGTGCAGGTGTTCCGCGTCTTGCCCTGCAGATACGCGTTCTGGATCTGCGCTCTCAACGCGAACAACTTGTCGAAGCTCACGACGATCTCCGGCAGCCACGCGGCCTTCGATGTTCCGGCGTTGACCGGGGTGCGATACATGTAGAAGTTGTTGGCGTCGCGTGCGATCTTGATGTAGAACTGCAGCTCTCCATCAGGCCCCCACCCGCTGCTGACCCCGCGAGTCCAGAGACGGAGCTCCTTGTAGCTCATGAAGTTCTTTTCACCTTCGGGAAACCTGTAGTACGATTCCGCGCGGTCGAATGGTGCGAGGTTCTCAGCGATCAGCCGCAGCGAGCGCTCGTTGATCTGCACACGGCCCGGCTGATACGCCACGGTCTTGCTCGTCGGAGCATCCGTCACTCCGGGCGGAGACTCGTAGGAAATCCCGTTTCGCACGTTCTTGTCCTGGGTCCCCACGACTCCGCTCTGCACCGCTCCAAGGCTCGTCTGGCTGCCGGCGATTCCGTGCAGCGTTCTGTCGCTCACCTTGAGCCATGGGGCACCCGTGAGTCTCAGGCGCGCCAGCGCCACGGTGCTGAACGCGTCGTCGGGGAGTCCATCGCCCGAGATCATCGTGATGCGCAGGGCACGTGCACGGCGCAGCAACGGCTGGCCGAGCGAGTCGTCGGGCGTACGAAAGGGAATCCGAAACAGAACCCAGCAAACGTTGTCACGTGGGCCGCCCGGCTGCCCGGCGAGCTGTTTGCGCGGGCCGCACTCGCCGCGTCGCGTGAACCTGGAAGGATCGGCGAGGTTTACGATGTAGCGATGCCATTGCTCCTGATCGCGCTCAGCAGTGGTGAGATTCAACGTGTTATCGGCGTCGATGTCTTCTTCATCGAGCCGGTTGTTGGTGACCGTGCAGTCAGCCCGGGAGTCGCCAAGAATCTGGCGCAGGCTATAGCCCCCTTTGCACGCTCTCGCGAAGCGCAGAACTGTCTGCTCCGGCGCCTGGCCGGGAATTGTGTCGGTCACGACCACGAGAGTGTTGACGACATCGCCGGCCAGCCCGTTGTCGTTGCTGGCGACGTTGAAAGCGCGCGAAAAGGGATCACGCTCGCTATCGAGCTGGTCCAACCCCTGAATCGTCTTGCCGTGATAGGTGGTGTCACGCGCGCCGGCCGTCGCCCCTGAGCGGATGAACACGGTGTCCGGTCCAAACGCGACCGAGTTCTCGGAGATGTCTCCGAAGTCGAACACCAGGGTCGGATTAGCGCTGGTGTTGGCGGTATCTATCTGCGCCCAGAACTCCAGGTTTTCAGCGCGCGAGATGTCGGCGCCGCTCGGGCTCAGTACCGTGCGGACTGATCGCCAGCGCCGGCCCGCCGGCTGGTTCTGAACGGTCCATCGAAAGCTGTTCGCCGCTGGATTGAGCTGACCACCGACCGATAAAGGATAAAGGGTGAGCCAAAGGAGCGTCTCCGATCCGCCGACACCAGTTCCCGCCTGCGAAACAAGAGGATCGATCTCATCGATTCGGTACTGGACGTTGTGCCCTTCAACGTCGGCGCCGACGCTTTGCCAGGCGAGCGTGGCGGCCCGCGGAAGATCGAACACGCCAGCTCCGAAGCGCAGCGGAATGCGGGCGCCGAGGGCGGGCTGGCTGCTGAAATACCATTGCGGATCGGACAGCGAAACTGGAATGCCGCCTTCACCCTCGAAAGACTCGAGATAGGCCTGTTGGGATGCGTTCGTCTGCGGGCGACTGGCCGCGAATTCCGCTGAGAGTCCAATTCGCGAAGGGATCGTCGTCGTGCCGAACGGCAGCTTCGAGACGAGCTGCGTCAGCGGCTCGGCGTCGAAGCTGAAGAGCGCGCTCACGCCCGCGACCAATGACGCAGCCGGCTCGAATCCGAGCGGCGGACGCGTGAAGTTTGTCCGCTGGCTCTGCGAGATTGCGGTGAAGTTGATCTGGCCGTTGTCGAACGGGAATTCCGCGGTCGCGCCAAGGATCGACGTCGGCGTCTCCTCGAATACGGGATTCTCCTCGTACTGGACAGTCACCTGGCGCGGACGCGGGAAAAGTGTGTCGGGCCGATTGAACGAAACGCGACCGAGGTCGTAGTCGACGGAGTAATCGCTGCCGCGGGTCAGCGGAATGCCATCCACGAACAGCCTTTCCGAGTTCGGCCGAATCTGAACGGTGCCGAGCATGAGCGCGCCACCGTCTCCGCTTCCTTCGGCCTGGTAACGAACGCGGATGTGGTAGACGGCTTCAGGACGCTGCGAAGAGCGCACGTACTCGGGACGCGTTGTGTAGACCGTGTCGTTGGTCGGATTGCCTCCGACGGCCAGTCCATTCGCCGCGAATGGCTTGGCTGATGGAAAAATCAGGAACTGGTCGCGGATTGTGCGAGCACCCGGTGAGCCGAGACTCAGCTCGAAGTTCGGATCGCTCGGACGCGGCCAGATGCGGTTCTCGAGATCGAAGCTGGAGCTGTTGGTCGAT
>WNFK01181948.1_pt1 | contig 18333 bp, 15 predicted proteins | sample 5400281 | NCBI WGS metagenome assembly WNFK01 (sample SAMN13153350, study PRJNA577476) | soil metagenome | isolation source: 20 cm soil on Douglas fir-dominated hillslope | place: USA:California | collected 2013-09-17 | reverse complement strand
CTTCATGCGCTCATTTTTGAACGCCGCGTTGCGAGCCGCGAGCACGAGCCGTTGGAACGGCGTGATGACCATGAGGGTCTCGCCCGACTGGTTCGTCACGCGCCATTCCGTGTCGAACGAATCGCGGGTGATCGACTCGGCACCCACCTTGAGCGCGTCGGTTCGCTGCTGCGGCTCGAGGGTGAACGACACGGCGCCGGCGGCCGACGGGCCGGCCAGAAGCAACGCCAGCACGGATGCCGTGAACGCGATCACTGCGTGTCGCCGACGACGACCAGGTCGAAGGCGGAGGGTGTGAAGTACTTGGCAGCCACCCGCTGGACGTCGGCAGCGGTGACCTTGCTGATACGCTCCTTGTAGCGGTCGGCATAGTCGAGCCCGAGACCGCGGTCCTCCACCGCGACCAGGAAGTCGGCGACCTTGCCCGACGTATCGAGCCGCAGCGGGAAGCTGCCGACCAGGTACTGCTTGGCCAGGGCCAGCTCGCGCTCGGCGACGGGCTCACGGCCCATCCGCGCGAGCTCCTCCCGGATCATGACGATCACCTTCGGCGCTTCGGCCTTGCGGGTCTGCGCGGAGACGGCGAACGACGCGCCGTAGCGCCAGGGCGCGACCCAGCTGTAGACGGAGTACGCGAGACCGGATTCTTCCCGCACTCGGGTATACAGCCGCGAAGCCGAACCGCCGCCAAGCACGTACGACGCGACGGCCAGCGGGAAATAGTCCGGATCGGTCTGGGTGATCGCCCGGCGACCGAGCATGATCGTCGTCTGCGTCAGCTCGCGCTTGACCGTCTCTTCGCGCGGCGTGCCCGCACCGGCTGCCGCCTCCGGCACCGTCGGGACTTGCTCGCTTGGACGCGCCCACGATCCGAATCGCGCCGTGATCTCGCGACGGGCCTCGTCGACCGTGACCGCCCCCACGACGGCGATGATGGTCGTGTCGGGCCGCGCGTACTCCCGGTAGAACTTGACGACGTCGTCGCGCGTCAGCTTCCCGACCGACTCGCGCGTCCCCTCGACCGGACGGCCGTAGGGGTGGCCCTGGAACACGAGCTTTCCGAGTGCCCGGGACGCGACGGTGCCCGGATCCTCCTCGGACCGCTTGATGGCCGCCTGGATCTCGGAGACCTTGCGCGTCACCTCGGCCTCGGGGAACGCCGGCGTCAGCACGACCTCGGACGCCAGATCGAGCCCCAGCGCCATGTCCTTCTTCTGCGCGCTCGTCGACACGGAGAGCGTGTCACGACCCGCGCCCGCCTCGACGCTGCCGCCCACGAATTCGATGGCCGAGTCGAGCTCGGGCCCTGTGCGCTTCGCGGTTCCGCGCGTCAATACCGCCCCCGTCAGGTTCGCGAGCCCCGCCTTGTCCGAGGGATCGTAGACCGCTCCCGCGCGCATCAGGATACGAACGGCCACGATCGGGACGGCCGGCCGCTCCGCGACGAGCAAGACGATCCCATTCGGCAGGACCTCGCGGTGCGCGAGCGGCGCGGCGGCTACGGGCCCGCGCGCCGGCCAGCACGCCAGGACCGCGAGGCACGCGAGCACCAGCGCTCCGCCACGCCCGCGTCGGACTGAGGCCGGTCGTTCGGGGAATGTCCGCATCATGGCTTCGGCAAGAGCACGCCCACGCTCTTCTTGTCGGGATCGAACCACGCGCGCGCCACCCGCGTCAGGTCCGCCGCCGTGACGGCGCGGACCTTCGCCAGGAACGAGTCCTTCATCGCGTACCCCCCGATCAGCTCGAACCGAGCCAGCAGCGAGGCGCGCTGATGAATCGAATCTTCCTGGTAGACGAAGGCGGCTTCGATCTGATTCTTCGCGCGCGTCAGCTCCTCGTCGGTGACCGGTTCCGTCTTGAGCTTCTCCATGTGTGCGCTCAGCTCGGCCTCGAGCTTCTCGGGCGTCTGGCCCGGCATCGGGGTCGCCCAGAACCAGAACAGGCTGGGATCGATCGAGAAGTAGGAGTTGTCGCCGCCGGCCTCGAGCGCGAGCTGGCGCTGGTAGACGAGATCGCGATAGAGCCGCGAGGCCCGCCCGCCCGCGAGAATCGTCGAGAGCACTTCGAGGGGCACCGAATCGTCGGAGCGATGGTTCGGCACGTGCCAGGCCATGTACACGAACGGCAGCTCGGCCTGATTCCGGGACCTTCCCGCGCGGGATCCGTCCGAACCGGCGCTTGATCTTCTCCAGCGCGTCGTCAGCCCGAAATGCCCCGACCGCCGCGATGATCGCGTTGTTCGGCACGTAGTACGTCTTGTAGAAGGCGCGAATCTCGTCGGGCGTGATCCGCTTGATGTCGTCCATCCAGCCGATGATCGGCACGCCGTAGGGATGCGCTTTGAAGGCGATGGAGCTCACCTCTTCGCCGAGGAACCCACTCGGATCGTCCTCGGTGCGGGTCCGCCGCTCCTCGATGACGACCTGACGCTCCGAGTTGATCTCCTTCGGATCGAGGAGCAGATTCTGCATGCGGTCCGCCTCGAGATCGAGCACGAGGTCGAGCTTATCCGCTGCGATGTCGACGTAGTACGAGGTGACGTCCTGCGAGGTGAACGCGTTGTCCTGGCCGCCGTTCTGCTCGACGAGCCGCGCGAACTGCTTGGGGCCGTGGCTCGGCGTCCCCTTGAACATCAGATGCTCGAGGAAATGCGCGATGCCGGTCGCGCCCCGGTGCTCGTTGCGCGAGCCGACTCGGTACCACACCTGGAACGACACGATCGGACTCCTCGCGTCCTCGATCAGCAGGACGCGCAGCCCGTTGTCGAGCGTCGTGGCCACGACTCGGTCGGCCGCACGGGCTCCTGAAGAAATCAGCAGCGAGACGATGAGCAGAGGGAGGATGGCGATGCGCACCGTCTGATTATACCGCCCGCCCCATAGATGGCCGGTGTATCATCCTGCGTGATGCGCGTCATCGTGCTCGTCTTGCTGCTCGCGATCCCTCAGACCGCGGCTGCCCAGCAAGCGTGCACCGAGTCGCTGGCCTCGCTGTTCGAACGGGTCTCGCCCAGTGTCGTGTCGATCCAGGTCACCAAGATCAACAAGGCCAAGCCGCAGCGGCGGTTCGAGACCATCGTCGGCTCCGGCCTGCTGATCGAGCGCGACGGCCAGGTGCTGACGAACGCGCACGTCGTCGACGGCGCGGCCTCGCTGTCGGTCACGCTCGACTCGGGCGCGCGCGCGCCGGCCCGGGTGCTCGGCATGGACACGGTGACCGACCTGGCGCTCCTGCGGATCGAGACGTCAACGCCGCTGCCCGTGGCGCGGCTGGGTGACTCCGCCGCGCTACGTGTCGGCGACGAGGTCGTCGCGATCGGCAACCCGATGGGCCTCGAGCAGACGATGACCCGCGGCATCGTGAGCGGCCTCAACCGAATCCTGCCCGGGCTCGCCGAGCAGCCGATGATCCAGACCGACGCCCCGATCAATCCCGGGAACTCCGGCGGGCCGCTCGTCGACCGCTGTGGCGCCGTCGTGGGCATCAACACGTTCATCTCGGAGGAGGCGAACTCGATCGGCTTCGCCTTGCCCATCAACGCCGGCAAGGCGATCCTGCGCGATCTGCGCGAGACCGGCCGCGTCGTCCGCCCGTGGCTCGGGCTGCAGGGCCGAGAGATCGACTCGCAGGTCACGTCGGTGCTCCGGCTCCCGCTCTCGCCGGGCTACCTCGTCGAGGTCGTGTACGAGGGCAGTCCCGCCGAGAAGGCGGGCCTGCGCGGTGGGAGTCTTTCGGTGGTGGTACAGGGCGAGGAATACCTCGTCGGCGGCGACATCCTGACCGCGATCGAGAACACGCCGATCCGGACCCATCAGGACTATCTGTCGAAGGTGAAGACGTTCAAGCCGGGCCAGCGGGCGCGGCTCACGATCATCCGTGACGGTCAGCGCCGTGAGTTCTCGCTGACGGTCGGTGAGCGCCCCCGCCTGCCCGCCGATCTGAGCGACTAGCTAGCGCCCGCCCTCCTGCTCCAGGAGGCGCCGCGCCGTCTCGAAGATCCCCCGAAGCATCGGCCGCGTCAGCTTGCCCGTGAACGTGTTCTGCTGGCTCGGATGGTAGGTCGCGATCAACGTCATTCCGTCGTCGAACCGGGTCACCGCGCCGTGACCGAACTGCGGTGCCGGCCGCTGACGGGGCGCACCGAGCGCGCGCCGACCCCTGAGGTACGCCTGCCAGCCGATGCGCCCGAGCCCCACGACGACGCGAACCCGCGTCAGCAGCCTGAGCTCGGTCAGCAGATACGGCTCACAGCGCCCGATCTCTTCGAGGGTCGGCTTGTTGAATGGCGGCGCGCAGCGCACCGCCGCCGTGACGTACGCGTCAGTCAGATCGAGGCCGTCGCCCTTGTGCTCCGAGGTCGGGCGATTGGCGAAGCCCGCGTGGTGGAGCGCGTCGAAGAGCCAGTCGCCGCTGCGGTCGCCGGTGAACATCCGTCCCGTGCGGTTACCGCCGTGCGCCGCCGGCGCGAGCCCCACCAGCAGGAGCCGGGCGCGCGGGTCGCCGAAGCCCGGCAGCGGCCGCGCCCAGTAGCGCTGGCCGAGATAGCGCCGCGGCGGCGCCGCCGCGACCGCCTCGCGATGCGTGACGAGACGCGGACACCGACGGCACGCGACGATGCGCGCGTTCAGCTGAGAGATCGAGCGAGGATTTTGCAATCCGACGGGATTGTGACACGGTGAAGGCGATGGCGTCATCCGCCGGCCGTGCTCCGACGACCCGCGTGCCCGCGATCATCGTCCACGGCGGGGCCGGTGCGGATTCCTCCCAGGCGCCCGAGTTCCGCCAGGGTGTGCGTGCCGCCGTGCTGGCGGGATGGCGCGTGCTGGCTGAGGGTGGCAGCGCGCTCGACGCGGTCGAGAGCGCCGTGCGCGCGCTCGAGGACGACCCGCGCTTCAACGCCGGCCGCGGCTCGGTCCTGAACCGAGACGGCACGATCGAGATGGATGCTTCGATCATGGAAGGCGACCGCCTCCAGTGCGGGGCCGTCGCGGCGCTGGTCGGCGTCGCGAACCCCGTCACCGTCGCCCGGCGCGTCCTCGAGTCGCGCCGCCACGTCCTGCTGGTCGGCGACGGCGCGCTCGCGTTCTCCCGCTCCGCCGGGATCCCGGAGTGTGATCCGGCATCGCTCGTCACCGATCGCCAGCGAAAGCGCCACGTGGAGCTCGCTCGCAAGCCGGTCCCGCCCGGTGGCGGGACCGTCGGAGCGGTCGCCCTCGATCGCAACGGCACGACCGCGGCCGCCACCTCGACTGGTGGCACTCCCGGCAAGCTTCCCGGACGCGTCGGCGACAGCGCCCTGATCGGCTGCGGCACCTACGCCGACAGCTCTCTCGGAGGCGTCTCGTGTACGGGCGACGGCGAGGCGATCATCCGTGTCGTCCTCGCCCATCGAGCGCTCCGCTATCTCAAGGACGCCGAGGATCCGGACTACGCGGCGAAAGTCGCGGTCGATCTGCTGGTCGAGGAGGGCGGTGGCCAGGGCGGCCTCATCCTGATCGACTGGCGCGGCCGCCCGGGATATGCGACCTCGACCCGACTGATGCCAGTCGCGATCATGTCGCCCACACTCGCCGAGCCGCAGGTCCCCTTCTGAGACGAATGCTCGACGCGAGTGATGTCGCCGCCGCCCGCAAGCGGCTCGAAGGCGCGATCTACCAGACGCCCTGCGCTTATTCGCAGACGCTTTCCGAGCTGAGCGGCGTCCGTTGCTTCGTCAAGCTCGAAAATCTCCAGATGACCGGCTCGTTCAAGGAGCGCGGCGCCGCCAACCTGCTCCTGCAGCTCGGGCCCGCCGAGCGGGCGCGCGGTGTCGCGGCGGCGAGCGCCGGCAACCATGGGCTGGCGGTCGCCTTCCACGCGGCGCGTCTCGGTGTCAGCGCCGTGATCGTGATGCCGGAGTGGGCGCCGCTCATCAAGGTGACGTCCTCCCGGCGGCACGGCGCAGAGGTCATCCTATCCGGCGCCAACTACGACGAAGCGTATGGCCGCGCGCGGCAGGTCGCGACCGAGCGAGGACTTGCCTTCGTGCATCCCTTCGACGACGAGCGGGTGATCGCCGGCCAGGGCACCCTCGGGCTCGAGCTCCTGGAGCAATGCCCGGACATGGATGCGGTCGTCGTCCCGATCGGCGGCGGCGGACTGGTCGGAGGCGTCGGACTCGCCATCAAGGCCGCGCGCCCCGAGGTTCGCGTGATCGGGGTTCAGGCTGAAGCGCTGGACGCGATGAAGCAGGCGCTGGCGACGGGCACGCGGACGACCGTACCGCCCGCCTCGACGATCGCCGACGGTATCGGGGTCCGCCAGGTCGGAGAGATCACCCTGGACCTGGCCAGGCACTATCTCGACGACGTCGTGACCGTGACCGAGGAAGAGCTGGCGAACGCGATCCTGCTCCTGCTCGAGATCGAGAAGACCGTCGTCGAGGGCGCCGGAGCCGCTCCCCTCGCCGCGCTCCTGAATCGGAGACTCGGCCTCGAGGCGAAGAACGTCGTGCTCGTGCTCTCCGGTGGCAACATCGACGTCACGATGATCTCGCGCATCATCGAGCGCGGCCTGGTCAAAGACGCGCGCCTGGTCAAGCTCAGCGTCATCCTCCGCGACCAACCCGGCGCGCTCGCGCGGCTGTCGGCCCTCGTCGGCGAGGCGCGCGCGAACATCCTCCACATCGAGCACGAACGCGCGTTCGCGCGCGCGGCGATCGGCGAGAGCCGGGTCGAGCTGACGCTCGAAACTTCGGGGCGCGAGCAGATCGACATCGTGAAGCGGCGTCTGATCGAGTCCGGCTACCAGGTCGAAGAGCGCCGCGGCTGACGTCAGCTCCCCGCGGTCGGCGTCGCGTCGCCCAGCGAGTCGGCGATGATCGCGCGGGCGCGCTGCGCGAGAGCCGCGGCCGCTTGCCGCGGCTCGAGCGACGGGTCGGGCTTGAGCGCGGGGTGGTACGTGATCGCGATCCGCCCTCGGCGCGGGAGCACTTTCCCGGGCGGCCACGCCTCGTGCCCGCCGGCGATCGTCACCGGGAGGACCGGGACGCCCAGGCTCGTGGCCAGGCGAAACGCGCCGAGCTTGAATCGTTCGACCCGCCCCGTCCTGGTGCGCTCGGCCTCCGGGAAGATCATCAGCACGTGGCCTGCGGTGAGCAGCCGCACCGCTTCTCTCATCGACGACGGATCGGCCGCATCGATCCGAACCGGAAACGCCCGAAGCCGCCGGATCATCCAGCTGAAGACGGGGATCTCGAACAGCCGGTTCCAGGCCATGTAGTAGACGCGTCGCCGCACCGGGATCGTGACGAGCGCCGGGTCGGCGTAGGTCTGGTGGTTCGGCGTGATGATCAGCGGGCCACTGGTGGGAATGTTGTGCAGGCCCGACAGCTCGAGACCGAAGTACGCGCGGCAGAGATGGTGGAGTCCGGGCCGGATCAGATCGATCAGGGGCGTGCGCACGGCCCTCTACACTACACAAAAAAGCGCGGGGCCGGATCGCTCCGGCCCCGCTGGCAGGTTTGGGTTGACCGTCAGTGAGTCAGTTCTTAGTCGTCGTCGGCCGTTTCGAGGTCTTCCTCGGCCGGTACGAACTGGCGCCCGAGGCGCTCGATCCGGTCCTGGCATCGAACGCACGTCGTGACTTCAGGCAGCGCCTGAAGCCTCGCGGGCGAGATAGCTTCTTCGCATTCGGTGCACGTTCCGTAGTCGCCGCTCTTCAAGCGCTCGAGCGCCGCCGAGAGTCGGTTGACCCGGTCCACCAGAAGCTCGCGGGTGGCGAATCCGATCTCACGCCGCTCGTTCTCCTGGATCTCGTCGACCTCGTCCGCGTAGGGCGAGTTATCGCCGATGGCACCAGCAAGTTCCTCGACCGCCACCGCTCCACCCATCATTCGGAGCCGGCCGACAGCCGTTCTAAGGTCCTCTTCTAACCGCTCGCGAATCGTTTCCATGGTGTGGGCCTCCCTGGCACCCTACCCTCTAACTGGGCCGGATACGGGTGCAACCCTTATGCCTGAGATGAGACGGGGGGCCCGATGGATTGATTCACCAAAGATCGTGGGGGGTTGGGAGGCCGGAGGGCTGGCTCGGTCGGGCGGCCTGCCCTTTTGGCCTGTCATTTTTGGCGGCAACATGGGCACATTTTGCCCAGCGAGTCGGGCGGAACTCACCCACTTCCAGAAATTCGCGCCACCTAACGCAAAACGGGCCCTCCCTGGGCCGACTTCGACCCGGGGCAGGGCCCGCTGTATCGCTGTCTAGGCGAGAAGTTAGCGCAGCGCTCAGGCGCGCGAGCGGGCCGCCTCGATGGCCCCTTCCTCCCAGATGCTGTGCTTGCGCGTCTCAGGCATCACGAAGATGGCGATGAGAAACATGATGGCCGGCACCGCGATCGGATAGATCAACGCATACCCCACGCTACCGGTGGAGAGGAACATCGAGGTCGTCACGATCGGGACCAGCCCGCCACCCCAGCCGTTGCCGATGTGGTACGGCACCGAAACCGACGTGTAGCGGATGCGGCTCGGGAAGAACTCGGCCAAGAACGCACCGATGGGCCCGTAGGTCATGCCCACGTAGTTGACTAGGATCACGACGATGAGAATGGACATCCCATAGTTGAGATTCTTGGGATCAGCGTAGTTACCCAGGGCCATATAAAGCGGATAGTAGGTAATCGAGGCCAAGGCCATGCCACCCAGGATGATCGGCTTGCGGCCGATCTTGTCCGAGAGCCAGCCCCAGAAGATCAAGGTCGGCGTGGCGATCAGCAGCGCGATGCCGACGATGTAGCTCGAGGACAGCACGTCCAGTTTCTTGACCGTCTGGAGGAAGTACAGCGCCCAGAACTGCCCGCTGTACCAGACACAGCCCTGTCCCAGCACGACCACGCTGGCGATGGCCACGTATTTGAAGTTGCTGCTGAGAAACGCCTCGCGCCACGGATTGGTAGTGGTGCGACCCCTCGCCTTCATGTCCTGGAAGATCGGTGTCTCACCCAGCGAGAGCCGGATCCAGATCGCGATGGCGACGAGCACGAGCGAGATGATGAACGGAAGTCGCCAGCCCCAATCGTTGAACGCCTCGACGCCCAGATAAGTTCGGATGCCGATGATGGTCGCAAGTGAGACGACGATGCCGAGCGTGGGCGACGTCTGTAGCCACCCGGTGTAGTATCCGCGATGCTCGTCCTCGATGTGCTCGGCGACGTACGTGATGGCGCCTCCGTACTCTCCGCCCAGGCAGAGGCCCTGGATCAGTCGCAGCGCGAAGAGAATGAACGCCGCCGCGAGACCGATTGCCTGGTAAGTCGGAACGAAGCCGATGAGGGCGGTCGCGATTCCCATCCCGCTCAACGTGACGATGAAGGTGTACTTCCGGCCGACCTTGTCACCGAGCCAGCCGAACACGAACGCCCCCAGCGGCCGGATCAGGAAGCCGACCGAGAAGATAGCCACCGTGCTGAGAAAGGCCGCCACTGGATGGCCCTTCTCGAAGAACTTCACCGCCAGGATCGAGGCCAGGCTCCCGAAAATGTAGAAGTCGTACCATTCGATGATGTTTCCGACGGATGCCGCGATGACAACGCGTCGGAGCTCGTTGAGTGGAACTTTAGACGCCCGCATAGGCCTCCTCTGTGATCAGTTGGTTCGATCCGCCTTCCGGCGGGCCCATCATATCGAAGGTGCCCGCCACGTAAGCAATTTGCTTAGCTGGCTGCCACTAACCCTCCTGCTCCTCGTACTTGGTCTTCAGCTGAGCCACAACCGTTGGGTCCGCAAGGGTCGTCGTATCGCCCAGCGCTCGCCCCTCGGCGATATCGCGAAGAAGGCGGCGCATGATCTTGCCGCTTCGTGTCTTGGGCAGCTCGGCCGAGAAGATCACGTCATCCGGCCGGGCCAGAGAGCCGATCTTTTTCGCCACATGCGCCTTGAGCTCGTCCATCAGCTGCGGCGAGCCCTCGACTCCGCTCTTCACGGTGACGAACGCCGCGATCGCCTGTCCCTTGATGTCGTGCGTCTTGCCGATCACCGCCGCCTCGGCGACCGACTTGTGGTCGACCAGCGCCGACTCCACTTCCATGGTGGACACGCGGTGTCCGGAGACGTTCATGACGTCGTCGACGCGTCCGAGAAGCCAGAAGTAGCCGTCCTCGTCGCGCTTGGCGCCGTCGCCGGTAAAGTAGATGTTGTCGTACTTTGACCAGTACTGCTTCACGAAACGGTCCGGGTCACCCCAGATGCCGCGGAGCATCCCGGGCCACGGCTTCCTGAGCACGAGATAGCCCGCCTTCGCAGGCTTTCCCTTCTCGTCGAGGACTTCGGCGTCGATGCCCGGGAACGGCAAGGTCGCCGATCCGGGCTTGAGAACCGTCAGCGCCGGCAGCGGCGTGATGAGGATGTGGCCGGTCTCGGTCTGCCACCACGTGTCCACGACGGGGCAGCGCCCGCCCCCGATGACCTTCCAGTACCAGACCCAGGCCTCAGGGTTGATCGGCTCGCCGACCGAGCCGAGCAGGCGCAGGCTCGAGAGGTCGCACCGCTTGGGATACTCCTCGCCCCATTTCATGAACGTCCGGATCGCGGTGGGTGCCGTGTAGCAAATCGTGACGCCGTACTTCTCGACGATCCGCCAGAACCGGTCCTTGTCGGGATGGTCGGGCGTGCCCTCGTACATCAGGGTCGTGGCGCCGTTGGCGAGGGGTCCGTAGACGATGTAGGAGTGGCCGGTCACCCAGCCGATGTCGGCGGTGCACCAGTAGACGTCCTCGTCACGCAGGTCGAAGATCCACCGGTGCGTCGCCGCGACGCCCGTGAGGTACCCCCCGGTCGTGTGGATGATGCCCTTGGGCTTGCCGGTCGACCCCGACGTATAGAGCAGGTACAGCAGATCCTCCGAGTCCATCGGCTCGGCCGGGCAGTGCGCGGCTGCGCCCTTGACGAAGTCGTCCCACCAGATGTCGCGACCGCTCTGCATGTCGATCGGCTGGCCCGTGCGCTTGAGGACGATGACGGTCTTCACGCCCGGCGCCTCACGGAGCGCCTCGTCCGTGTTCTTCTTGAGCGGGACCGTCGATCCGCGCCGCCAGCCCCCGTCGGCCGTGATCACGAGCGTCGATTCTGCGTCGTGGATGCGCTCGCGCACCGCCTCGGGCGAGAATCCGCCGAAGATCACGCTGTGGGCGGCGCCGATCCGGGCGCAGGCCAGCATCGCGATCGGCAGCTCGGGCACCATCGGCATGTAGATCGTCACGCGGTCGCCCTTGCGGACGCCGTGGCGCTTCAACGCCGACGCGAACACGTTGACCTCGCGGTACAGGTCCCAGTACGTCAGGACCCGCGAATCACCCGGCTCACCCTCCCAGATCAGGGCGGCCTTCGTCTTGCGCGGCCCGGCCACATGGCGATCGAGGCAGTTGTAGGCCACGTTGAGCTTGCCGCCGAGGAACCACTTGGCGTACGGCGGCTTCCACTCGAGCGCCTTCTTCCACGGCTTGAACCAGTGGAGCTCCCGAGCGCGCTGCTCCCAGAACTTCACGGGATTCCGCGCGGCCTCGGCGTAGATCGCCTTCTTGTTCATCACGGCGTTCTTCACGAACGCCTTGGACGGGGGAAACTTGCGCTTCTCCTTGAGGAGCGCTTCGATTGGAAGATCCGCTTTCCCCTTGGGCTGAGCCATGGCTCCCTCGCTATCGTGACGCCCCGGTGGTGGCGCCACGCGACTTGCGCCGCGCGACCCCGGTCTTGATGGCCGCCTCCGAGACGGCCGCCGCGACGGCGGGCACGACCCGGCTGTCGAACATCGACGGCGTGATGTACTCCTCGCCGAGCTCGTCCTTGGTCACGATCTCGGCCAGCGCCTGAGCGGCCGCCAGCTTCATCTCGTCGTTCACACGCCGGGCGCGCACGTCGAGCATGCCGCGGAAGAACCCGGGGAAGCAGCACGAGTTGTTGATCTGGTTCGGATAGTCCGAGCGGCCGGTGGCCATCACGCGGACGAATGGGCCGGCCTCCTCGGGCTGGATCTCCGGGACTGGATTGGCCATCGCGAAGACGATCGGGTCGCGATTCATGGCCTTGATGTCCTTCAGCGAGACCACGCCCGGCCCCGACAGCCCGATGAAGACGTCGGCGCCCTTGAGCGCATCGGCGGCGGTGCCCTTCAATCGCTTCTCGTTGGGGTGCTTGGCGAACCACTCCTTCTTGGAGTTCATGTTGTCGGTACGCCCGCGATAGAGGGCGCCGGCGCGGTCGCACGCGATGATGTTCTTGGCGCCGGCCTTCATGAGGAGCTTCGCCGTCGCGATCCCCGACGCGCCCGCGCCGATGAACACGATCCGCGCGTCGGCGAGCCGCTTCTTGACGATCTTGAGCGCGTTGATCATGGCGGCGAGCACGACGACGGCCGTGCCGTGCTGGTCGTCGTGGAACACCGGGATCTCGAGATCCTTCTGCAGCCGCGTCTCGATGTCGAAGCAGCGGGGCGCGGAGATGTCCTCCAGGTTGATGCCGCCGAAGATCGGCGAGATCGCCTTGACGATCGACACGATCTCGTCGACGTCCTTGGTCGCCAGGCAGATCGGGAACGCGTCGACGCCGGCGAACTCCTTGAAGATGAGCGCCTTGCCTTCCATCACCGGCGCCGCGCCGAACGGCCCGATATCGCCGAGCCCCAGCACGGCCGTGCCGTCGGTCACCACCGCGACGCAGTTCTGCTTGATCGTCAGCGCGTAGGCCTTCTGCGGGTCATGGTGGATGGCCATGCACACGCGGGCGACGCCCGGGGTGTACGCCATCGAGAGGTCGTCGCGCGTCTTCACCGACATCTTGCCCCGGACCTCGATCTTGCCGCCGAGGTGCATCAGGAAGGTCCGGTCGGAGACGTTCACCACCTTCACGGCGCGGACGCCGCGGATCTTTTCAACGATCTGCTGGCCGTGGGGCTCGTCGCGCGCCTTGAACGTGAGGTCGCGCGTGATCGTCGACTTACCGACCTGGACGAGGTCGATCGCGCCGATATCGCCACCGGCCTTGCCGATGGCCGAGGTGACCTGGCCGAGCATGCCGGGCTTGTTCGTGATCTCCAGCCGAACCGTGAGGCTGTAACTGGCGCTGGGCGACTGCATGTGGACCCTCCCCTGATTGTGATCGGCTGCCGCGCCCCGGTTGGTGGAGCCGGACCCAGGACGCCGCGGCGGCGGGCACTCCCCCCCTGGAGCGCGCGTATTCTACCTCTGTTGCAGAGGATTTCGCGAGGGACTGAGCGGCGCCGGACTTCGCCCTCCTGGGGCCCCGCCGGCCGAGGCGAGCCGAGAAAATGTAGTACGCTGCACCCGGAGGCGGCGCCCATGATCGACGTCAAGACGGCTGACCGGGAGCTCCAGCTCTACATCCGCCCGCAGACGTTTCCGGTCGCGATCCGGATGCTCCGGCCGGGGGAGGAAATCCCCGAGAAAGCGCGGCGGCCGGCGCGCGATTTCAAGAAGCTCAGCATGAACTGCCAGGTCATCGACATGGCCCGGCGCTACGGCTGGATGATCGCGCTCACCCGCGAGGATCACATCTGCTCGCTCGGCATCGCGGCGCTCGGCTTCGAGAAGCCGACGCACCTGCACACCTCGGGAACCCTGTGCGAGGGCATGTACACCGAGACGAAATCGGCGGGCCAGCGCTCGGAGGCCGCCGTCGACAAGTTCGCGCCGGGCGAGTACTCGACCCTGCTGGTAGCGCCGCTCGATCGCACGACGTTCGAGCCGCACCTGGTCTGCATCTACGCCAACCCCGCGCAGGTGATGCGCCTGACCCAGGCCGCCCTCTGGAAGCGGGGCGGCAAGCTGACCTCCTCCTTCGGGGGCCGCATCGACTGCTCGGAGATCATCGTCACGACGATGCGCACCGACCAGCCGCAGGTGATCCTGCCGTGCTCGGGCGATCGGATCTTCGGCCAGACGCAGGACCACGAGATGGCCTTCACGATTCCGTGGGGTCAGATGGACGAGATGATCGAGGGCCTCAAGGGCACCCACAACGGTGGGATCCGATACCCGATCACCCAGTTCATGGAGTACGAGGCCAAGCTGCCCCCGAAGTACATGGAGGCCAGCCGGATCTGGGAGGTCGAGCACGGCCGGTCGAAGTTCACGAACCGTGATCGAGTGGTGGCCGCCTATCGCCGGTCGTTCGCGGATCGCGTGCCGGTCTATCCGATCGTCGCCTCGTTCGCCGGCACGCTCGACGGCCTGTCGATCGAGGAGTACTGCACCAACGTGCCGAAGGCGATCACCGCGATGCTGAACTACTACGAGCGGTATCAGCCCGATGTGGTCCTGGCCTACAACGACCTCGCGAAAGAAGCGGAAGCCTTCGGCTGCCGCGTGAAGTACTCGGACTACGTCGTGCCGTCGATCGACCAGCACGTGCTGCACGAGGACAAGAGCAAGCTGGCGAAGCTCACGATGCCCGACCCCTACAAGACGGCGCGGCTTCCCGGGTTTCTCGAGCAGTGCGAGGCGCTGGTGAAAGCGAAGCCGCCGACGGCCATCGGCGCGGTCGCCGTCGGTCCGTGGACGATCGCGATGCTGCTGCGCAACCCCGAGACGATGCTGCTCGACACGTTCGAGGACCCGCAGTTCATCCATGACCTCATGCGGGTCGCGACCGACTTCTGCAAGCTATGGGGCGACGCCATCGCCAAGACCGGGATCGGCCTCTCGTTCTCGGAGCCGACCGCGTCGATCAGCCTGATCTCTCCCGACAACTACCGGGACTTCGTCGCGCCGTATCACAAGGAGCTCGTCGACCACTTCAAGGCCAAGAAGGTCGGGGTGACGACCCACATCTGCGGCACGACCTATCCGATCTACGAGGACCTGCTCCGCTGTGGCTTCACGACGATCTCGTTCGATCTCGACCAGCAGGGGGATCCGACCCTCTACGTGGACCAGCTCACGCGGTTCATGGAGGTCTCGAAGGGGCGGGCGGTGGCGATCGGGAACGTGGACGCGACGAAGTTCGAGCGCTCGACGAAAGAGGCGATGGTCGCCGACGTGCGGCGTTGTATCGACGCGGCGGCGAAGCAGTCCGCCTTCATCCTGTCGACGTCCTGCGAGATCCCGCCGCGCTCCGACGCCGAGATCGTGAAGTGGTTCATGGACGCCGCCCGCGAGTACGGGCGCTACGACCGGATCTTCGACGGGGCCGAGCCCGCGCCCACCGCCTGAAGCCGGCGCCCGTCGCCCGAGCCACGAGGGCTGCTAAAAACGACACGGGGGTCCGCCTGTTGGCTGACCCCCGCTGTGCCTACGATTGCGGCAGCCTCGGTCGTGACCGAGGCTCCCGCCTTATCGTGTCGGTCTTACCACTTCACGGGCTTGGACGGCCGATGCGCGTACCCGCTGTCCCGCCCGCCGCCGCCACCGGGTCCCCGTCCACCACCGCCCGGGCGGCCGCCGCCGCCTCCCGGCCGATTGCCGCCACCGCCGCCGGCCCCCGTACGGGCAGCCTGCGGATTCGAGATCTCCACCGTGATTCTCCGGCCATCGAGCTCGCGCCCGTTGAGCTGAGAAATCGAAGCCGTGGCCTCCTCTGCCGTGTTCATCTCGACGAACCCGAATCCCCGGGACTGCCCGGAGAATCGATCGGTGATCACGGTTGCGGAAAGAACGTTACCGCACTGTGTGAAGAACTCCCGGAGCCCTTCGCTGGTCGTGGAGTACGCAAGACCGCCTATATAGAGTTTAGATGCCATCGGAACCCCCTCGGACTGTCTTCCGCTCTCTTGCACGCCCCGCGAACGCGGAAGGTCACTTTCATCGGAGGCGAGGTCCGCCCAAAGCGGCGAACGCATTCAGTGTACACAGGCTGAGGCGACGCGCAACTAGGCGGCGCGCTTTGTCGCCGCGCGTCACCCGCCGGCCGTCACCGGAGCTCGGCGGGAGTGATGCCGTACGCGTTGATCTTGCGATAGAGCGTCTTCGGATCGATCGCGAGCAGCGCGGCCGCCTTGCCGCGGTGGCCGGTCACCTGCCGAAGAACCGCCACGATGTGCTGGCGCTCCATCGTTTCGAGGCTACCGCCTTCCGAGGGCACGGTCGGGGAGTTCGGTCCGAGGACCTCCGGCGGCAGATCCGAGGGAAAGATCTCGTCGCCCTTGCTCAGGATGACGGCCCGCTCGACCGCGTGGAGCAGCTCCCGGACATTGCCGGGCCACGCATAGGCCTCGAGCGCCGCCATGGTGGCGGCGGCCAGTCGCTTGAGACCGTACTTCGCGTTCGTCTCCACGAAGTGCTTGGCCAGAAGAGCCACGTCGTCGCGGCGATCGCGCAGGGGCGGCAGGCTCACGGTGATCGTATTGATGCGATAGTAGAGGTCCTGCCGGAACTCCCCCGTCTTCATCGCCTGGGCCAGATCGCGGTTGGTGGCGGCCACGAGCCGGACATCGACCTGGCGCGCGCGCGTGGCCCCGACCCGGAAGAACGTCCCGGTCTCCAGCGCGCGCAGGAGCTTCACCTGGCTATCCGGCTCCATCTCGCCGATCTCATCGAGGAACAGGGTGCCGCCGTCGGCCAGCTCGACGAGACCGGGCTTGGTACCGATCGCGCCGGTGAACGCGCCCTTTTCGTGACCGAACAGCTCGGACTCGAAGACCTCCCGCGGCAAGGCGCCGCAGTGAATCGGCACGAACGCCCGCGCGCCGCGCGTCGAGTGCTCGTGGATCGCGCGGGCGACGAGCTCCTTGCCGGTCCCGCTCTCGCCCAGGACCAGCACCGCCGAATCGGTCGGGGCCACGCGATCGATGATTCTCAAGACCTCGTGCATCCGGGCGCTCTGGGTCAAGAGACCACCGAACGGGGCGGCGCCGGGGGCGTGCGCGCGAAGGGCCACGTTGTCGCGGACGAGCTGCCCCTTCTCGGCCGCCTTGCGCACGATCACGTCGAGCTCTTCGATCTTCGTCGGCTTGGTCAGGTAGTCGTAGGCGCCGAGCTTCATGGCCTCGACGGCGGTCGCGACCTCCTGGAAACCGGTGAGCATGACGACCTGGGGCGCCTCGGGGACCGTCGAGAGGTCGCGCAGGACCTCGAGCCCTTCCTTCTTCGGCATCCGCATGTCCAGGATGACGACGTCGTACGACGTCTCGCGAATGCGCGCGAGGGCGGCGACCCCGTCCTCCGCCCCGTCGACGTCGTGGCCGCGCCGGGCGAGCTCGCGGACGATGAGCTCACGCAGGTTCCGCTCGTCGTCGGCGACCAGCACACGGATCTGACGGCTCACAGCGGCAGCACCACGCGGAAGACGCTGCCCTTGCCGACGACGGAGCTGACCTCGATTCGACCGCGGTGATCGTTCACGATGCCCTGGGCGATCGCGAGGCCGAGCCCCGTCCCCTGCCCGGGAGGCTTGGTCGTGAAGAATGGATCGAAGATCCGACCGAGGTTCTCGGTCGGGATTCCCGGGCCTTCGTCCTCCAGCTCGATCTCGACTTCGTCGCGGGTCCGACGCGATCGGATGATCAAGGTGCCACGGCCCTCCATCGCTTCGAGTGCGTTCGAGGCTAGCCCGAGACACACCTGACGGAGCTGGCCTTCGTTCACCGCGACCGTCGGCAGGTCGGCGTCGAGCTCGGTCACCACCCGGCTCCGAGCGAAGCGGGACTGGTGAGACAGAAGCTCGGCGGCCTTCAGGACGACACCGTTCAGATCGGTCGCGCTCCGCTGGCTCCCGGGATCACGGACGAACTGTAGCAGGCTTCCGGTGATTTCTTTACAGCGATACGCCTCTTCCTCGATGAGCCGCAGATAGTGCCGGAAGTCCGCCGGTTCGGACAGCCCGGCCGGATCGCCCTCCTCCAGCCGCCCGTGGAGCGATTCGGCGCAGCCGGCGATCGTCGCCAGGGGGTTGTTCAGCTCGTGCGCGACGCCGGCCGCGAGGCGTCCGGCGATCGTGAGCCGCTCGGTCAGCAGCATCTGGCGCTCGAGCCGCTTCGCGAGCGTCACGTCCTCGACCAGGAGCACGGCATGGGCGCCGCGATCGCTGGCCGCCTCGACCGGCGCCGCGGTCAGGCGAAAGATCTTGGCGTCGCCCGCGACGACCATTTCCTCCTCGATCGAGCCGACACGCCGCATCTGGAATGCGTCCCGCAGCAGGCTCTCGATCGGCTCCGCCTTGTCGGTGGGCAGCAGCCGGGCCAGCGGCCCGCGGACGCCCGCGTCGCCGGCGAGGGCACGGCCACCCGCCGAGTTGACCCGGACCACGTTCAGATCGGTGTCCACGACGAACACGCCGAGCGGAAGCGTCTCCAGGACCACCTCGACGAACCGTTTCTGGGTGTCGAGCTCCCGGGTACGGTCGGC
>WNFK01164028.1_pt1 | contig 18335 bp, 13 predicted proteins | sample 5400281 | NCBI WGS metagenome assembly WNFK01 (sample SAMN13153350, study PRJNA577476) | soil metagenome | isolation source: 20 cm soil on Douglas fir-dominated hillslope | place: USA:California | collected 2013-09-17 | reverse complement strand
CCCCGGCCACGCGAAGACGGTCTCGGTGAGCACGGCGCCGCCCATGAGCTGCCCCGACTGCAGCCCGAGCAGGGTCAGGATCGGAATGAACGCGTTGCGCAGCGCGTGCCGCCCGAGCACCCAGAGCTCGCCGACGCCCTTGGCGCGCGCCGTCCGGACGTAGTCCTCGCGCAACACATCGAGGACCGCGGCGCGCGTCATGCGGGAGATCATCGCGATGGACGGCAGCGCGAGCGTGACCGCCGGCAAGATCAGGTGCGTCAGCGAGCCAGCGCCGCCGACCGGCAGCCAGTTGAGCCACAACGAGAAGACCACGATCAGGACCAGACCCGTCCAGAAGATCGGCATCGAGAGCCCGAACAGCGACCCGAGCCGCGCCAGGGCGTCGAAGAACGAGTTCGGCCACACCGCCGAGGCGACGCCGGCCACGATGCCGGCGACCGCCGCCAGCACGAGCGCCGCGATCGTGAGCTCGAGGGTGGCCGGCCACGCGTCGGCCAGCTCCGCGGCGACCGGCCGGTTCTGCTGGATCGAGCGGCCCAGGTCGCCGCGAACGACGCGCCCGACGTATTCGAGGTAGCGGACGAGGAACGGCTTGTCGAGCCCGAGATGGTCGCGCAGCTTGGCGACGGCGTCCTGCGTGGCGTGCTCGCCGAGCATCAAGGTCACCGCGTCGCCCGGCAGGAGATCGACCGTGAGCATGACCACGAACACCACGCCGAGCAGCACGGGCACGGCGAGGAGGAGGCGGCGGACGATGAACGTCAACATCCGCCGCCTCTCGTACGCAAGCCTACTTGTCGATCCAGGTCTTCCAGAGAGCCAGGTTGTACTCGACCGGGTGGATGTGGAAGCCCTTCACGTTGGCGCGCGAGACGATGATCTCCTTGGTCGTGTAGACCGGGATCCACACCATCTCCTTGCCGACGATGTCCTGCACCTCGCCGTAGAGCTTCTCGCGCTCGGTCTGGTTCAAGCTGCGCCGCGCCTGCTCCACGAGCGTATCCACTCGCGGGTTCGAATAGCGCGACGTGTTCCAGCCGGTCGGCGGCACCTGCTTGCTGTGGAAGAGCGGATAGAGTGAATAGTCCGCATCGGCGTTCGACGTCACCCAGCCCAGAGTGAACATGTGGTGATTCAGCGGATTACCGCGAACCTGCTGGAACACGGCGGCCCACTCGAGCACCTGCACCTTGGCCTCGACGCCGACGTCCTTGAACATGGCCTGGATCGCCTCGGTGATCTCGCCGTCCTTCGGATAGCGGCCGCGCGCCGCCAGCCACGAGAGCGAGAGACGCTGGCCGCCCTTGACCATGATCCCGTCCGGGCCCGGCGTCCAACCGGCCTGGTTCAGGAGCGCCTTGGCCTTCGCGCGATCGAACGGATAGAGGCGGTCGAGCTGCATGTCCTTGAAGCCGAACACGCCGGGCGCCAGAACGCCGAGCGCGGGCCCCGCCGAGCCCTCCATGATGTTGTCGAGAATCGCCTTGCGGTCGACCGCGTGGAGCAGGGCCTGCCGCACGCGCACGTCATCGAGCGGTGGCAAGCCGGCGTGGAGGCCGGCGAAGACGACGCGGATGCCGGTCGTCTCGTGCACCGTGAACTTCGGGTCCTTGCGGAGCGCCGGCAGCTGGGCGGGCGAGGGGAACAGCACCATGTCGGCGTCTGCGGTCTGCAGCGCGATCATTCGGGCGCCTTCCTCGGGCACGACCTTGAAGATCACACGGTCGACCAGCGCCTTGTCACCCCAGTAGTCGTTGTTGCGCTCGATGATCACGTGGGTGTTGGTCTTCCACTCGACGAACTTGAAAGGCCCGGTGCCCACCGGCGCCCGGCTGAAGTCCGAGCCCATTTTCTGCACGGCGGTCGGCGAGACCATTCCCATGCAGTACATGGCCAGGGTTCTCAAGATCGGGCCGTACGGCTCCTTGGTCACGACGTCGACGGTGAGGTCGTCGACCACCTCCGCGCCGTCGAGCGAGCCTGCGAGGCTGGCCCAGCGCGCCGGCGGATTGCCGCGCAGCGCCCGGTCGAACGTGAACTTCACGGCCGCCGCGTTGAAGGGCGTGCCGTCGTGGAACTTGACGCCGGGCCGCAGCTTGAAGCGAACCTTGGTCGGCGACATGACTTCGTATGACGTCGCCAGCGCCGGCTTGACCTGCATCTTCTCGTCCAGGGTCAGGAGCCCTTCGAGCATGTTGAAGTAGACCCACGCCCCGGGCGCCGTGGTCTCGAGGTTCGGGTCGAGCGAGACCGGGTCCGTCGGCCGGACGATCGTCAGGGTCCCGCCGCGCTTCTGCGCGCCGGCCGCGGGGACGAGCGTCGCCGCCAGCCCCAGCACGAGGCAGCCGATCAAGAATCGTGAACGAAGAGTATTCCGCATGCGGTGGCTCCTTGATTGTGGGGCACGAATTGCCGGCTGGCCCGGCGCGATCAATGGCGCAAGAGGTCGTCGGCCGCCGAGGCCGCCGTGTCGAAAGCATGAACCGCGCGGTTGCGCTCCCGCACCAGCGCCGCCCGCGCGAACTTGAACGCGTCGGTGTCCGGATCGAGCGCCGTCAGCTCGCGCACGCTCTGGAGCCCGGCGAGCGGCGGCAGCGGCACCGCCAGGTCGTGGGTGAACCGGTCACCGCTGGTGTAGCTCAGTGGCACCAGTACCCGCGAGAGACGCATGAGGCCGCGGTTGACCGCGTCGAGCCGCGCGGCCGGCGTGGTGGCGTCGATGCCGGCCACTGCGGCCGCGACACGATCGAGCCGATCGCACAGGCTGCGCGCGGCATCGACCGCCGGCGCCAGATCGAAGCGAGAGCCCGCGGTCGCCTGCAGGGTCTCCAGCTCCGCCAGCAGGCCACGCGCTGCCCGGCTGTGGTCGAGAGGCAGGACCGGCGCGTTCACCCAGCGCAGGGCCGAGGCGAGGTAGACCTTGGTGTCCAGCACGAGCACGTCGGCGTCGATCTTGTCGATCGTGTCGTCCTTCGTGTGCCACCACCAGGGGAAGCCTGCGCTCCCGACCAGGCGCTCCATGGCGCGCGACAGATCGGTGTCTTGCTTGGGCAGCCCGGAGAGCGACATGAAGGCCGAAGGCACCCCGGCGCCCCAGAACGACTGGTCGCCGGCGCGCGAGAAGCGCCGGCCGCGGCTCCGCTGGCCCGTGACGTCGGTCACGACGGTCTCGGCGAAGCGCTGCGCGTCTTCCGTGGCGTGCAAGACGGAATAGTCGGTCGCGCCGCGCGCGCCGGTCGAATCCACGTTCAAATGCAGGACGCAGCGCTGATGGAGCTCGCGCCAGGCGTGATCCGCATACCACGCCGAGCCGGCATAGCGGCCGTGCGAGTGTCCGGACCAGAACGCGAAGCGGATACCGCGGCGGAGCGCGTCGTGACGGGCGGCGAGCAGTCGCGCCACCTCTAGCATGGTCGCGTTCGCGGTCCCGTTGTCCATCGCGCCGTAGTGCCAGGAATCGACGTGGCCGGAGAACAGGAGGAACCGGTCCTCGTGGCGTCCGGTGAGCTCGCCGACCAGGTGCGGGATCGGCATCCAGCCCGTGCGCACGCGCGTCGTCATCCGCACCCTGACAGGTCCGCGCGCCAGCAGCGCGCGCAGCCGCTGGCCGTCCGCGCCGAGTACCGAGAGGCACGGCACGGCCGGTACCCGCCACGCCGTGTCCGGAGACGGTGTGCCCCAGATCGTTGTCACGATCATGTTGTGCAGGTGGTCCATGAGCACGAAGATCTGCCCGAGCGTGCCCGCCCGCTGCGCCGCCCAGGCCGGCCGTCGCCGACGTCGACGAGCTCGCCCTCGAGCGCTTCGACCGACGTCGAGAACGAGTGCGTGAGCCCCTCGATGGCGCCGCCGTCCGGCAGGTGGACCCGGCCCTCGAGCGGCAAGCTGATGTACGCCTCGATCTCGCGCCGCTCCACCTCGACGCCGTACGACTTCAACATGCGCTCGATGTAGTCGAACGCCTGCGCCTCGCCAGCGCTGCCCGACTCGCGCTCGAGGGCGCCGATCGTGCGCACGTGCTCCATCAGCGTCTTGTCCGACACCTGGGCGGACAGCGCCGGCTCCAGCGGATCCCGATAGTCCCACGCCGCGTTCATGCGCTCCTCCGGCTCGCCGCTACCAGCTCGTCGACATTGCTCCAGCTCATGACGCGTCGGCCGAGCTCGAGATCTTCGATCATCGCGATGAGCCGCTCCGTCAGCGGCATGGCCACGCCGAGCGTCCTGGCCTTCGTCACTGTGGCGCCGAGCAGCGCCCCGACCTCGGTCTTGCGCCGGCGCACGGCGAGGTCGCGCCAGATGCCGGTCTTGGTCTTGGTGTGCTGGCGATAGTGCTCCCCGATGATCGCCATCGCCCGCGTGCGCGCGGCGGCATCCCCGAGGGCAGCGGCGCGGTAGTCCGCGGGAGCGTACTCGTCGAAGGGCTCCAGCCGGATCCCGGCGGCCTCCGCGGCGCGCATGTTCTCGATGACGAGCGCCACCAGCATCTGCTGGACCTCGGGCGAGCGCTCGACCACCTCGTACACGTGGGCGTCCACGACCGCGGTCGCGACCAGCAGCGAGCCGTAGACGTGCTTGGCCCATGTGTAGCCGAGAATATTGGCCGTCACCTCGGTCGGCGCCACGACGGCGAGCAGCTTGGCGAGGCCCTGGACGCGGTCGCTCATGCGGCCGTCGAGCTCACCGAGCACCAGGGCGCCATGGCCGCCGTGCAGGATCCGGCCGGGCGCGATCCAGTCCGCGGCCCAGTTGACGAGACATCCCACGGTACGCGCTGCGCCGACCGCCCGGGCGATCAGCTCCTCGTTGAGTCCGTTCTGCAAGGACACGATCGCGCCGTCCGCGGCCAGGCGAGGGGCCAGGATCTCGAGGGCCGCCGGCGTGTCCTGCGACTTGACGGCGAGCAGCACCAGACCGAGCTCTCGGCCGAGCGCTCCGGGGGCGATGGCGCGCACCGGTATGGTGGCCGAGCCCTCGCGGCTCTCGATGGTCAGACCGTGAGCATTCATCGCCGCGACGTGGTCTTCTGCGCGATCGACGAGCAGCACGTCGTGGCCCGCGCGGGCAAGCGCCGCGCCTGTCACGCCGCCGATCGCGCCGGCGCCGTACACCGTGATCGTCATCGAGTCTCTCCGGAACGAGTTAGGGACGTCGCCGGCGCTGGAGGCCCGCGGGCTCCCCGCCGGCCAGGACGCGCCTGTAAATCTACGTGGTGCGCGCTGCAGGCCGTCGCGGGGCTGGGGCCCCGCCGGCCGAGGCGCGCCTATAAAGATGACGAATGATGCGGCGGTCCGGCGGAACTGTCAACGGGACAGCGCGCTCAGGTACGGGCGCGGAGCAAGAGCGAAACGCCGATGCCCATGAAGATCACGTTGGCCGTCCACGCCGCGATCAGCGGCGGCAGCAGGTCCGCGCGCGCGAAGGCCAGGGCGACGTAGTGGACCACGAGATAGCCCGCCATGATCATGATCGCCAGCCCGATGCCGAAGAGCCGGCCTCCCCGCGGCGACTGCAGCGCGAACGGGATCGCGACCAGCACCATCACGAGGTTGACCAGCGGGAACGACAGCTTCGAGTAGAGCTCGACGAGGTACTTGCGGATCTGGAACCCGGCGGCCTCGAGCTGGCCGATGTAGTCGCGCAGCTCCCAGAAGCTCATCGTGCCGACCGGCTTCTGGATTCTTAGAAAATCGTCGAGCTCCTCCTTGAGATCCATTGCCGTCCAGCTGAACGGCACGGTTTGCACCTTGCCGTCGTCGCCGATGTCCCGGTACGCGCCCTCGCTCAGCTCCCAGCCTCCCGCCGTCCAGTGAGCGCGGCGCGCGTCGAGCCGCCCGGTCAGCCGGAACTCTCGGTCGAGCTCCAGGATCGTCAGGCCGTACAGATCGCTGGTCGCCGGATTGAGCAGCTCCACCCGATAGAACCGCGTGTCCGCGCTCCGCACCCACAGCCGTTGCCGCGTCTGCAGGTGCCGCGGGGCCTGGCCGCGGATCTTCACGCGATCGACCTCGTCGCCGCGCTCGTTGAGGACCGGCAGCGCCAGCTCCTGAAAGAGTCCCGCTCCGATGGCCACGAGCAGCCCCACGCCCAGCACCGGCGCGCTGACCCGATACAAGCTCACGCCCGCCGCCTTGAGCGCGGTCAGCTCGTGATAGCGGCTCAAGGTCAGGAACAGGAAGATGGTCGCCACCAGCATCACGACCGGGAGCCCGTCGTGCAGCGCCGCCGGCAGGCGGTACGCGAAGTGCTCCAGGATGTACATGAGCGGCGGCTTCACGCGCAGATACTTGTCGAGGGTCTTCACCAGGTCGACCACGATGAACAGCGCCGCCGCGACCGCCAGCCCGACACCCATGAACGCCAGGTACTCGCGCACCAGATATCGATCGATGATGTGCGTCGAATCGCGCGCGCCGCTCGCCGCGTGACCACGCGGGCGCCAGGTGGGACGGCCGGGCACGGCGCGCCGCACCGCCTCGACCACGCGCCACATCGCCGGCATCGCCGGCCAGCGCCATTCACGGGCCGTCGCGATCAAGAGCGTGAGTCCCGCCACGCCGAACAGCACGTTCGGCGCCCAGATCGCGATGATCGCGGGAATGCGCGCGCGCAGCGCCGCGCCCTCGAGCGAGGTCATCATGAGGTAATAGGTGACGAGGATCGCGAGGCTGCCGACCAGCGCGATGCTCCGCCCGCCGCGGTGCGAGCGGATCGCCAGGGGAAACGCCACCAGCCCGAAGACCAGTGCGGCCATCGGCAGCGCGTATCGCTTGTGGCGCTCGATCTCGAACGGCGCGCGGCTGTGCGGATCGTTCCGGTACTCGGTGATCTTCGCGTCGAGCTCTTCGAGCGAGAGATCCTTCTCGGGCTTCTCGACGCGCGGCGCGCCCTTCAGCGGGGAATCGACCGACAAGCTCATGTCGTAGATGTCGAAGCGCGTGTAGCGATAGCGCGAGGCGCCCGCCGCGCCGCCCGTCGGCGTCGGCGTGTCGACCATGGTCTTCGGCACGTCGACCGGTACGATGTCGGCCTCGTTGACGGCGCCGTTGATCATGCGCAAGGTGATGCGCCGGTTGGCCTCGTCGGTGAGGAGGCGGCCCTCGCGGGAAGAGATGATGCGTGACAAGGTCGGATCGCGCTCGTCCGACACCAGGAGCCCGCGCAACGCCACCTGCGAGGCGCTCACGTCCTCGACGTAGATCGTCAGGTCGCCGAAGGTCGAGTTGAAGATACGTTCCTGCAGCCCGCTCACCGCCCGCGCCTGCAGAATGCGGAACAGCTGCCGGTTGAACTCGCCGTTCGCCGCCGGGTTCACGACGAGGGTCAGCCACGCCGTGACCACCGTCACCAGCAACGCCGCGGCCATGACCGGCCGGAAGAGCCGCAGCGCGCTCACGCCCGCCGCCTTGAACGCCACGATCTCCAGATCGCTCGCCAGCCGCCCGCCCGCCAGCAGCACCGCCACCAGCAGCGCCATCGGGAAGGTGTGCGCCAGGAAGGACGGGAGCATGAATACCAGGAGCTGCATCACCAGGATGAAGGGGACACCCTTCGTGATCACCAGGTCGGTCAGGTGGTAGATCCGATCGATGACCAGGAAGAACGTCAACAACGCGCAGCCGAACGCGAACGGCGAGACCAGCTCGCGCGCGATGTACCGATCGAGAACCGGGAACCGCACGAGTCTGTTGTACCATAGGCGCGTGGGGCGGCTAACTGTTGGCAGGATACGGAAAATACTCGCCGGCCTCGCGATACTCGGCACGGCTGCCCTCGTGACCGACCGGCCCGACGCGGCCGGCCCGGTCGATCGCCTCGATCAGTTCCGGAGCCTGGCGCGCGCGCGATCGATCGGAAACGGCTCACCGGACGGCTCGCCCGACGCCTACCGCGAGATGTACGCGCTCCTCGACGAGGAGATCGTCGAGAGCCTCGGCACCGGTGGCCTCTATGCGTCGACCGGCTTCCTTCAAGACCGTCTGGACGCGTTCGGCGAAGCCTGGGGTGCCGCCGCCGTCGACGTCGTCCGCGTCGGCCGCCTCATGGTCGGCGCGTTCCAGATGAGCGACGCGCCGGGGGCCAGCTCGGTGCGCGTCTACGGGCGACTCGGCAACGAAGCCGCGCTCTTGACGACGCTCTCGCGAGAAGGCCGCCCGACGGTCTACCCGTGGGCTCCGGCTCCGGGGGGCGCCGCCCAGTTCGTGACCGCCTGGGAGGGGCCCGCCACGGGCCGCGGCATTCGCACCTTGCGCCTCGACCTCGTCCGCCAGTACGGCGACGATCTGCGAGTCATCTGGTCGTCGAACGACCTCTTCCCCGAAGGGTTGATGGCGCGCACGTACTCGGTGCGCGGCAGCGAGATCCGCGTGCGCTACGAGCCCGACTATCCGGGTCGCACACCCGGATGCGAGGGACAGACCGAAGCCGAGGACGTGTTCCGCACCGCGCCCGACAGCAGCACGCTCGTCCGCCGCGCCGGGCGCGAGCTCAACGCCTGGCACCGGGAGCTTCGCGCGACGGTGACCCAGCTCTTCGACGCGCTCGCGGCCGGCGACGACGCGAGCGTGGCCAAGCTCGTGGCCGACCCGCAGATCCGGCGTCGGCTTCCGTCCACCTTGCGGCCCGACGCGGCGTGCGACGCCGCCGACAGCGTGTCGAATCCCCACTCGGTATCGGTGGCCGCGACGTCCGAGCACACGCCCTGGGCACTGACCTTCCAGCGCGGCGCGCGATGGAGGCTGGTCGCCGCCGCCCCGGTGCTGCCGTGAGCGTGCCGCCGCCGAGCACGCCGGCCGGGGACATCTCCGACCGCTACGATCCCGCGGCGGTCGAGAAGCGCTGGTATCCGCTCTGGGAAGAGCGGGGCTACTTCCGCGCGGATTCGACGGCGAAAGGCAAGCCGTTCTCGATCTCGATGCCGCCGCCCAACGTCACCGGGTCGCTCCACTGGGGTCATGCGCTGACGATGACCTTGCAGGACACGCTGACCCGGATGAAGCGCATGGACGGCTTCAACACGCTCTGGCTGCCGGGCACGGACCATGCGGGGATCGCCGTGCACGTGATCCTCGAGCGCATGCTCGCCGCCGAGGGCAAGACGAAGGAAGACCTCGGCCGCGACGGATTTCTCGCGCGCGCCTGGCAGTGGAAGGAAGAGTCCGGCGGCCAGATCGTCCAGCAGCTCCGACGCCTCGGCGCCTCGTGCGACTGGTCGCGCGAGCGCTTCACGATGGACGCGGGGCTCGCGCGTGCGGTGCGAGAGTCGTTCGTGCGGCTCTGGGAAGAAGGGCTGATCTACCGCGACGACTACATCATCAACTGGTGCCCGAAGTGCCAGACGGTCCTCTCGGACATCGAGGTCGAGCGGGAGGAGCGTGACGACGAGTTCGTCTACATCAAGTACGGCCCGGTCACGCTCGGGACGGTGCGGCCGGAGACGAAGCTCGGCGACACCGGCCTCGCGGTCCATCCAAAGGACAAGCGCTACAAGCACCTCGTGGGCAAGACCCTCGAGGTGCCGTCGGTGGACGGCACGATCACGGTGAAGGTGGTCGCCGACGAAGCCGTCGATCCCAAGTTCGGGACCGGCGTCATCAAGGTGACTCCAGGCCACGACCCGGTCGACTTCGAGATCGGGCGCCGCCACAACCTGCCGATCAAGACCGTCATCGGCTTCGACGGGCGAATGACGGCCGAAGCGGGCCGCTACGCGGGCATGGACCGCTTCGAGTGTCGCAAGCGGATCGTGGAGGACATGAAGGCGCTCGGTCTGATCGAGAAGATCGAGCCCTACCGCCACGCGGTCGGCATCTGCTATCGCAGTAAGACCGTCGTCGAGCCGCTCGTGTCCAAGCAGTGGTGGGTGCAGGTCAAGCCCTTGGCCGAAGCGGCGATCAAGGCCGTGCGCGAGCGGCGGATCACGATCTTCCCGCGCAACTGGACGAAGACGTACTACAACTGGATGGAGAATATCCATCCCTGGTGCATCTCACGCCAGCTCTGGTGGGGTCACCGGATCCCGGCGTGGTACTGCGACGCCGACGGCTCCGTGCACGTGTCGAAGGAAGACCTGCACGCGTGCCCCAAATGCGGGGGACCGCTCCGGCAGGATCCGGACACGCTCGACACGTGGTTCTCGTCCGGCCTCTGGCCCTTCTCGACGCTCGGGTGGCCCGACGACACGGTCGATCTGAAGACCTACTATCCGACCTCCGTGCTCGTCACGGGACCGGACATCATCTTCTTTTGGGTCGCGCGGATGGCGATGCTCGGGATCCACTACATGAAGGACGTCCCGTTCCGCGACGTGTACCTGCACGCGATCGTGCGCGACGCCGAAGGCCAGAAGATGTCGAAGTCGAAGGGCAACGTCGCCGATCCGCTCGTTGTCATGGAGAAGTACGGGACCGACGCCTTTCGCTTCACCCAACAAGATCTGGAACGCCTCGCGCCTGGTCCTCTCGAACCTGGACGGCTTCGACCCGGCGCTGGCGAAGAAGACGCCGCCGCCGGCGCTCGCCGACCTGTGGATCGAGAGCCGGCTCGCGGCGACTGTGGCGGAAGCGCGCACCGCACTCAAAAACTATCGATTCAGCGACGCGGCGTCGGCGCTCTACCAGTTCCTCTGGCACGAGTTCTGCGACTGGTATCTCGAGATGGCCAAGCTCTCCCTCTATCACCCGGACAGCCCGGGCCAGCGTGCGCGCACCCAGACAACGCTCGTCGACGTGCTCGAGAAGACCTTGCGGCTGCTGCACCCGTTCATGCCCTTCATCACCGAGGAGATCTGGCAGCGGCTGCCCCACAAGGGCGAATCGATCATGCTGGCACCGTATCCGCGCGTGACGAAGAAGGACCGTAACCCAGACGCCGAGCGACAGATGACCGCGGTCATGGATCTGGTGACCGCCGTGCGCAACATCCGCGGCGAGATGCGGATCGCGCCGGCTGCCGCGCTGACGGCGACCTTGCGGCCTGGCTCTGGCGGGGCGGAGCTCTTCACGGCGAACGGCGCGCTGATCGACGCCCTGGCGCGTGTCCGGCTCGCCGTCGATCCGGGCGCGATGCGGCCGCGGAGCTCGGCGATGGCCGTGATCGGCGGCTCCGAGCTCTACGTCGATCTGACGGGTGTCGTCGACCTCGCGGCGGAGCGCCAGCGGATCGAGAAGGAGATCGCGAAGGTCGCCGAGCGCGTGGACTTCCTGAAGACCAAGCTCGGGAAGCCCGACTTCGCGGAGCGCGCGCCGGCCGAGATCGTCGCGCGCGAGCGTGAGCGCCTCGTCGAGCAGGAAGCCGTCCACGCCAAGCTCGTCGCGAGCCTTGGCTGGTTCGATGACGCCGGGCGGTAGCGCTCTGGGCGTCGTCGTCCGCCTCGACACCGTCGATTCGACCCAGTCTGTCGCCTTCGCGCTCGCCGAGCGCGGCGCCGCCGATCGCACGGTCGTGGTCGCCGATCAGCAGCTGGCGGGACGCGGCCGGCGGGGGCGAACCTGGAGCGCGCCCACCGGGACGAGCCTGCTGGCCTCGATCATCGTGCGGCCGCGCCTGCCGCAGGCGCTCCTGTCCACCTTGTCGCTCACGACCGCGGTCGCCGCCGCCGAGGCCCTGCGTCGCGTGACTCACGTGGACGCGCGGCTCAAGTGGCCGAACGACGTCCTCGTGTCGGGCCGGAAGATCGCCGGAATCTTGCTCGAGTCGCGCATGGCGGGCGTACCCGCCCAGGGCGGCTCGGCGCACGCCGGGTCGGCGATCGTGACGATCATCGGCGTCGGCATGAATCTCGGCCAGCGGGAGTTCCCGGTGGATCTGGCGGACAGCGCGACGTCGGTCGCGCTCGAGACGGGACGGGCGCCCGGCCGCGAAGCCATGCTCACGGCCCTTCTCGAGGAGTTCGACGCCTGGCGGGCACGGCTCGAGGGCGAAGGCTTTGGCCCGGTCCGCGAAGGATGGCGGCGCCTCAGCGACACGCTCGGGCGTCGGGTCACGATCGATGGCGTCACAGGTACCGCGACCGACCTCGACGTCGACGGCGCACTGCTCATCGACGTGGGCGGCTCGGTCAAGCGGGTGGTCGCCGGCACCGTGAGCTCGAGCGAGGCCGCTGGAGCGCCTGTCCCGCGCTGAGGCGCGACGGGAAACCAAAAGGAGAGCGCGGCATGCTGCTCGTCGCCGACGTCGGCAACACCAACACCAAGATCGGCGTGTTCGACGGGGAGCGCCTGATCGCCTCGTGGCGGCTCACGAGCCGGCGCGAGCAGACCGCCGACGAATACGGGCTCTTCATCGAGACGATGCTCCAGTCGCGGGGCGTCCGCGCGGCGAGCATCGACGGTGTGTCGATCTCCAACGTGGTGCCGCCGGTTCAGCAGACGCTCGAGTGGATGTGCGAAAAGTACTTCAGCCGGCCGCCGTTTTTCGTCGAGCCCGGACTGAACACCCGGATGCCTCTCGCGGTCGACGCCCCGCGCGAGGTCGGGGCCGACCGGTACGTCGATGCGTTCGCGGCGTCCGCAAAGTACGGCCCGCCGCTGATCGTCATCGACTTCGGAACGGCGACCACGTTCAACTGCGTCAACCGCCGGGGAGAGTTCATCGGCGGCGCCATTGCGCCGGGGATCGTCACCTCGGTGGAGGCGCTGGTCAACCGGGCCGCGCGCCTGGCCAGGGTCGAACTGGTCCGACCCAAGGAGGCCATCGGCCGTAATACGACGACCAACCTCCAGTCAGGCGCGATCTACGGTTACGCCGGGCTCGTGGAGGGTCTGGTCGAGCGCATGCAGGCGGAGCTCGGGGGAGGGGCCAAGGTCATCGCCACCGGCGGCAACGCCGGGCTCCTGACCGACGTCGCCCGCTGCATCGAGCGGCTCGACGAGAACCTCAGGCTCGACGGGCTGCGCATGCTCTACGAAGAGGCTCACCCGGCCGCTCCGCGCCGTTGACACCACCCGGCCTCGTGGGTATACTGCACGAAATCTAGTGGGTCGGGTCGCGCTGTATCCCTATATACGGGACCCGAGGCGAAAACGGGGTACGACTCTCAAGGGGGGCTAGCCGATGGGGATGTGGGTCGGGCGAGGGCGAAAAGCCAGGGTCGCGTACGGGTTCGATGACATCGCGCTTGTGCCCGGGGCGGTCACGGTCAACCCGAACGAAGTCGACATCTCCTGGGAGCTCTGCGGCCACCGGTTCGACCTCCCGATCATCGCCGCGGCCATGGACGGGGTCGTCGGGCCGCGGTCGGCGATCGAGATGGGCCGCCACGGCGGCCTCGCGGTCCTGAACCTCGAAGGCATCTTCTCCCGCTACGCCAACCCCGCCGAAGTGCTCGAACGGATCGTCTCGGCCAGCCAGGAAGAGGCGACCAAGATCATCCAGTCGATCTACGGAGAGCCGATCAAGGAAGAGCTGATCCATCAGCGGATCAGCGAGATCAAGAAGGGTGGGGGCCCGGCGGTGGTCTCCTCTATCCCGCAGCGGGCCGAACGATTCGCCCAGATCGCGCAGGAAGCCGGCGCGGACATCTTCGTGGTCCAGTCGACCGTGACCACGGCTCGCCACATCGCCACCGAGTACACGCCGGTCGACCTCCGAAAGCTGAAGAAGCAGCTGGCCATCCCGCTCGTCATCGGCAACGTCGTCACGTACGAAGCCTGCCTCGAGCTGATGGACGTCGGCGCCGACGCGCTCCTGATCGGGGTGGGTCCAGGCGCGGCGTGCACCAGCCGTGAGGTGCTCGGCCTCGGCGTGCCGCAGGTGACCGCCACGGCGGACGCCGCCGCCGCGCGCGACTTCTACTGGAAGCAGAGCGGCCGATACGTGCCGATCATCACCGACGGCGGCATGTCGACCGGCGGCGACGTGTGCAAGGCGTTCGCTTCGGGCGCCGACGCGGTCATGATCGGCTCCGCCTTCGCGCGGGCGATCGAAGCGCCGGGCCGCGGCTACCACTGGGGCATGGCGACGCCGCACGCCAACCTGCCGCGCGGCACCCGGATCCGCGTCGGGATCGCGGGCTCGCTCGAGCAGATTCTCTTCGGGCCGGCGTTCACGGAGGACGGCACGCTCAACCTGGTCGGCGCGATCCGGACGTGCATGGGCTCGGTCGGCGCACGCACGATCCGCGACCTGCAGCAGACCGAGCTGATCATCGCGCCGACCATCAAGACCGAAGGCAAGGTCTTCCAGCAGGCTCAGAAACTCGGGCGCCCGCGGTAGCGGGGCGCCGATGTCGGCCGGCGCCGGCAAGATCGCGGTTCTCGATTTCGGCGGTCAGTACACCCAGCTGATCGCCCGCCGTGTCCGTGAGATGTCCGTCTACTCCGAGATCTTCTCGTGCACGCATCCGCTCACTGAGATTCTGTCGGCCGGCTATCAGGGCGTCATCCTCTCCGGGGGACCGTCGAGCGTCTACGAAGAGGGTGCGCCGCTGCCTCCGAAGGAGCTCTTCGACGCGGGCATCCCGGTCCTCGGCATCTGCTACGGGATGCAGGCGATGGGCTATCTGCTGGGCGGTGACGTCATTCCCGCCGAGCGTCGCGAGTACGGCAAGGCCGAGATCACGCTGCAGGGGTCGAGCCCGCTGCTCCGAAACGTCGAGCCCGAGGAGTCGGGCCGGGTGACGGTCTGGATGAGCCACGGGGACACCGTGCTCCGCCCGCCGAACGGCTTCACCTCTCTGGCCAAGACTCCGAACTGCCCGGTGGCGGCGATGGCGGACGAGGACCGGCGGCTCTACGCGGTCCAGTTCCATCCGGAGGTCCTCCATACCCCGCAGGGACGGACGATCCTCGACAACTTCCTCACCGTGTGCGGCGTGAACCGGACGTGGTCGATGGCCGGCTTCATCGACACGACCGTCGAAGCCATTCGCGCTCAGGTGAAGGGCCAGCGCGTACTGTGCGCGCTCTCGGGCGGCGTCGACTCCTCGGTGGTCGCCGTCATGGTCCACCGCGCCATCGGTGACCAGCTCACGTGCGTGTTCGTCGACAACGGGCTCCTGCGGAAGGGTGAGGCGGAGGCGGTGGTCCACACGTTCCGCGACTCGTTCAAGATGAACCTGATCCACGTGGACGCATCCGCCCGATTCCTCGATGCGATCCGAGACGTGACTGATCCCGAGATCAAGCGCAAGCGGATCGGCGCCGAGTTCATCGCCGTGTTCGACGACGAGGCCAACAAGCTCGGCGACATTCCGTGGCTGGCCCAGGGCACCCTGTATCCCGACGTCATCGAATCGGTGTCCTTCCGAGGCCCCTCCGCGACGATCAAGACGCATCACAACGTCGGCGGCCTGCCGCCGAATATGCAATTCAAGCTCGTCGAACCGCTGCGCGAGCTCTTCAAGGACGAGGTGCGCAAGCTCGGTGAGCTCCTGGGGCTGCCGCCCGAGATCGTCTGGCGCCAGCCGTTCCCCGGGCCCGGGCTCGCGATCCGCGTGCTCGGCGAGGTGACCCCGGATCGGCTCGATCTGCTCCGCGAGGCCGACGCCGTCGTGCAGGAAGAGGTGCGCCGGGCCGGGCTCGAGCGCACGCTCTGGCAGGCCTTCGCGGTGCTCCTGCCCATCCGGACCGTCGGCGTCATGGGCGACTACCGCACCTACGCGCACGTCATCGCGCTACGGGCCGTCATGAGCCAGGACGCGATGACCGCGGACTGGGCGCGGCTGCCCTACGACCTGCTCGGCACCATCAGCAACCGCATCATCAACGAGGTGAAAGGCATCAACCGGGTCGTGTTCGACATCTCGTCCAAGCCGCCTTCCACGATCGAGTGGGAGTGACCGGGAGCTCGATGCAGCACAGCGAATTCGTCCACCTGCACGTGCATTCCGAGTACAGCCTGCTCGACGGCGCCGCCCAGCTCGAGAAGCTGGTCGACAAGGCCAAGGAGCTCAAGTTCCCCGCGATCGCCCTGACCGATCACGGCAACCTCTTCGGCGCGATCGACTTCTATCTCGCCGCGCAGAAGGCCGGGGTCAAGCCGATCCTCGGCTGCGAGCTCTACGTCGCGCCGGGCGGCCGCAAGGAGCGGGGCTCGCAGGACGGCGGCTACGAAGGTGCCAACCACCTGACGGTGCTCGTCCGCAATCGCACGGGGTACCAGAACCTCGTCAAGCTGGTGTCCCGGGCGTTCCTGGAGGGCTTCTACTACAAGCCGCGCGTCGATCGCGAGCTGCTCGCGCAGCACGCCGACGGGCTGCTCGTACTCTCGGGTTGTCTGAACTCCGAGGTGTCGCGGATGCTCAGCGCCGGCGACGCCGTACGCGCGCGCGAGACAGCCGGGTGGTACCAGGAGGTCTTCGGCAAGGACCACTACTTCATGGAGGTCCAGGCCCACGGCATCGCGGAGCAGGAACGGGTCATGGCCGAGACCCTGCGCATCGCGAAGTCGATCGGCGCTCCGGTCGTCGGCACGAACGACTCGCACTACCTCGAGAACGGCCACTCGCGCGCCCACGAGGCGCTCCTGTGCATCCAGACCGGGACGAATCTGCAAGACACCGGGCGCTTCCGGTTCTCGACGCAGGAGTTCTACATCAAGTCGGCCGAAGAGATGGCGCGCGTCTTCGCCGAGCTCCCCGAGGCCTGCTCCAACACGCTCGCGGTCGCCGAGCGCTGCAACCTCACGCTCGAGTTCAACCAGTTCCACCTGCCGCGCTACGTCGTACCCAGCGAGCACACGCTCGACAGCTATCTGCACGAACTGGCCCACGCGGGGCTCAAGCGCCGGTACGGAGCGAATCCCGGTGACGCCATCGAGGCGCGGCTCGCCCACGAGCTCGCCGTCATCGAGAAGATGGGCTTCGCGGGCTACTTCCTGGTCGTCTGGGACTTCATCCGCTACGCCCGCGAGCAGGGGATCGCCGTCGGCCCTGGACGCGGCTCGTCCGCCGGCTCGCTGACCGCGTACTGCCTGGCCATCACGAACGTCGATCCCATACGTTACGGACTGCTCTTCGAGCGATTCTTGAACCCCGAGCGGATCTCGATGCCCGATATGGACATCGACTTCTCGGACGACCGGCGCGACGAGGTCATCCGTTACGTGGCCGAACGCTACGGCCGCGACCGGGTCGCGCACATCATCACGTTCGGGACGCTCGGCGCGAAGGCGGCGATCCGCGACGTCGGCCGCGTGCTCGGCATGGCGTACGGCGACGTGGACCGCATCGCGAAGCTGGTGCCGAACTTCCCCCTGAACATCACGCTCGACGACGCCTATCAGAAGTCGCTGCCGCTGGCCGAGGCCGTACGCAGCCAGGCGAACGTGAAGGAGATGTGGGAGATCGCCCGCACGCTCGAGGGCTGCACGCGCCATGCCTCGGTGCATGGTCGAGGAGTCCATCCCGCTCTACAAGGATCCCAAGCGGCCGGAGCTGATCACCGGCTTCGCGATGGGGCCGATCGAGAAGCTCGGTCTTCTCAAGATGGACTTCCTCGGGTTGCGCACGCTCACCGTGCTCGCCAACACGGTGGCCCTGATCAAGGAGTCGCGCGGGCTCGAGCTCGACCTCGAACAGCTCCCGCTCGACGACAAGAAGACGTACGAGATGCTCTCCGAGGCGAAGACGTTCGGCGTGTTCCAGCTCGAGTCGTCGGGCATGCGCGACGCGCTCCGCGGTCTCCGGCCCGAGCAGCTCGAAGATCTGATCGCGATGGTCTCGCTCTACCGACCCGGCCCGATGGAGCTCATCCCCGACTTCATCCAGCGCAAGCACGGTCGGTCCAAGATCACGTACGAGCATCCCGCGATGGAGAAGTTCACGCGGGAGACCTACGGGATCATGGTGTACCAGGAGCAGATCATGCAGATCGCCTCCGAGATGGCGGGCTTCACCATGGGCGAGGCCGACATCCTGCGCCGCGCCATGGGCAAGAAGGACCGCGACCTGATGGCGAAGCAGCGCGAGAAGTTCGTCACCGGCTGCCGCGAGCGCGGTACCGCCGCCGCGAAGGCCGAGCGCGTCTGGGAGCTGATGGAGAAGTTCGCGGGGTACGGGTTCAACAAGTCCCACGCTGCGGCGTACGGGCTCGTCGCCTACCAGACGGCGTACTTCAAGGCGAACTATCCCGTCGAGTTCATGGCGGCGCTGCTGACGTCGGAAATGGGCGACACCGACAAGATCGTCAAGTACGTCGACGAGTGCCGCGCGATGGGCCTGCGCGTGCAGCCGCCCGACGTCAACGTCTCGCAGGTGCGCTTCAGCGTGGCCGGCGACACCATCCGCTTCGGGCTGGCCGCCATCAAGAACGTGGGCGAGGCGGCCATGGAATCGATCCTCAAGACGCGCGCGGCCGACGGCGACTTCAAGACGCTGGAGGATTTCTGCGTGCG
>WNFK01194235.1_pt1 | contig 18366 bp, 18 predicted proteins | sample 5400281 | NCBI WGS metagenome assembly WNFK01 (sample SAMN13153350, study PRJNA577476) | soil metagenome | isolation source: 20 cm soil on Douglas fir-dominated hillslope | place: USA:California | collected 2013-09-17 | reverse complement strand
CGGGAGGAGGTACATCTGCGGGTAGTAGAAGTCGTGGTATGGCAGTTGGCCTTCGGCGACAAGCCGAGCCACGAGCAGGTACGTGCCCTCATCGCCGTCGACAAGCCTGAAGAGAGACATCGGCACGAAGACGGCTGCCAGAAGAGCAGCAAGCAATCCGTAGACGACGGCCGGATGCGCCTGGTCGACTCTCTCGATCATCGTGACGCTGTCACCGATATGCTTTCCGGCCTCAGGATTCGACGTGGCTCCGCTCCATCGGAAGAGCATCGATGCAAGCGACGAGCCAGACACCGAGCATCACGACAAGCGAGATGAGCTATAACCGATTGATATTAGAGGGCAATTGGAGGCCGCGAGCCGGAGCCAAGTGCTCCAACGTGGCCATCGTCATCATGCTCTGACACTTATGACTCGGCCGAGCCGCCGCTTGCCGGACTGTCCCTGACGAATGCTGAGGATGCGCACTACCCGGCGGCAAGGGACCCCTCCCGCCAGAGCCAATCTCGACAGCACGGGTACCATGAGGCTGTGACTCCGAGAGCCGTGGTCCTGAAGAGTTTTCTCGCGCTGGGATTCGTAGCCGGGCTCCTTTCGACGGCGGTATTTCCGAGCGTGCTCTCGGCCCAGCCTCGGCGGTCCGTCATCATGGCGTCGGGCTCCGTCGACGGCGCGTACTATCCTATCGCGGGCGCGATCTCACGCATCACCTCGGACTCACGCGATCTCAACTTTTTGGTCGCCGTCGAATCGTCGGCGGGCTCGATCGCCAACGTCCAGCTCCTCAAGTCGGGCGAGGCCGATTTCGCGCTTCTGCAGAACGACGTCGCGTACTACGCCTTCAACGGCATCACGCTCGACGCGTTCGCCGGCAAGCCGGTGAAGAACATGGCCGGGGTCTTCAGCGTGTATCCCGAGATCGTTCACGTCATTGCGAGAAGATCGGCGGACGTGCGGTCGATTCGCGATCTCAAGGGCAAGCGGGTCGTGCTGGGTGCTCCGGGTAGCGGCGCGGAGCAGAACGCGCTCCAGGTTCTGAAGGCCTACGGTATTCGCGAAATCGACCTCCGCACGATGCAGTCGATCGGCCGGCCGGCGGCCTTCGACCAGCTGAAGGCGGGGATCGTCGATGCCGTGTTCGTGTCGACGGCGCTCGGCTCACCGGTCATCGCGGACGCGATGGCGTCCGGCAAGCTCACGCTCATCGGTATCGATGACGCCCCCGGCGGCGCGCTCCGCCGGTCGTATCCGTTCTACACGGTCGAGAAAATTCCCACGAATACCTACCCGGGATTGGAGCACGACGTCACGTCGGCCGGGGTGATGGCGATTCTGGTCGTCCGCTCGAACGTGGCTGACGAGCTGGTCTACTCCCTGACGAAGGCCGTCTTCGACAACCTGCCCCAGTTTCAAAGCTCACATCCCGCCGCCCGCCATCTCACATTGCACACGGCGCTCAGCGGGATGGCGCTGCCGCTTCACCCGGGCGCCGAGCGATACTTTCAGCAAAACGGCATCGCGCGATAGGGCGCTCGCCGGCGGCTGGCTCATTCCTGGCCGTTCCGGCCGGAAATAGCCGATCAGGAGAGGCTCTCATAAGCCAATAACGTGAACTAAAACATGAGCTTAGCATTGGTACAGCTCTTGCCTCGATGATACGTGCGGAAAGAGGTCCGCGAGGCCGGAGAACATGGCGACTCTGACGTCCGTGGAGCAGGCATTCCAGCATCCCGCCGTCGGCGAGCGAGCGCCGAGCTTCTCGCTGCCATCGGTCTGCGGACCGATGGTCGATCTCGCGTCCTACCGTGAGCGCCGGAACGTGATCGTCTGGTTCTCACGCGGGTTCACGTGCCCTTTCTGCCGTATTTACACGGACGGAATCCGCAGCAACTACGCGGAGCTCCAGACCGCTGAGACCGAGGTGATCCAGGTCGCGCCGAATCTCCTGGAGAGCGCGCGCCGCTACTTCGGCTCGTCGCCGCTCCCGTTCCCGTTCGTGTGCGATCCCGACAAGCGGCTCTTCGCGGTCTACGGCCTCGGGGACCGAGGCGTGCTCGAGGCGACGCGGACGGCGGTGGTGAGCTTCGCCCACGCGTTCACGCACGGCGACAGCGTCAACCAGACGCGCGGCGCGTTCTTCGACGTCATGAACCGGAACTTCGTGCGCCGACTCCACCATCACGCGATGACCGCGCACGAGCAGGGCATGTTCCTGATCGACAAGCAGGGCGTGATCCGCAACGTCACGGTCGTCGGCCCGATCGATCCGGTCCCGAGCGGTGCCGAGCTCGCCCAGCTGGCGCGAAGCCGCTGCGGCGGGACCCCCGGGCGGGTATGAGTCAGGCCGAGCGCCTCAAGCGGCTCAGCGAGATCCTCATCGAGCTGTTCCGTTCGCCGATTCCCACCCATTTCTTTCAGACGCTCGGCGACCACGCGGGAAGTGCGGTGCCGCACGACTACCTCGCGGTGTGCCTCGCGGATCCCGAGAAGGGCAGCTATCTCGTGCACACGCTTGCCGGCCTCGATGCCGGCGCCGTGAGCTTACGCGGCTTCTCGCTCTACGAGGGGCTGCCGGGACGCGCGATGACCACGGGACAGCCGCAGCGAATCGACGATCTGACGCTCGTTCGCGATGGCGTCCACGATCTCGAGGGGGTACTGATCTCGGCGGGCCTGCGCGCGACGTTGGTGGTTCCGATCCGTCGGGGATTCGACGTCTTCGGTGCCTTGCTGTTCGCGAGCCGACCGCCGGTCACGTACGGGGACGACGACGTGCAGGTGGCGACCCTGCTGGCGGCGGGACTCTCGGCCGCGCTCGAGACGTCCCAGGCCTATCAGACCCTCGCCGACGAGCGGATGACGATGATGGGCGTGCTCGGCAGCACCGCGGACGCCGTGATCGCGATGAACCTGGGCGGGCTGGTGCTCCTGGCGAACGGCGCCGTTCGCCAGATGCTGGGCCTGACCCCCGATGTCATCGAGGGTCGCCCACTGCTCGAGGTCACCGACTACGGCCCGCTGCGTGAGCTGTTCGTGAAGGGAAAGCCCGGCATCTCGGAGCTGCCGCTACCCGACGGCCGCATCGCGCAGGCGAGCATGGTCCAGGTCGTCACGCCATTCGGTGAGCCCGTGGGGCTGGCCGTCGTGCTTCGCGACATCTCGCTCCTGAAAAATCTCGAGCAGATGAAGAACGACTTCATCAACACCGTTTCGCACGACCTCAAGAGCCCGATCACGGTCATCGCGGGGCTCGCGGACCTGATGCGCATGGCGGGCCCGGCCGATCCGAACTTCGAGAAGCATTGCCACGACATCCGCGACACGGCCCAGCACATGGCCGATCTCGTGACCGACCTTCTCGACATCGGCAAGATCGAGGCTGGGCTCGACGCGGCCCGCGAGCCGATGGACGTGGTGCCGGTCGCGGAGGAGGCGCTGCGGCTCGTCGGGCCCAACGCCGAGCGGAAGACGATCGATCTACGCGCCGATCTTCCCGAGCACGCGATCGTCATCGCCGCGCCGATTCGAATCAGGCAGGCGCTGGTCAATCTCATCGACAACGGCATCAAGTACACGCCGTCGGGCGGGCGGGTCACGGTCTCGGCCGCGTTCTCGGTCGGCGGCGACGGCGCGGAGACCGTGACGATCCGCGTGTCGGATACGGGCCTGGGGATTCCAGCCCGAGACCTGCCGCACGTGTTCGACAAGTTCTACCGGGTCAAGAGCAAGGCCACCCGCGATATCGCCGGAACGGGCCTCGGACTGGCGATCACGAAGACCATCGTGGAGTCGGTGGGAGGCAGGATTCGCGTCGAGAGCGTCGAAGGCGCCGGTACGACGTTCACCGTCGAGCTGCCGGTGGCGCGCTGACGCGCGCCGCCGCGGCTCAGCTGAGGTACGACGCGACGAAGGTGCCGCTCGGCCCCTTCGCATCGAAGCGCCCGAACGCGAAGGGCGCCGGATCGACCGGCGGCGCGGTCCCGGTGATCAGCGCCGCCATCATCTCGCCGACCGCCGGCGACAGCTTGAAGCCGTGCCCGCTCATGCCGGCCGCGATCCAGAAGCCGCGCAGCGGCGACTCGTCGAGAATCGGCATCCAGTCGGGCGTGATGTCGAAGGCGCCGGCCCAGCCACGACGGTAGCGCGCCTCCGCCAGGCGGGGAATGGCCCGGCCCGTGCGCTCGAGAACCTCGGTCGCTTCGTCGAGGCCGACGTCGGCACCGAGCAGCTCGGGCTCCATCGGATGCTGTGTCTCGTCGTCGGTGAGCGAGCCGGTGAGGGTGAGTCCGCCGGTCTCGGGCCGCGCGTAGCTCCCGCCCGCGAGGTCGAGATAAACGAGGTGCGGGCGTCCGAAGAAGGCGTCGCGCTCGACGACGAAGACTGGATGTCGACCGACCACGATCGGCAGCGCGATGCCGGCCAGGTGTGCGACGGCCGGCGACCAGAGTCCCGCCGCGTTGACGACCACCGGAGCGTCGATGCGCTCGCCCGGCGCGGTGTCGACGCCGGTGACGCGGCCCGCCGCGCTGCGAATCGCCACCACCTCGACGCCCTGCTCGATGCGCACACCACTGCGGCGCGCCGCGTCCGCGTAGCCGTTCGTCACCGCGGTGGGATCGCCGTAGCCCGAGTCGGGCTCGTAGAGGATCGCGCCGAGATTCTCGGGATCGATCCGCGGCTCGACGCGGACGAGGTCGCTCGGCTCCAGCACCTCGGCGCGAACGCCGACAGACCGCTGGAGCGCGACGGTCGCTTCGAGCTTCGGCCTCATCGCCGCCGACACGCCGATCAGCGCGCCGCATGCGACGTAGCCCGATTCGCCGCCGACCGCTTCACGGAAGCGCTGGAACACGCCGAGCGAGCGCACCACCATCTGACTGGTCTCTCTCGTCGGATAGAGCTGGCGGACGATACCAACCGATCGGCCCGTGCCGCCGGACGCCAGTGTCCGTCGCTCGAGCAGCAGAACGTCGCGGACGCCGGCCGCGGCGAGATGAAAGGCGATCGACACGCCACTAACACCCCCGCCGATGATGACGACGGACGCTCGCCGGCTCACCGGGGTGCGGCGGCGCTGAGCTCGGCGGCCTGGACCGAGTCGAACAGGCGTACCGGATCGTCGCGACGTATGAGGCCCGCGACGAGCACCCGTGCGTAGACACGGCTCCAGCCGGGGTGGGTTCTTTGGGACACGCGAGCGATGTCGCCGCCCTTGAAGACGCCTCGAATGGTCTGGCACGGAGTCGTGTAGCGCGTCACCTCGAGCAGGACGCACGCTCCGAGGAGCACGCGGCGACCCGGCACGACGGCGGACCAATCGAGTCGAATGGCCCTCCGTCCCCAGCCACTCGATCGCCTCGATCGAGTAGAGACAGACGGCGCGCTCCTGTCCCCCGTGGTGCCGGTAACGGTGCGCGTCGCCCTCGAGCCCCTCAGTCGTCACCCACGCCGCGGGAATTGCCGTTTTCGGAACTCCACCGGGCGAGATGCTGATCTGGACGATTCTGGCGTCCACTACCGGGCCTCGGCGCGGCGGATCATCCGCTGCACGCGAGCCTCGAGCACCTGCTCACCGCGCTGGTTCAGGACGCGATGGAGATACGTCACGATGCCGCGGTCGGCCTTCTTCGTCTCGCGCTTGTCGGTGACCTTGATCTCGACGGTCAGCGTGTCGCCCTCGAGCACCGGTGCTGTCAGGCGCATCTCACCACCGAGGTAGGCCATTCCCGTGCCGTGGATGAGCCCGGTCTGCATGATCAGCCCCTCGGAGAGCGCGAAGGTCAAGGCTCCGGGCGCCGCACGGTGCTTGAACACGGACTCGCGCGCGACGTACTCCATGTCCATGAACAGGGGCTCGGTGAACCCGCACAGGTTGACGAAGGTCACGATGTCGGTCTCGGATACCGTCCGGCTGAGCGTTCGGAACGTGGCGCCGACGTCGTGCTGCTCGAAAGTCAAGCCTTCACTTCTCATGGCCGGTCCTTTCATTGGGCGGCCGCCGCCCCGCGACGCTCGTAGACGGCGATCCAGCGATCCGTGACGGGCGTGTAGGCCGCGGCCGCTTCGCCCCAAAGATAGCGCGGCTGCCCGGGTGGGGGCATGTCGACGACGCCAACCCGCTGGAATCGCTTCTGGTATTCGTCGAACCAGCGAAAGATCGTCTGGTCCGATTCCGGGCGGACGAGCCACGAGGACAAGACCCGCACGAAGACCACAAAGCGCGGCTCCACCGCCTCGATCTCGCGGATCATCTCCCTCTGCATCGAGACCGCGTACGGTTGAGGCTCCATCAACGCATAGGTGTAGACGTATCCGGTCGCACCGCGCCGCTGCGAATAGAAGTAGATCTCGGGCTCGGAGCCGACGATGGCGATGCGATCGCCGGCCGACGTCCTATCCCGAAGATACCGCCCGATCTCGATCGCCTCGGGAAACGGGTTCATGCCGTATAGAGCACGGCCCACCTGCGGCGGCGTGGCCGTGAAGAGGATCGCGCGCTCCAGATAGACGAGGTGGAGGAGCGGGATCGCGGCCAAGGCGGTCGCAACGGCGGCGCGCTTCACCGGACTGCCGTCGGCGGCGAGGTGCCGCGTGACCGTGTCGACGGCGACACCCGCGAGGAGCGCGACGGCGGGAAGCACGAGGATGAAGTACTGATTACGGAAGTAGAGCCCCGCCGAGGTCGCGATGACGCCACAGACCAGGAGCACGCCGATCGGGATGAAGCGGGTGCGCGCAGCACGATCCCAGACAACCGCCGAGACGCCGAGCGCGGAGAGCGCTGCCGCGAGGTAGCAGGTCGGCAGGATCGAGCCGAGCGCCCTCGATAGGTTACCTGCGCCGCGAGCCACCGATTCCCCGGTTCCGTAGTAGTACGCGTACGTGACGGTCCAGAACCAGAAAGCGCCGAACGCGCCCGTGAATAGCATGACAAGACAAAGCGCCGCGTAGGGTGCCAAGGTGCCGACCACGAACACCCCGGCGGCGATCGTCTTCCGACGGCGGTCGTTCTGAACGCCGACCAGGATGGACACGAGACCGAACAGGGCGAAGACGCCGCCGCTCTGCTTCACCAGAAATGCCACGCCGAAGAGGGCGCCCGCGCCGAACAGGGTGATCAGCCTCGCGCGCCGGCTCGTTCGGGTGAGTATCAGCACGCCGAGGAGCACGGGCACGACCACGAAGTGCTCGGCGTAGGCCGACGGCGAGAAGAGCCGCGGGCTCAAGGTGAGCACTGCGTACGTCGCGCTGCTCGCGAGGCCGCCAAGCGTGCCGATCAGGCGGCGCGCCACCAGGAACATCAGCACGATCGAGACCGCGTTCACGATCAGGAGTCCAACATGGATCGCCGCCGGCGTCTGGCCGAGCACGGCGAGTGTGGCGGCGTACGCGACGTAGATGCCGGGCAGCTTGAAGTTGTAGGCGCTCGCGTACGGCGGAATGCCCTGCAGCAGGAGCTGGCCGAAGTACGCGTACTCGCCCTCGTCGCGGTTGAGCGGCACGTCCAGCAGCCGGACACGGATCATCGCGACCGCGCTGAGGATGAGGGCCACGACGATCCAGACCCACCACGATTCGCGCCGGGACTTCCCACCCCCGGCGCCTCCCGTCACGCCGACGGCGTCAGTCCCGCTCATTTCGGGCGTGTCCGCTCGAAGACCATCAGCCAGACATCGGACCGTGGTGCGTAGCCGGCCGCCGCGTCACCCCATCGATACACGGTCTCCTGCTGTGGAGGGATGTCTACGACACCGACCCGTGTGAAGCCGCGCTGATAGGCCGCGAACCAGCCGAAGATCGTCCGATCGGAGCCCGGCCGCACGATCCACGAGCTGGTCGCGCTGACGAAGACCAGGAACCGTGGCGCGGCGGCCTCGATCTCTTTGATCATCTCCCGCTGCATCGCCGGCGCATAGGGCTGCAGCTCCATCAGCGGATACGTGTAGATGTAGCCGGTCGCCGATCGGCGGGCCGAATAGAAGTAGATCTGCGGCTCCGATCCGACGACCGCGACTCGATCGCCGGCGTCGCTGTGCTCACGAATGTAGCGGGCGACCTCCACCGACTCCGGGAAGGGGTTCCGCCCGTAGACGGCTCGCGAGATCTCTCCCGGCCCGAGCTCGAAGAGTACGGCGCGCGACGCGTAGAGCGGCTGGGCGAGCGCGACGAGGCCCAGGGTGCACGGCAGAGCCCAGCGGAGCGCGCGGGACGGCTGGGTGGCGAGCAGGCCGCCGAGCGCGACCAGTCCGATACCGGAGAGCACGGCCAGGGCCGGAACGGCGAGTAAGCAGTAGTGGAGCCTGAACTGGAGACCCATCATTGTTCCCAGGAGTGCTGACGCGGTGAACGCTACGACGAAGGTCCGCCGGTCGCGATTCGGGTCGCGGATGACCGCACCCAGGCCGACGGCGGCGAGGGCCAGCACCACCGACGTGGACGGCGCCACCGCGCCGAGCGTGCGGGCGAGGTTGCTCCAGCCCGTCGCCGGGTCGGCCTGGTAGTAGCGCGCGTACGTGAACACCCAGAACCAAAAGGTTCTGAAAGTCCCGGCTGCCCAGAGCGCCAGACACGTGAGCGCCAGCGGCGCGGCGGCGCCGGCGAGCAAAACGGCGATGGCGCCGCGGCGCCCGACCCGAGGGTGTTCCGCGATGCCGCCGCCACGCGCGACGAACAGATAGACGACTGCGCCGACGACGAAGAGCCCCGCGCTCTGGCGTATGAGCAAGCCGAGGCCAAACAGGATTCCGCAGGTGAGCAGGCCGATCGGTCGCCAGTCGCGACCGCCTCTCCACAGAACGAGGGCTCCCGCCACGACGGGCAGCAGGGCGAAATGCTCAGCGTAGGCGGCGATGCCGAGCATTTTTGGATTCAACGACAGGGCCGCGAAGACGGCGGCCGCGGCGACGCCCACGGCCGACCCGCCGAGTCGGGCGCCGAGCAGATACGTGGCGACCGTGGTGGCCGAGGTCGTCAGGATGAGGCCGGTGCGGATCGCCGCGGGCGTTTGGCCGAAGACGGCCAGGATCAAGGCGTAGGCGCCGTAGATTCCGGGCAGCTTGAGGTTGTAGGCCAGGGAGTACGGTGGGACACCCGCGAGCAGGAGCTGGCCGAAGTAAGCGTACTCGCCCTCGTCGCGGTCGAGCGGGACGTCGAGCAGCCTGAGCCTGATCGCGGCCGCCACGGCCACCACCGTCGCGACCGCGAGCCAGGCCGGAAGCCGCGACCTCAGGGCCGCGCCTTCTCGTACACGGTGATCTTCGGCCGGTCGCCCGTTTGGCGCCAGAGATAGTTCGAGTCGTCGGTGCCGGACTCCTGGGAGATGAGCGTGACGCCGTCCCACGCGACGGGGACGCCGAAGCGCAAGGTGCTCGTCGCGAGCAACGCGGCGAGGAGCAAAAGCCCCGCGACCGCGCTATTCGCCGAGGTACGCTCGGCGGACATCGGCGTTGTCCGACAACTCGGCCGCGGTTCCGGTGAGCGCGATGGAGCCCGTCTCCAGGACGTACCCGCGATGCGCGATCGATAGCGCCATGGCCGCGTTCTGCTCGACCAGCAAGATCGTCATGCCCTGGCGGTTGATATCGATGATGGTATCGAAGATCTGCTCCACGAGGACGGGCGCCAGCCCCATGCTCGGCTCGTCCAGTAGCAGGAGCCGCGGATTCGCCATGAGCGCGCGCCCGATCGCGAGCATCTGCTGCTCGCCGCCCGACAGGGTGCCGGCGACCTGGGTAACGCGCTCGGCCAGGCGCGGGAACAATCCGAAGACCCGCTCGAGGTCGCCCGCGATTCCGGCGTCGCTCCTGAGGTATGCGCCCATCGTGAGGTTCTCGCGGACGGTCAGACGGTTGAAGATCCGCCGCCCCTCGGGCACGTGCGCGACGCCCCGCGCCACGATCGCGTGCGGCGGCACGTCGAGGAGCGACCGGTCCTGGAGGGTGATGGCGCCGCGGGTGGGGTGGAGCAGCCCGGAGATCGTCTTGAGCGTGGTCGTCTTCCCTGCGCCATTGTTGCCCAGGAGCGTGACGATCTCGCCCTGTCCGACCTCGAGGCCCACGCCCTTGAGTGCTCGAATCTCACCGTACGACACATCGAGCGACTCGACCTTAAGCACGCGGCTTCGCCCTCGGCCCGGCGCCGCGCTTGCCCAGGTAGGCTTCGATCACCCGCGCGTCGCTCTGGACCTCGCGCGGCGGCCCCTCGGCGATCTTCTCGCCGTGATCGAGCACCGTGACCCGGTCGGAGACCTCCATGACCACGCGCATGTTGTGCTCGATCAAGATAATGGCGATGCCGAGGTCGGCCACGAGCCCACGCAGCAGATGCATCAGGGCGCCCGCTTCCCCCTGGGTCATGCCGGCCGTCGGCTCGTCGAGGAGCAGCAGCGCGGGCTCGGAGGCGAGCGCGCGGGCGAGCTCGAGCCGTCGGCGATCGCCGTACGGCAGGTTGCGCGCGACGACATTCGCGCTGACCGGCAGCCCGACGCGATTCAGTAACGCGACCGCGCGGGCGGCCAGCTCGGATTCGGTCCGGCGGAAGCCCGGGCTGCGCGACAAGACATCCCACAGACGGAGCGAGATACGCGAGTTCATGCCGACGAGCACGTTCTCGATCGCCGTCATGTTGGCGAAGAGCCGGATGTTTTGGAATGTGCGGCAGATGCCGAGCGCCGTGATCTGGTCGGGGCGCAGACCGAGCAGCGGCTGGTCGCGGAAGGTCACGCTGCCCTCGTCCGCCGCGTAGAGACCGGTGAAGATGTTGAAGAGCGTCGTCTTGCCGGCGCCGTTGGGTCCGATGATCGACGAGATTCCACGGTCGACGGCGAAGTCCACGCCGTGCAGCGCCGTGAGCCCGCCGAACCGTTTCGTGACGCCCCGGGCTTCGAAGAGGGCCGGCACGGTCGCGGACTCTACGCCGCCGCCCCGCGCGGTGTCCCAGCGGCGCGCCCCGGCTTCAATGAGCGAGCTCGCGCTGGCGACGGCGCGCGGGGAAGATCCCTTGCGGGCGGAAGATCATCATGAGGACGCGTTGAGCCAGAGCGAGAATCCCTTCAAGACCTGAAGATTCAGCACGGTCACGACGGTGGCCCCGACGATCGCACCGGGAATCGAGCCCATCCCGCCCAGGATGACCATGGCGAGGACGCCGATCGACTCGAGGAAGGTGAACGACTCTGGGTTGATGAAGACCTGCTTGGCCGAGAACAGAACGCCCATCACGCCGGCGAACGACGCGCCGCAGGCGAACGCCATGAGCTTCATGCGCACGAGCGACACGCCCATGGCCCGCGCGGCCAGCTCGTCCTCGCGGATCGCCTCCCACGCCCGGCCGATGTGCGAATCCTCGAGCCGGCGGTTGACGATGACGACTGCTACCACGATGAGTAAGGCGAGGAAGTAGAAGTACTCGCCGTACGGAAGGCCGAACGGCTTCGCCAGGACCCGGATGACCTCACCGAAGCCCAGGGTGACGATGGCCAGATAGTCGCCGTGCAGCCGTAGCACCGGCAAGCCGAGCAGGATTCCAGTGGTCGCCGCCGTGGCGAGACCGACGAAGAGAAAGATATAGAACCACCAGCCCGCCAGCGGGAACATGTCGCCGCCGAAGATGACGTTGGCGTGTGGCGACCCGAGGATCGCCCAGGAGTACGCGCCGACGGCGAAGAAGGCCACGTAGCCGAGATCCAGGAGTCCCGCCAGCCCGACGACGATGTTGAGGCCGAGTGCCAGCGCCACGAAGATCCCGACCTGCGTCGCGACCTCGAGATAGTAGCTGTTGAAGTACCCGATCGTCGGCATCAGCACCAGCAGGCTGATCGTCAAGAGCGCCCAGCGTAGCCGTTCCGGTATCCGCGCCTTGTAGACGAAGAGCAGCGAGCTCTGGAACAGGAGGAAGATCAGGACGGAGCGCGGAAACGTGGCGACCGCGACCGCGGACAGCCCGACCAGCGCCACGGCGATCAATGACCAGATCACGCTCGCTCCCGCACCACTTCGCCGAGGAGGCCCTTGGGCCGGAAGATCAGGATCAAGATCAGCATCGAGAAGGCGAGGATGTCCTTGTACTCGGCGCCGAACGCTCCGCCCGTGAGCAGGGACAAGTAGGCGGCCGCGAACGCCTCCAGGAGCCCGAGGACGAGCCCGCCGACCATGGCGCCGGGAATGTTCCCGATGCCGCCGAGCACCGCCGCGGTGAAGGCCTTCAGGCCGGGGATGAAGCCGCTGTAGGGGTTGATCAGGCTGTACTGAACGCCGAACAGCACGCCCGCGGCACCGCCCATGGCCCCGCCGATCAAGAACGTGAGCGAGATGATCCGATTGACATCGATGCCCATGAGGCTCGCCGCCGCCTGATCCTCAGCCACCGCACGGATCGCGGTCCCGACCTTCGTGCGGTTCACGATCAGGTGGAGGGCCAGGAGCATCAGGAGCGCCCCGCTGATGACCACGAGCGACTTGACCGAGACGTCGATGTTCTCGGTGATGTCGAAGCGGCGGTTGAGAGCGTCCATCGTCGGGTACACGAGATTGAAGGCGTTTCGCCAGAGCGACTCGACGAGGCGGATGAGGTCCTGCAGGAAGAAGGAGATCCCGATTGCGGAGATCAGCGGAATCAACCGGGGCGCACCGCGCAGCGGACGGTAGGCGATCCGCTCCACCGTGACGGCGAGCAGCCCGCTGGAGGCCATGCCGGCTACGAGGACCAGCAAGAGCACGAGCGGCCAGGGAAGACCGTCGAGGAGCCCGATGCTCTTCAGGCCGAGAAGGATCTCGACGCCGACGAAGGCGCCGAAGATGAAGATCTCGGAGTGCGCGAAGTTGATGAACTCGAGGACGCCATAGACCATCGTGTAGCCGAGCGCGATGAGGGCGTACATGAAGCCGAGAGTGATGCCGTCGAGAAGTACCTGCGGAAAGATCCCGATCAGAAGCTCGACGTCCATATTCTAGGCCGCAAAGTCGGAGGGGGCGGCAGGTGCGGCGATCGCCAGCTGCTTGACGATCTTGTTGGTGCCCCAGTTCGCCGGATCGTCGCTGGCGACCTGCAACACGAAGTACAGCGCCTTCTTGCGGTCGCCCTTGCCGTCGAACTCGATGTCGCCGGTGATGCCGTTGGGCAGCTTGGTCTTGCGGACGGCCGTCGCGACGTCTTCGCGCGTCGGCACCTTGCCGCCCTTCGCCGCCGCCTCGATACCCTTGAGGGCGATCGTGGCCGCATCGTAGGCCTCGGCCGCATACGGCTCGGGGTTCTTGCCGAACTTCTTCTTGAACTCGTCGACGAAGGCCTTGGCTCTCGGGAGCTCTGAGGCGGGCCCGGCCGCCGAGGTGTAATACATGCCGACCACGGCCTTGCCGGCGATCTTCGTCAGATCCGACGAGTCCATGCCGTCGGGGCCGAAGAACTTGCCCTTGACGCCTTTCTCGCGGGCCTGCTTGAAGAACGGCGCCGCCTGGTCGTAGATGCCGCCGAAGTAGATCACGTCCGGGTTCTTGGCCTTCATCGGCGTGACGATCGGGTCGAAGTTCGACTTCTCCTCGGTGCCCTCGAAGCCGACGATCTTCAGGCCCTTCTTCTCGGCGTCGGCCTTGAAGAACTCGGCGACGCCCTGACCGTACGGCGTCTTGTCATGGATGATGTAGACGGTCTTGGCCTTCATTGTGGCATGCGCGAACTCGGAGCCGACGACGCCCTGGACGTCGTCACGCCCGCAGACGCGGTTCACGTTCGGGTAGCCGCGGTCGGTCACGACCGGGTTGGTGTTCGCGGGCGAGATCATCGCGAGCGAGACTTCCTTGTAGACCTCGGAGGACGGGATCGCGACGCCCGAGTTCAGGTGCCCGATGATCGCGAGGATGTCCTTGTCGGCGATGATGTTCTTGGCGTTCGCCACGCCGACGTCGGGCTTGGCCTGGTCGTCGAAGGGCACGAGCTCGACCTTGAAGCCCTGCTTCTCGAGCGCGCCCTTGAATTTCTCGATGGCGAGCTGCGCGCCGAGCTTGATGCCCTCGCCGAGCGCCGCCTGACCGCCGCTGAGAGGGCTCTGCGTGGCGATCTTGATGGTGCCCTTGCTACCTTGCGCCTCGAGATTCGAGGCCGGGAGTAGCCCCACGGCCAGAATGGCGGCGAGCGCAAGAACGAGAAAGCCCCTGTGACGGATCATCAGTGCCCTCCTTAGACGATTAAGGCGCGATTTCGGTCACGTGACGAGTGCCGGTCGGCGCGGCGACATTATAGCGACGCGCGCCGCGTCAAGTCACGTTCCGCGCGGATCGCCGCGACGAATTCGCGGGTCGCGGCGGCCGGATCGGAGGCTCCGCAGACCGCCGAGATCACCGCGACGCCGTCGGCGCCCGCGCGAATCACCTGGGCCACGTTCGCGCGGGTGATTCCGCCGATCCCGACCAGGGGCGCCCTGGTCTCCGGCCGAACGGCCCGAAGCAGCTCAGGGCCCACGAGCTCGAAATCAGGCTTGGTTTGCGTCGGGAACATCGAGCCGACGGCGATGTAGTCGGCGCCGTCCGCCTGCGCCTGCCGGGCCTGGGCGACACTGTGGGTCGAGCGGCCCAGCACCATTCCCGGGCGCAGGAGGGGCCTGGCGGCTCGCGGGGGCAAGTCGCGTTCACGATGAACGTGACGCCGGCCCGCCGGCACCGGTCACGCAGCCGCTCGGCCAACGGCAAGAGGCGACCGGTGGGCCATTCCTTCTCGCGAAGCTGAATCATGCGGCAGCCGCCGGCGATCGTCGCGTCGAGGATCTCTTCGAGGTCACGGCCGCGAGCGGCCGCTCGATCGAGGATGACGTACAGCGAGGGGTCCATCAGCCGCGGCGTCGGACCAGGTCGACCTTGCTGACACGGCCCTCCTGGAAGGCCGGGTCGTCCAGGACTCTCAGATGGAACGGGATCGAGGTCTTGACGCCTTCGAGCACCGTCTCGCGGAGGGCGCGGCGCATCCGGTCGATCGCCTCCTCACGGCTACCGCCCCGAACGATGATCTTGGCAAGCAGCGAGTCGTAGAACGGCGGGACGGCGTAGGGCGCCATCAAGTGGCTATCGACCCGGACGTTGAAGCCACCGGGCGGCACCCACATCGTCACGCGGCCGGCGCTCGGGGCGAAGGTCTCGGGATCCTCGGCGTTGACTCGGCACTCCATCGCGTGGCCCTCGAACCGCACGGCGTCCTGTCGATAGCCGAGTGGCTCGCCGATCGCGATCCGGATCTGCTCGCGGACGAGATCGATCCCGGTGATCATCTCGGTCACCGGATGCTCGACCTGGATCCTGGTGTTCATCTCGATGAAGTAGAAGTCGCCTTCTTCGTCGACCAGGAACTCGACCGTGCCCGCGCTGACGTAGTTGACGGCCGCCGCCACGGTAAGCGCGGCCTTGCGCAGGCCGTCGCGCGTCCGGTCGGTCAGGAGCGGCGCGGGAGACTCCTCGATGAGCTTCTGGTGTCGCCGCTGGACCGAGCAGTCGCGCTCCCCGAGGTGCACGCGGATGCCGTTGCGGTCGCCGAGCACCTGCACCTCGACGTGGCGCGCGTTCTGGATGTACTTCTCGCAGTAGACCTCGGACGAGCCGAACGCCGCGCCGGCCTCGGACTGACAGGCGTCGAAGGCCTGCACGACCTCGCCCCGCTCCCTGACGATCCGCATCCCGCGACCACCGCCGCCGGCCGCCGCCTTGAACATGATCGGGTAGCCGATGCGATCGGACACCTCGAGCGCCTCGCCGGAGCCCTTGAGCGCCACCTCGCTGCCCGGGATCACCGGAACGCCCGCCTGCATGGCGATCTGACGCGCCTGCGCCTTGTCGCCCATCAGGCGGATGGCCTCGGGCGACGGGCCGATGAACGTGATCGAGCACGCCCGGCACACCTCGGCGAAGGCCGGGTTCTCGGCGAGAAATCCGTAGCCCGGGTGAATGGCCTCGCTGTCGGTGACGGCGGCGGCTGAAATGATCGCGGGGATGTTGAGGTAGCTCTCTCGCGCCGAGTCGGGCCCGACGCAGATCGTCTCGTCGGCCAGCCGCATCGGCAACGAATGGGCGTCGGCCTTCGAGTGGGCGAGCACCGAGCGGATCCCGAGCTCGCGGCACGTGCGGATGATCCGCAGCGCGATCTCACCCCGGTTCGCGATCAGGATCTTGTGGAACACGTGTCAGCCGCCGAGGACCCGCCGCCACTGGGACTCGAGCTCGGTCAGGCGCAGCCCGTAGACGCGCGGCATCGCCTCGGCCATGGTCTCGCCGGCGCCGAGCCGGGCCAGGAGCTCGCGCAGCGGCTCGATCCCGCCGCGGTCGAGGAGATCGCGGACGATCCAGAGCGCGATGTCGTAGCCGGCGCGCGCGCGGAGGGGATCGGAGTCGCCGGCCAGCGCCTCCACGCCGGTGAGTGTGAGACCGGCCGGAGCCCGGAGGATCGGGTCCGACGTCGCGCCCTCGAGGACCTGAGCCAGCCCTTCGTGGAGCCAGCGAGGCGCGCGGCCCCGCGCCAGCTCGTGAATCACGGCGTGGGCGTACTCGTGGACCACGAGGCGCTCCAGCTCGGGAGCCGGCGGGCTGACGCGGCCGACCGGGAGCCGGATCTTCCCGTCGAAGAGCCCGCTCGCCCATGCGTGGACGCGCGTGACGTCGCGGAACTCGCGATACTCGTATAGCACGACCGTCGTCCGCTGTTGCGGGACGTACGCGAGCGTCCGGCCGACGCGCGCGGCCGCCGCCTCGAGCTGGGCGACAAGCTCACGCCGGACGCCTGCGTCGAGGGTCTCGCGGTATTTCACGACGAAGCGCGGCGTGATCTCGCGCCGGAAGCCCGCCTCGGCGCGCCACTCCCGCTCGACCTTGTCGAGCAATCGGCGCGCGGTTTCGTTGGTCGGCTCGTGCTCGAGTACCGACTTGAGATTGACGACGGCCTGCGCCGGGTTGTCGCGGCGGTCATGCAGATGCGCGAGCAAGAGCCGAACCTCCGGGTCATACTCCACCCGGGCGGCCTTCTCGAGCGGCGCGAGCGCGTCGTCGGGGCGACCGGCGTGGACCGCGGCGACCCCGAGCCCTTTCAGGAGCGCCGGATCGTCCGGTGTCTCGGTCAGGCCCTTGGTGAACAGCACGACCGCCTCGTCCGGTCGTCCCTCGCGGAGCTCGTGCCAGCCCCAGCCCTCGAAGCAGCGGACCACGTCCTGACGTCGCGCCACACTCGCCGGATCGTCCGCGGCGGCGAGGCCGAACTTCTCGCACGCGCGCGGAAATTGCCCGGTCGCGTACAGCCGGATGGCCTCCTCGGTGACCGCCTGCGCGTCGTGCGCACGAAGGGATGCGAACACGACGGTCCGCTCGGCGCCGCCCCGCTCGTACCGCCGACCTTCGCGCCAGCCGAGCAGCAGCGCGGCGCCGCCGAGCAGCAGCGCGGCGAGGACGAGCAGGCGGAGGTGACGGAAGAGGGGCACGCCTGGGCTCAGCGCGCGGGATCGATCAGGAACAGAGATTGGCCGAACTCGACCGGGTGCGCGTTCTCGACGAAAATTTTGACGACCCGCCCGGCCACCTTGGACTCGATCTCGTTCATGAGCTTCATCGCTTCGATGATGCAGAGGATCTGGCCTTCCTTCACGAGATCGCCTTCGCTGACGTAGGGATCCGCCGTCGGCGAGGACGCGCGATAGAAGGTTCCGACCATCGGCGCTTCGATCGTCACGCCCGAGGCGGACTCGATCTCGGCGGCGGCCGGCCGCTCGACGGACGCCACGGCGGGCGCGGCGGCGACGGGCGCGGACGCGACCCCCCCGCGCTGCAGACGCACGCGAACATCACCGACGGTCACGTCGATCTCGGAGAGACCGAGCTCGGTCAGCAGGGTGCCGAGCTTGCGCGCGAGCTCGACAGGCGCGCCCTCGCCCGCGCCGGGTTGGCGGCGCCGCTTCGCCATCAGGCACCCGCCGTGGCGACGCGGCCGAGATACTCGCCGGTCCGGGTGTCCACCTTGACCACGTCACCCTCGCTCAGGAAGAGCGGTACCTGGACGACGGCGCCCGTCTCGAGCGTCGCGGGCTTCGTCCCGCCCTGGGCGGTGTCGCCGCGGACGCCGGGATCGGTGCGGGCGATCGCGAGCTCGACGAAGTTGGGGAGCTCGACGCCCGCCGGCGAGCCGGCGATGTAGAGAACGTCCACCTCGGTGTTCTCCCTCAGGTACTCCCGCGCCTCGCCGACCTCGTCGGCCGAGAGCGAGAGCTGCTCGTACGTCTCGGTGTCCATGAAGTTGTAGCGGTCGTCCTTGTAGAGGAACTGCATGTGCTTCTCTTCGAAGTCGACCAGCTCGACCTTTTCGCCGGAGCGGAAGGTGTTGTCGATGACCTTGCCGAGCTTCATGTGC
>WNFK01019656.1_pt1 | contig 18366 bp, 19 predicted proteins | sample 5400281 | NCBI WGS metagenome assembly WNFK01 (sample SAMN13153350, study PRJNA577476) | soil metagenome | isolation source: 20 cm soil on Douglas fir-dominated hillslope | place: USA:California | collected 2013-09-17 | reverse complement strand
GGCGTGGTGATTCCAGGCCCGGTGAAGGTCTCGTTCAAGGAGTGGCCGGTGCCCACGCCTGGGTCCCGGCCGCACGATCCGCTGGCCACCGCCGACGGCGCCCTCTGGTACACGGGGCAGATGGCCAACGTGCTCGGGCGGCTCGATCCGAAGACGGGCCGGTTCAAGGAGTATCCGCTCCCGACGCCGCACGGGGGCCCCCACGGGCTCGTGGCGGATCAGGCGGGCAACATCTGGTACACCGCGAACGCGGGCGGCCTGATCGGCAAGCTCGAGCCGAAGACCGGCGCGGTCACCGAGTACAAGATGCCGGATCCGGCGGTGCAGGACCCGCACACCCTGATCTTTGACCGGAGCGGGATCCTGTGGTTCACCGCCCAGAACGCCAACCGGGTGGGGCGGCTCAATCCGAAGACGGGCGAGATCACGCTGGTGACTCCGCCAACGCCGAAGTCGCGGCCCTACGGGATGGCGGTGAGCTCGAAGGGCGCGGTGTTCTACGTGGCCTTCGGGAGCAACCGGGTGGGGAGCGTCGATCCGATGACGATGGAGATCCGCGAGTATCCGTTGCCGGATGCGGCCTCGCGTCCGCGGCGGATCACGATCACTCGAGACGACGTCGTCTGGTACACGGACTTCTCGCGCGGCTATCTGGGCCGGCTCGACCCCGCGACCGGTCAGGTGTCATCTGGTACAGCGAGTCCGGAGCAACGCCGAACACGGTGGTGCGGTTCGATCCGAAGACCGCGAAGTTCCAGAGCTGGGCGATCCCGGGGGGCGGCAACATCGTGCGCAACACCTCGGTCACCCGCGAGGGCGACTTCGTGCTCGCCAACAGCCTGGTCAATCGGGTAACCCTGGTCAAGATCACGAGGTAAGGAAGCGGGTCGAGGAGGATCGCGGATGGACGATCCACGCGGCGTATCGCGGCGCGCGCTGCTCTTGAGCGCGGGCGTGGGCCTCGGGGCCGTGACGGTGGATGGGGCGAGGAAGCCGTTGCTCGCCCAGGCCGACCGGCCGAGGGCTGACGAGCGGTGGAGCGCCGAATACGTGGCCCGCAAGGGCGACGTGTCGCTCGCGCTCTATCGGAAGCGAATCGGCCCGCCGCAGGCCGGGGAGCGGCCGGTGCTCTTCCTGGTCCACGGCTCGTCGGTCTCGGCCAAGCCGAGCTTCGACCTCACGGTGCCGGGCCGGGGCGAGTATTCCCTGATGAACGTGTTCGCGGGGTACGGATTCGACGTGTGGACGATGGACCACGAGGGCTACGGCAAGTCGGCCCGCACCGCCGGTAATTCCGACGTCGCGAGCGGGGTGGAGGATCTCAAGGCCGCGAGCGAGGTCGTCGTCCGGGAGACCGGCCAGCCGCGGGCCCACTTCTACGGAGGCTCCTCCGGGGCGCTGCGCGCGGCGGGGTTCGCCATGGCCCGGCCGGAGCGAGTCGACCGGCTCATCCTCGAGGCCTTCACCTGGACGGGAAAGGGCTCGCCCACGCTCGGCAAGCGCGCCGAGCAGGTCGACTACTACCGCACGCACAACCGGCGCCCCCGGGGGCGCGACATGATCCGATCCATCTTCACCCGCGACAAGCCGGGCACGTCGGATCCGGCCGTGGCCGAGGCTCTGGCCGACGCCGAGCTTCCATTCGGCGACACGATCCCGACCGGGACCTACCTCGACATGACGGCGAATCTCCCGGTGGTCGACCCGCGGCGGGTCAAGGCTCCGGTCCTCATGGTCCGGGGCGAGCACGACGGTATCGCGACGGAGGACGACCTCCTCGACTTCTTCCGCCGCCTGCCGAACCCGGATCGACAGTTCATCGTCCTGGCCGGCGCCTCGCACGCGGTCGCGCTCGGCCTGAGCCGGGGTCAGCTGTGGCACGTGGTGCGCGCATTTCTCACCCTGCCGACCGCCTGAAGGGGACACCTCCATGTGCTTCATCGATACCGACGGGATGGGCGCCCGGTCGCCGTTGTCGCGGCGCGGGTTCTTGGGTGGCCTCGTGGCGGGGGCGGCGGCCGCTGCGAGCCTGGGGGGATCGCTCGTCCTGCCCGGCGTGGCCGCGGGCGCCGAGCCGGCGCCCGCGGGCGGGGGGCCCGGCGCGGCCGGGGTGAGCTTCAAGTGGTTCGGCACCAACGGCTGGGAGATCACCTTCGGCAACAAGACCATCCTGGTGGATCCCTGGTTCAACCGCTTCGAGTCCGGCTTTCTCCAGAACAAGCTGAATCACGACACGCTGCTCCCGACCGACACCGCGCTCATCGACCAGCACGTGAAGAAGGCCGACCAGATCCTGATCGGGCACGGCCACTGGGACCACATGGCCGACGTGCCCTACATCGCCAAGAAGACGGGCGCGATGGTCATCGGCTCCGAGACCCACGCCAACGTGATGCGGGCGGCCGGCGTGCCCGAGGGCAAGATCGTCCAGGTCAAGGGCGGGGAGTACATGCAGTTCGACGGCTACAGCATCGAGGTCTTCCCGAGCGTCCACTCGATGGGCGGCACGAAGAAGTACGCGGTGCCGGGCCACCTCGTGTCGGTGCCCGCGTCGCCGCCGACCAAGGTCGGCGACCTGCCGGAGGGCGACACCCTCATCTACGTGCTCCGGATCGCCGGGAAGTACACGGTCTTCCTCATGAGCTCCGGCAACTACATCGAGCGGGCCATCGCCGGCCTCAAGCCCGACGTGGCCCTCGTCGCCCCGCTCTTCTCCAACAACACGGTCGACTTCAGCTCGCGGCTGGTCCGGGCCCTCGGGTACCCGAAGCTGGTGCTGCCCACCCACTGGGACAACTTCGAGGCGCCGCTCACCGGTACCCCGACGGATCTCCGCGCGGTCTACGGCGACCCGGCCAACCTGGACCTCTGGGTGAAGGAGATGAAGAAGCTCACCCCGCAGACCCGGATCGTGACGATGCCGTACTTCGGCTCCTACGCCCCGTAGCCCCGTGACGCGCCTGGCCGCCGCGTGCCTGATGGGCTGGGCGGCGACCACCAACTACACGAACCACGCGGCGGTGCTCCCGCTCCTGATGGCGGAGCTGGGGTTCGGCCCGGTCCAGGCCGGTCTGCTCTCCACCGCGTTCTTCGTCACCCTCGCGGTCGGGTGCGTGCCCGCCGGCCTGCTGATCGATCGCCTCGGGCCCACCGGGGTGGGCACCGCGGGCCTGATCGCGGTCTTCGCGAGCAATCTCGCGCTCGGCCACGCGCGGGACTTCCCCGACCTGGTGCTCATCAAGGTGGTGGGAGGTCTCGGCTGCGCCCTGGCCTTCATCGCGGGGATGCGCTACGCCGCGCTGGTCGTGCCGCCGCCGCGCGTGCCCCGGGCCCTCGGGCTCTACGGGGGGTTCGTCCAGCTCGGCGGCGGCACCTCGCTCTACCTGATCCCGCTCCTGGCGAGCCGGCTCGGCTGGCGCCGGGCCTTCATCGTCTCGTCCGGGCTGATCGCGCTGTCGACCGTGGGCTGGCTCGCGCTGGCCCCCCGGGTTCGCCCGTCCCTCGCCGCCGCGCCGCTCACCGAGGCCATGCGCAGCCTGAAGGTGTGGACGCTCGGGCTGGTGCACACCGCCACCTTCGGGCTCGCGGTGCTGATCGGGATCTGGATCACCACGTTCCTGGTCCACGACTTCGCCCTGTCGCTGGTGAGCGCGGGCGCCGCCGGCTCGGCCATCTTGGCGCTCGGGGTGCTCTCGCGCCCGCTCGGAGGATGGCTGGTCGACCGGGGCGCGCTGGGCGCCCGCGCGGTCATGACGCTCACCGTGCTGGCCGGCGCCGGCGGGCTCCTGGCTCTCGCCTGGCCCGGCCGGCCGCTGATCGTCGCGGCGGCGGCCATCGTCGTGCTGGGAGTGGCGTTGAGTGCGCCCTACGCCGCGGTCATGCATACCACCGCGGCCATCCTGCCCCGGGCGCCGGGCGCCGCGGTCGGGCTCGTCAGCGGCCTGGGCGTGCTCGGCATTGCGCTCGGCGCCCCGGCGGTGGGCGCCCTCTTCGCCTCGACCGGCAGCTTCACGCTGCCATTCGGCGCCCTGGCCGCCTATTCCCTGCTGGTCCTCTGGGCCCTCTTCTCCCTCTGACGGCGGCCCTCAATGCGGCAGGGCCCGCGCGGCGGAGAGGATCTCCTGCTCGGAGGGGAACTTCCCGATCCCGGCGACCCCTTCGGTGGCGCACTCGATGTAGGTCCAGCGGACGATGCCCTCCCGGTCGATCAGGAAGACCCCTTTGAGCTGAGGCCACTGGCGGTTCATGTCGGCCTCGTCGACGGCGGTGCCCGGGTACCCGTCCTTCTGCGCGAGCGCCATGGCCGCTTCACGGACGGGCACGGGCCCTGGCAGCTCACCGGTGGGATTCACCCGGGCCGCGTCGAGGGCCTCCATGAACTCCGGGGTGGGGGTCGGCTTCGGGATCCCGTACGCGCGGTGCGTGGCGAGCTCCGGGTCGGCGCCCAGGCGCAGGCGAGTCGGGCGGTATTTGAAGTAGAGCCGCGCGTTCTCGGGCGGAGTGGCCACGACCGCGAGCGTCTCCACTCCGAGCGCCTTGAGCTTGCCCTCGCTCGTCCCCAGCTGGGCGATCTGCCGCCGGCAAAACGGGCACCACAGCCCGAGGAGCAGGGCCAGGAACACGGAGTTTCGGCCCCGGTAGTCGGACAGGGTCACCGTCTTGGTCCCGTCGACGGCGGGCAGCGTGAAGTCGGGGGCGGGCTCGCCGGGGGTCACGGGCGCGCGCATGTCGGTCGTCATGGTCGAGCTCCTTCGAATGCGGATGGGTCCTCGGTCCAGGCCGGCGGGCACGGTGGTAGCCAGCCTGGGAAGTTTCCTGCTCCAGATAGCGAATCTCGACGGATCAGACCTGGCCCCGGTCTCGGCAAGGGTTCGATTTCCCGATCATGCCGCGGTGGCCCGGCTCTTGCCTGGGAGATAGCCGAATCTACCATGAGCTTTGCCTGCCAGAGCGACAAGCGCTGCGAGCACCCGCTGAAGGACTGCGCGGCGGTCCGGGGGGACTACTGCCTGGTCTGCCACCATGGCTCGACCCTGGCGACGCCCGCGCGCCGCTCGACGCTGGCGGGCCCCCGGCGGGATCAGCGTGGGATGTCCGCGATCCTGCGCGAGATCCGGCAGCGCCGCGGGCGCCGGGACTGACCGGCCCGCTCCCTCAGCCCTTCACCCCGCCCGACCCCCACCCCTGTACGAGGTAGCGCTGCACCGCCGCGAAGAAGCAGACGGGGGGCACCGTGATCATCACCCCCGCGGCCATGATCATGCCCCAGTCCACGATGGTGGCGTTGAACAGGTCGTTGACGCCCACCGGCAGGGTCTTCAGCTCCTCGGAGGTGATGAGGACCAGGGCGAACAGGAAGTCGTTCCAGGCCAGGATGAAGGTGAAGATCGCGGCCGCGATCAGACCGGGCAATGCCAGCGGCAGCACCACGTGCCACACCGTCCGCCCCCGCCCGGCCCCGTCGACCAGGGCCGCCTCCTCCAGCTCGAGCGGGATCGACTGGAAGAACGCGCGCAGCACCCAGAGGCAGAAGGGCAGGCAGAACGTGGTGTAGGACAGCACCAGGGCCAGGTGGGTGTTCACGATCCCGAGCTGCTTCACCAGGATGTAGAACGGGATGATGATCATGATCGGCGCGAACATGTAGGTGAGCAGGATGAGGCCCGCCACCGCGTCGCGCCCGCGGAAGCGGTAGCGGGTGAGGGAGTAGGCCCCCAGCGAGGAGACCGCGAGCGTGAGCAGGACGGTGGCCCCCGCCACCGCCACGCTATTGCGGAAGAAGACCAGGAAGCTCGTGTCGGCGAAGAGGCGCCGGAAGTTCTCGAGGGTCGGGTGCAGCGGCACGAAGCGCGGAGTGGCGAAGATCTCCCCGGAGGGCTTGAGCGCGGTCGAGAGCATCCAGAAGAGCGGGAAGGCCGCCCCGACCAGCAGGACGAGCCCGGCCGCGTAGAGGGGCCCGGCCCGCCTCACGAGAACACCTCCTCGGTCCGGAACATGCGGAAGTAGACCGCGGTCGCGGCGAGCAGCATCGCGAACATGATGACCGCGAGCGCGGCCCCCATCCCGGCCTGCAGGTAGGTGAAGCTGCGCGAGTAGGCGTAGACCGGCAGGGTGCGGATGTAGCGGCTCACCCCGCCTTCGCCGGCCAGAAGCCAGACCGTGTCGAACTTGGTGAACATCCAGATGGAGCGCAGCAGCACGATCACGAAGAGCACGCTCGCGGTCTGGGGCAGCGTGACGTGGAGGAACCGGCGCCAGGTGGAGGCGCCGTCCACCGTCGCGGCCTCGTACAGCTCGGGCGCGATCGTCTGCAGCCGCGCCAGGTAGGTCACCACCACGAACGGGAAGAACTGCCAGACGCTCGTGACGATCAGCGCGGTCATGATGTAGTCCGGCCCGAGCCAGGCCACCGGGGTCCGCACGAGCCCGGCCTGCTGGAGCAGGTGATTGACGAGGCCGTAGGAGTCGTTGAGCAGCCACTTCCACAGGATGACCGCCACGATGGTGGGGATCATGTACGGGAACAGCACGAAGCCGCGTAGGAGGTTGCGCCCGCGGAAGGCCTCGTTCAGCAGCAGCGCCGCGGGCACCCCGACCCCGAGCTGGAGCACCATGGTCACGCCCGCGTAGACGCTGCCGTAGTAGAAGCTGGTCCAGAACTCGGGGTCGCTCGCGAAGTAGCGGTAGTGGCGCAGGCCCACGAAGGCCTGCACCGGCATGAAGGCGTGCTTGTCGAACAGGCTGAGCCAGACGTTGTAGAGGACGGGGAAGACGACCAGCCCGCCCAGCAACAGGAGCGACGGGGCGAGGAGGAGCCAGCCGACGAGCGCGCTCTTCCTCACTCGCCCCGCCCGGGACCCGCGACTACGACCAGCGCTTGTGGCCGAGCTGGGCGAGCAGCTCCTCGGCGCGCTTCTGGGCGCGGTCGGCCTCGCCCTTCGGGTTCTTGCCGCCCACCATGACCTCCACCACCATGTCGGCCACGATGCTCGAGCCGTCCAGCTCGGCGAGGAAGGGCAGGAGGTTGTCCTCCGGCCGGGTGAAGCCGAGCGGAAGGAAGCGGTTGCCGCGGAGGCCGGCCAGCATCACCTCGTGCCAGGCCTTCCACTTCTTGATGCGCTCGTTGGCCAGGTAGGCGGGGTCGTTGAGCATGGACGTGAAGATCGGGGTGAGATGGATCGGCACCGAGTGGCAGTACTGGAGGTAGTGCTCCTTCTTGTAGAAGAGCCGCAGGAACTCGAAGGCCTCGTTGGGGTACTTGGACTGGCTGAAGACGGCCCAGTTCTCCCCGTCGAGCGCGGAGATGCCGACCTTGCCGGATGGACCGTGGGGGCGAAGCATGGGCATGAAGTGCTCGGGGTCGCGCATGTTGTCGGGGGCGTACTTCTCGATGTAGCCGATGGCCCGCGCGCCGGAGAGGTAGCTCATCGCGATCTTGCCGGTGGCGAGCGCGGCCTGGGTGTCGAGGTACTTCTGGCCCGACCAGCCCTGGGACTGGAACTTGTTCAGCTTCTGGAGGTAGTCGAGCGTCTCCAGCATCGATTTGCTGTTGAGCTGGGGCCGCCACGTCTTGGCGTCGACCCACGAGCCGCCGTTGCCGGCCAGCCACTCCGCCGGGTGCACGAAGCCCATGTAGAGCTTCTCGCCCGGCATCTGGAACGCCTGGCGACCGTCCTCGGTGAGGGCGGCGCACAGCTTGAGCATGTCGTCGTAGGTCTCGGGGACCTTGAGCCCCTTCTTCACTCTCAGATCGCGGCGCTCGCAGAAGTAGGTCGCGCCCATCGCGTGGGTGATCCCGTAGTACTTGCCGTCGAAGTACTGGAGCTTCCGGGTCGCCTCGTGAATGTCGCTCTCGCCCACCGACCGGATCAGCTCGTCCATCGGGCGCAGCAAGTTCTTGGTATAGAGCGACGCGGTCATGAACGGGTTGAGGTGGGTCAGGTCGGGCGGGCTGCCCGCCGCGAGCGAGGCCAGGAGCTTGGTGTTGAGGTCACCCCAGCCGAGCGCCTGCTGGCGCACCTTGAAACCGGGGAACTTCTTCTCGAACTCGGCGATGCTCGTGTCCTGGATGACCTTGACCGTCTGCGGCTCGACCTCGGTGTGCCAGACTTGCAACTCGCGCACCGGCTGGCCGATCACCGCGGGAGCCCGGCCGAGGGTGACCGCGCCGGCCACCGCGCCGGTGCCGGCCAGGAAACGACGACGAGAGATGCGGGGCGACGATGCGGGAGTGTGAGCCATGAGTGCCGCTCCTTCCGTGGTGCCTTCGTTGGCCTCCGAAAGTGCCGGATCCGCCTCGACCGCCGCCGAGTCTACGCGGCCTCCGCCGGGTGTCAATGTCTTCGTGCTCCTGGCTCCCGCGCCCCCGGGGCTTCCCCGCGGTGCTAGCATGAAGGTGACGTCAACCGATCGACCGGAAAGGAGTTCGTCATGACACGGAGACTGGGCTGGCTGGGGGTCGCTCCGGCATTCCTCATGGTCGTGGGCCTGGGCGCGGGCACCGCCGTCGCCGCCGACAAGACCAAGGTCGACGAAGCCACGAAGCAGGTCCAGCAGCTGTTCAAGGGCATCGGCAACACCATCGTCGAGGGCGCCAAGTTCAGCGGCAACACGATCGCGGAGGCGTTCAAGAAGTAGAGCGACTCACTTCGGCGGGGCGCCGCCCGGCCGGCAGGTGTAGGTGAGCCACCAGCCGAGCGGATCCTTGATCCGCACCGTGTCGGCGCCCACCGCGGTGACGTCCTTGCGGCGGTAACGCGCCACGATCTCGCGCCGCGTGGCGCGGCAGCCTCGCGCGGTCTCGTAGCTCCCGACCGGGGTCCACGTGTCGTTGAACTCGCCGCTCGTCTGCCCGTCCTTCTTCTCCCACAGGACCCAGGGATCCGCCGCCGCGGCGGGCGAGACCAGGGCGACCAGCAGGATCGACAGGACCACCACCGGGCGCGGGTACTGGACCAAAGTCCAATAGGCAGTCGGCGCCCCGATCCATACAGTGCGGGGATGGCGTCCAGCAAGTGCGAGACCTGTGGCAAGGACCTGAGCGTGGGAGTGGAGCGGTTCTGCGGTCCCGAGTGCCGCCTCCGGTTCACCGAGGGACTCAGGAAGGGCACTCCGCGCCATCCCGGACGCCGAGCTGCCTGGAGACTTCGTCGGCGGGGAGGCTGAAAAGGAGAGCGCAGTGTTCCTGTCCCGGTTCCTGATCGCGTTCGTCATCCTGTTCGTCGCCTGGGTTCTCGGCGGGTTCGTCTTCCACGTCGCGGGCGGCCTGATCCACATCCTCCTGGTGGTCGCGCTCATCGTGCTGGTGGTTCACTTCCTGCGCGGTCGGCCGTAGCCCGCGCCGGATGTGCTTCGCGTGCAAGAGCGACGGCCGCTGTGACCACTCCCTGAACGATTGCGCCACCGTGAAGGGCGAGTACTGCCTCGTCTGCCACCACAACTCGTCCCTCTCGGTCCCCGCCCGCCGGTCGACGACGCTCGGGCCCCGGAAAGACCGCCCGAGCCTCTCCGCGCTCCTGCGCGAGATCCGGCAGCGCCGAGCGCGCCCGGAGTGACCTGGCCGGCGGCCGGGCTCAGCCCCGGCTGGGTGCGGCGATCTCGTCGGCCTGCGCTCGCGCCAGCCCCATCGCTTCACCCGCTGTCACGAGCGCCTCCCAGGTCGCCGCGTCCAGGGGGATGCCCGCGCGTTGCCGCTCCTCGCGCGAGAGCCGCTCCGGATCCCCCGGCACCAGGATCGGCTTCGCCGGGTCGGCGGGCGGGGAGGCCTTCACGTAGCCCACGAAGCCGTCGATCTCCCGCCGCATCCAGTCCACCCCGGCCAGGCGGGCCGGATCGACGACGATGCTGAACATGTTGTTGACGATGCCGCCGCGGCGCGGGTTCTCGGGCTGGATGGTGCCGCCCCCGGACATCGCCCCCGCCAGCAGCTCGGTGAGAACGGCGAGCGCGTAGCCCTTGTGCGCGCCGAAGGGCAGGAGCGAGCCGCGCGGCTCCTGGTACATCACCTCCGGATCGGTGGTGGGGGTGCCCTGCGCGTCGATCAGGTTGCCCTCGGGCAGGCGCTTGCCGGCGAGCTTCGCCACCAGCACCTTGCCCATCGCGACGCCGCTGGTCGCCATGTCGAGGAGCAGCGGCGGCTGGGTCGCGGTGGCGGGCATGCCGATGCAGACCGGGTTGGTCGAGAAGCGCGAGTCGCTCCCCCGGAACGGGGCCACCAGCCCTCGATGATCGGCCACGTTGACGAAGTGGATGGAGACGAGCCCGGCCGCGCTCGCCAGCTCGCCGTACGCCCCGACCCGCCCGATGTGGTGCGAGTTGGCGAGGGTCATGACCGCGACCCCGCTTTCCCGGGCGCGCGCGATCGCGCCCGCCATCGCCTCGCCCGCCACCCGGCGCCCGAATCCGCGCTGCCCGTCGAACATGAGGAACGCGCCGTCGTCCTTCAGCACCTTCGCGGTGGTGTTGGGCACGACGAGGCCTTCCTGGAGATGCCGCACGTAGTGCGGGATCAGGCTCACCCCGTGGCTGTCGTGGCCGGCGAGGTTGGCGTCGACCAGATGACCGGCGACCAGGTCGGCCTCGGCGGGCTCGCTGCCGCCGCGGGCGATGATGGTGGCGGTCAACCGGCGAAGACGGTTGGGGGATACGCGCATCGGGATCTCCTGGCGGGGGATGGATAACAGCGCAGCCTACCCGTCGACGCCGCGTGAATCAAGCGCCCGCGCCGCTCCACTCCCGGCGCAGCTGCTCGCGGGTGTAGCCCGCCTGCTCGAGCTGCTTCATCACGAGCGACACGCTGGTGGCGCTCAGCGTCTGGGGGCCGTGGCCGAGCACCACGACGTGGTGGCCCCGCAGGGTGAAGTGCTTGTGGCCGTCCGCCCGCTTCACCCGGGTGGCGCCCTCGCGCAGGAGCCAGCGCTCGAGCTCTCGCCGCGTGATCACGCCCGGCTCAGGTAGTCGAAGGCGGAGAGGGCGTGGGTGCGCACCACGTGGAGGAACTCGTCGATCGCGACCGACTCGTTGGGCGCGCCCATGCCCGCGGGCGAGCAGCCGTACACGTAGGCGGGGGTGCCGGCCGCGCGCCAGAAGCGGCAGTCGGTGCCGCCCAGCGAGATGATGGCGGGCGGGCGGAACCCGCGGAGCGCCTGCACGGCATCCTGGAGGTGACCGACCATCGCGTGCTCGGGGTCCGACCAGGTCGCGTTCGCGCGCTGGCTCGCGCCCTCCTCCCACGCCGCCTCCGGATAGCGGGCGACGATACGCTCGATCTCGCGCCGCACGTCGTCGCGGTCGACCCCCACCGGCAGGCGGACGTCCGCCTCGATCTCGCACGCGGCGGGCAGCATGTTGACCTTCACCCCGCCCCGCATGACCCCGACGTTGAGCGTCACCTTCTCTAGAAATTCGGCCGCGCCCACCCCCAGGCCCCGCTCGGCCCCCGCGCGGACGTCGGGGCCGCCCAGCGCCCGCGCGACCGTCTCCGGCGTGACGGGTACGAGGGCCTCGAGCGACTCGAGGTCGCGGATGAGCGCGGCCGCGATCCGGTTGGCGCTCTTGCTCACGTGCGGGTACGCGCTGTGCCCGCCGGGGGTGCGGATCGAGAGCTTCAGCCAGAACATCGCCTTCTCGCCGAAGCGGATGGTGTACGGGCTGCTCGGCTCCCCGTTCAGCACGCAGTCGCCCAGGACCTCGTCTCCGTGATGCTCGACCAGGTAGCCGCTGCCCCACCGGCCGCCGGTCTCTTCGTCGGAGACCAGGGTGAGGGTGAGCCGGCCGCGCAGCTCGTCCGCGAGCCCGCTCAGGTAGGCGTAGGTGAAGATCGACGCGGTCGTGCCGCACTTCATGTCCACCGTGCCGAGCCCGTGGAGGCGCCCATCCACGATCGCGCCCGAGAGCGGGCCGTGCGTCCAGCGCGCGCGATCCCCGGCCGGGAAGACGTCGATGTGGCCGTTGAGCACCAGGTGGCGGCCCGGCCGGGTGAAGCGGGTCGCGGCCAGCAGGTTGGGCATCGCTTCCTGCGGGGCGATGCGCCGGTAGGGCCGCCCGGCCCGCTCGAGGAAGTCGCCGATGAAGGCGGCGCCCGCGCGGGTGTCGCCCGGCGGGTTCGCGGTGTCGATGCGGGTGAAGGCCTGGAGGAAGCCGACGAGCCGATCGCGGTCGGCCTCGATCCGCTCGAGCAGGCCCCGGCGCGCGTCGCTCATGGCATCGGGGGCAGGCTGAGAGGGGTGATCTCGACGGACCGGCGGCCGCGGGCGTCGCGCGCGGGCACGCTCGCCTCCATGCGCCGCTGCGCGGCGGTCAGCCGGTCGAGGGCGCCCGCCTGGTCCAGGGTGAGCACGCGGCCGTCCGCCACCACGCGCTCGCCGTCGACGTAGACGTCGCGCACCGCGCGGTCGGCGGCGTGGAAGATCAGCGAGCGGAGCGGATCGCGCACCGGCATCATCCACGGGTTCTGGCAGTCCACCAGGACGAGGTCCGCCTTGGCTCCCACCGCGAGGCGGCCGAGGTCCTCGCGCAGGAGCGCGTGGGCGCCGCCCACGGTGGCGGCGTGGAAGACGTCGGCCATCTCGGTGGCGCGGATGTCCTCCGCCGCGATCCGCGCGAGCACGGTGGCCCAGCGCATCTCCTCCAGCAGGTTCTGGGGCACGGTGTCGGTGCCGATGCCCAGGTTCACCCCGGCCCGCCGGTACTTGCCGAAGTGCTCGAGGGTGTGCCCGTAGCGGGCGAACGGGGTCGGGCAGTGCGCGACCGACGTCCCGCTGTCGGCCATGATCGCGATGTCCGTGCGCGACCACCAGTGCAGCCACGAGTGCTCGTCGATGAACAAGGCGTGGCCGAGGATGGTGCCGGGTCCGCCGAGGCCGATCCGGTGCGCCCACTGCACGGGGGTGATTCCGTGGCGGCGCACCATCTCGTGGAACTCGCCCGCGGCCTGGGCGCAGTGGACGGTGAAGGGCAGCCCGCGCTCGCGCGCCGCGGCCACGCTGTCGCGCAGGAGATCCTCGGTGCAGGTGTCGATCTGGGCCGGAGAGATCATGCCGGTGAGTCGGCCGCTCGGATGCTTGGCGAGGTCGTTGCAGAGCCGCAGGGCCTCCTCGAACCCCTGGCGGCCGGCCGCCTCGTTCCACTCGTACTCGAGGAGGTGGGAGCGCCGCACCACCCAGCGCGAGGACGCGTAGGCGGGGGCGAGCACCCCGCGCAGCCCGCTCCGGGCGATGAGGTCGATCCAGCCCGGGTAGTCGCCCGAGATGTCCACGAGCGTCGTGACGCCGGAGCGCAGCAGCTCGCAGTAGGCGGCCTCCGCGCAGGCGAGCTTGCCGGGGTCGTCGGGCCAGTAGGCGCCCGCGCGCTCGAAGAGGCCCGACATGTACATCTCGGGCACCCCGTGCTCCTCGCGGATGCCGCGATAGCTGGCCTCGAGGCAGGGGTGGGAGTGGACGTCGATGAGGCCCGGCATCACCATGAGCCCGCGCCCGTCGACGGTCTCGTCGGCGCGACCCGGGTAGCCGCGGCCCACGAAGGTGAGGGTTTCGCCGGTGAAGGCCACGTCGCCGTGCTCGAGATAGGCGTGGCTCCCGCTCGAGGCGTCCCACGCTACCACCCAGTCCGCGTTCTTGACGCACACCGTCTTGGTCATCGCGTGTCTCCTACTGGTCTCGCAATCGGGGGTTGAGCGCGTCGTTCAGGCCTTCGCCGATGAGGTTGAGGGCCAGCACCGTCAGGAGAATCGCCAGCCCCGGGATGGCGGTGAGGTACCACTCGGTGCGGAGCATCTCACGCCCGGCCCCGATCATCGAGCCCCAGCTCATCACGTTGGCGTCGCCCAGCCCCAGGAAGGCGAGCGCCGACTCGGTGAGGATGGCGGTCGCCACCATGATCGACGCGGTGACGATGATCGGGGCCAGCGCGTTGGGCAGGATCTGGCGGAAGATGATGCGCAGGTCGCCCATGCCCACCGCGCGGCAGCCCTGCACGAACTCCCGGTGGCGGAGCGCGATGAACTCGGCGCGCACCAGCCGCGCCACCGCGGGCCAGGAGACGAGCGTGATGGCCAGGATGATCGAGCGGATCGAGGGGCGGGCGATCACCACCACCACGATGACGAACACGAACGGGGGGATGGTCTGGAACGCCTCGGTGGCGCGCATCAGGAGATCGTCCGGCACGCCGCCGTAGTAGCCGGCGAGCGCCCCGATGAGCACGCCCGCCCCCAGCGCCGCCGCGGTGGCGATGCCGCCGATGGCGAGGGAGACCCGCGCGCCGTGGAAGATGCCGGCCAGGATGTCGCGGCCCAGCATATCCGATCCCAGGAGGTACTCGCGGTTCTCCCCCGGCCACTGGAGCGGCCTGGTCACCATCGAGAACGGATCTTCCCGGAAGACGTAGGGGGCGCTCACCGCCATGCCGAGGACCAGGAGGAAGATCGCGAGGCCGGCGGGCGCGGTCCAGCGGCGGAAGAAGCCCTGGGCGAAGCGGCGCAGGCCGGAGGCCCGCATCACCGGAGCTCGATGCGCGGATCGAGCACCGCGTAGAGCAGGTCGATCACCAGGTTGACCGCGATCACCAGCAGCGAGCTCATGAACAGGATGCCGAGCAGCAGGTTGTAGTCGCGCTGCTGCACCGCCTCGAAGGCGAGGCGGCCGAGGCCGGGCCAGCCGAAGACGCTCTCCACCAGCACCGAGCCCCCGAGGAGCGAGCCCACCTGCACGCCGACCACGGTGACCAGGGGCAGGAGCGCGTTGCGGAGGGCGTGGCCGTACAGGACCCGCGTCTCGCTGATGCCCTTGGCGCGGGCGGTGCGGACGTAGTCCTGGCCCGCGACCTCGAGCATGGAGGCGCGCATGAGGCGGGTGTAGATGGCGGCGTAGAAGAGGGACAGCGAGGCCGCGGGCAGGATCAGGTGGTGGGCCACGTCGAGCCCGCGGCCGAATCCGGCCAGGCCGGCGCCGATGGTCATCATGCCGCCGGTCGGCAGCCAGCCGAGCTTGACCGAGAACAGCACGATCAGCATGAGCCCGATCCAGAAGGTCGGGGTCGCGTAAGAGAGCAGGACCAGCACCGCGATCACCCCGTCGGCCGGCCGGTTGACGTGGCGGGCCGCGGTCACCCCGAAGACCACTCCGAGCGCCACCGCCAGCGCGAGGCTCGTGCCCATCAGCACGAGGGTGGCCGGGAGCCGGTCCAGCACGAGGTGGAGTACGGTGGTGTTGTGGCGAAAGGAGAAGCCGAGGTCCAGGTTGACGACGCCCCAGACGTAGCTCGCGAGCTGGGTCACGAGCGGGCGGTCGAGACCGAAGCGCTGGCGCAGCATCGCCACGTACTCGGGGGTGGCTGCCCCCGCCTCGCCGGCCAGCACGTCCACGATGTCCCCGGGAGTGAGGTGCAGCACCAGGAAGTTCACCACGATGATGAGGAGGATCGTGGGCACCGCCTGGGCGAGGCGCCGCGCGAGGAACCGCGCGACGCCCGGTCGGGCCAGCGTCACCGCCACACCGGACGCGGCGCCGGCCGCCTAGGGCTGGAAGTAGGTGTCGCGGAAGCTCCCGTACGGCCCGTCGGCGCCCATCGTGTGATTCACGAGCTTGCTGTTGTAGAGGGTGACGAACGACAGCTCGAGGAGGTTGAAGGCGGGGAGGTCCTCCTGGATCTGGCGCTGGGCCCGGGCGAACAGCTCCTTACGCTTGGCCTGGTCGTTCTCGGTCTGCGCCGCGGTGAAGGCGGCGTCCACGTCCTTGTTCTCGTAGCCGGCCGCGTTGGCGAAGGGGGTGCCCTTCTTGATGTTGGCGCTGATGTAGAGCCGCTGCACTCCGAGCGTCGGGTCGGGCAGCAGGTAGAGGTAGTTCTGGGTGAGCTCGAACTCCCAGTTGTAGACCTGGCGGATGAAGGTGGCGATGTCGATGTTCCGCAGCTCCACGTCGATGCCGGCGCGGCCGAGGGCCTGCTTGATGTACTCCGCGGTGCGCGGGATCTCGGGCTGCACCGGCGGGAAGGTCAGCGAGACCTTGAAGCGCATGTTGCCGGCGCCGCGCTTGAGGCCGGCCTCGTCGAGGATCGCGTTGGCCTTCGCCACGTCGTAGGGGTACTGCGGCACGCCCTGGGTGGTGTAGAAGGGCGAGGACGAGACGATGGGGCCGGTGGCCGGCTTGGCGAAGCCGAACCAGATGCTGTCCGCGATGAACTTGCGGTCGAGCGCGTGCAGCATCGCCTGCCGCACCCGCTTGTCCTTCAGGTGCTCGTCCCGGAGGTTGACCTCCATCATGTACATCGGCGCGAAGTACTCGTAGCCGCGCGTCTCCGCCTTCACGGTGGGCAGCGCGGCCAGGCGCTTGACGTCGGAGAGCGGCACCGGGTTGAAGACGCCGAGCTGGACCTCGCCCTTCTCGAGGGCGGCGGCGCGGGCGGCCGCGTCGGGGATGATCCGGATCACGATGGCGTCGAGGTAGGGCTTGCCCTTGTCCCAGTAGCTCGGGTTCTTCTCCAGGCGGATGAAGTCGCCCTTCTTCCACTCCTTGAACACGAACGGCCCGGTGCCGATCGGGGCGTTCAGGGCCGGATGGGTGGTGAAGTCCTTGCCCTCGTAGACGTGCTTGGGGAGGACCTGGGACTCGTAGGAGCTGAACGCGGCGAGCATCATCGGGGTGGGGTCCGAGAGGCGGATCACCACCGTGCTGGAGTCGGGAGTGTCGACCGCGGTGACCTTGGCGAAGGTGACCCGGCCGCGCGGGTGGAGCTTCTTCCAGATCTCCTCGAGCGAGAACTTCACGTCCGCGGAGGTGAACGGCTTGCCGTCGTGCCAGGTGACGCCCCGCCGCAGCTTGAAGGTGTAGGTCTTGCCGTCCGGCGCGACCGTCCACGACTCGGCCAGCGCCGGCCGCGGCTTGAAATCGAAGTCGTAGTCGAGCAGCCCCTCGTGGATCTTGGTCGACACCGTCCCGATGAAGGTCGAGGTGTTGACGCCGGAGACGAGCGAGGCGGGCTCCGCCCCCTGCACGATGGTGAGGGTCCCGCCCGCGCGCGGCTGGGCCCCGGCCGGGCGCGCGGCCCCCGCGAGCAGCGTGAGCAGCGTGGCGAGCACGGCGAGGTGGCGCAGGTTCAAACGGTACATGGTGGACTCCCTGTTATCGCGGGCACGGAGTCGAATCGAGCGAGATGGCACTGGCGGGAAGAATAGTCGAGATCGGCCCGCCCCGCTAGGGCAGGCCCGCCCCCGCTAGGGCAAGCCCGCCCCCGCTAGGGTAGAAACGAAATGGGGGCCGCGCGGTAGACCGGCCGGCCGCCCTGGACCACCTCGCGGCAGGGATTGTCCGCGATGCGGTAGGCCAGCTCGCCCGGCTTGTCGACATCCCAGATCGCGAAGTCGGCCAGCTTGCCGACCTCGAGGGTCCCGCGCGAGTCGAGAACGCCCAGGGCCTTGGCGCCGTGGCGGGTGAAGCCCAGCAGGGCCTCCTCGGTGGTCAGCCCGAAGAGGCGGCACGCCATGTTCATCATCATGGTCGGCGAGCAGGTGTGCGAGCTGACCGGGTTGCAGTTGGTGGCGAGCGCCATCTTGACCCCGTGGCGGCGGAAGAGCGCGACGGGCGGGCGCTGGGTCTCGCCCATCGTCCAGTGCGCACCGGGCAGCAGGGTGGCGACGGTGTCCGCCGCCGCCATCGCCCGGATGGTGGCCTCGCCGGCGAACTCGAGATGATCCGCCGAGAGTCCCTTGAACCGGGCGACCAGGTCGGCGGCGCCGAAGTCGCGGTACTGCTCGGCGTGGAGCTTCACCGGAAGGCCGTTGGCGCGCGCCACCTCGAACAGGCGCGTGATCTGCGCGTGGGAGAACCCGGTCGGATCGCAGAAGCCGTCCACCTGGTCCACCAGCCCCTGCGCCACCGCGGCCGGGAGCACGACCTTGCAGAGGTGGTCGACGTAGTCGTCGGGCCGGCCCCGGTACTCCGGGGCGATCCCGTGGGCGCCCAGGAACGTGGTCACGATGCGCACCGGAAGCGTGCGCCCCAGCTCGCGCCCGATCCGCAGGCAGCGCAGCTCGGTGTCCAGATCGAGGCCGGCGCCCGACTTGCTCTCGAGGGTCGTCATGCCGGCCGCGATCAGCTTGGCCACGCGCGCGGCGGAGGCGGCGTGGATCTGCTCGTCGCTGGCCGCCCGCGTCTGGCGCACCAGGCCGCCGACCCCGCCGCCCGAGGCGATCATGTCCGCGCGGCTCCCGCCCTGGGTGAGCAGCTCGAAGTCGGCGAGGGCGTCGCCGTAGTAGACCGCGTGGTTGTGGGGATCGACCAGCCCCGGGGTCAGCAGGCGGCCGCCCAGGTCGTGCACGGTGCGCGCGGCCGTGGCGGACCCGGCGGGCAGCGCCGACTCCGCGCCGACCCA
>WNFK01034422.1_pt1 | contig 18369 bp, 14 predicted proteins | sample 5400281 | NCBI WGS metagenome assembly WNFK01 (sample SAMN13153350, study PRJNA577476) | soil metagenome | isolation source: 20 cm soil on Douglas fir-dominated hillslope | place: USA:California | collected 2013-09-17 | reverse complement strand
CGGCCAAACGCCCCTCCCGCCTCGGAGCCGGTGTCCCCCGCCGACACCGCCACCGTCTCGCGCAACGGCCGCTCGGGGAGGAAGAAGCTGAGCACGAAGCCGATCGCGCAGACGGCGGTCGCGACGAGGAAGACCGTGTCCAGCGACGCCGTGAACGCCTGGGCGTAGCCCGCGCGAGCCGCCCCGGACATCTGGGCCAGCGCCGCCGTGCTCGTGCCGCGCCCGATTGCCGTCGCGTCCGCGCCGCCGGGCAATGCCCGTGAGAGGTTGGCGGTGAGTCGACTGGCGAAGATCGCGCCGAGGATGGCGGTGCCCAGCGAGCCGCCGATGAGGCGGAAGAGCGTCGCGCCGGAGGTGGCGACGCCGAGATCGCGATATTCCACCGCGTTCTGCACCGCGATCACGAGCACCTGCATCACCATGCCGATGCCGAGACCCAGCACGAGCATGAGTACGGAAGCCTGCGTCGCGCTGCTCTGGACGCTGAGCCGCGAGAGGAAGAAGAGGCCCAGCGCCATCACACCCGTGCCGACGATGGGAAAGAGCTTGTACCGGCCCGTGCGGCTGATGATCTGACCCGAGATCACCGACGTCACGAGCATGCCAAGCATCATGGGCACCATCTGCAGGCCCGACCGCGTGGGGCTCACCCCCATCACCACCTGGAGGAACAGCGGTAGGTAGGTGACGGACCCGAAGAGCGCGAAGCCGACGATGAGCCCGACGAGCGTGCCGACGAGGAAGGTCCGCTGGGTGAACAGGCGCGGCGGCAGCACCGGCTCGGGGGCGCGACGCTCCACGACGACGAACAGCACCGTCGCGAGGAGCGCCGTGCCCATCAAGCCGAGCATCAGTGGCGAGGACCATGGGTAGGTCAGTCCGCCGAGATCGGCCACGAGCGTGAGCGCGCTCAGCACCACGGCCAGAAGCGCGGCACCCACGTAGTCGATGGCGTGCGCGCGGCGCACCGATTGGGACGGCAGAGTCGCCGCGAGTACGACGAGCGCGACCATGCCGAGCGGAAGGTTGACGTAAAAGATCCAACGCCAACCGAGATGCGTCGTGAAGAAGCCGCCGAGCAGCGGGCCGGCGATGCTGGCGAGCCCGAACATCGCGCCGAAGAAGCCCTGGTACTTGCCGCGCTCGCGCGGCGGGACGATGTCCCCGACGATCGCCTGCGTCGTGACGTTCAGGCCTCCGCCGCCGAGTCCCTGGATGGCGCGGAAGACGATGAGTTGGGTCATGTTCCCGCTCAGGCCGCAGAGTGCCGACCCGACGAGAAAGATCAGGATCGCCACCTGGAGCACGATCTTGCGGCCGTACAGATCCCCGAGCTTTCCATAGATCGGCGTGACGACCGTCTGTGCGAGCAGATAGGCGGTGACCACCCACGCCAGGTGCTCGAGCCCACCGAGCTCGCCGACGATCGTCGGCAGCGCCGTGGACACGATCGTCGAGTCCAGTGCCGCCAGCAGCATGACGAGCAACAGGCCGCTGAACGCCACCATCACCTTGCGATGATCGAGCGGCGCCACGGCGGCCTGAGTCGGGTTGTCGATCTGGTTCATGGGGCGGTGCGCGGTACAAGGACCGTACCGCAATCGCCCTCAGTGCGACTGAATCACTGCCCGGCGCGGAACTCCCTGAGATGGAGGCTCAACGACCCCACCACCGGCACCCTGGACTTCAGCATGATGAGGGTGCGCGCGCTGTCGTCCGAGAAGTACACCTCGGCCTTCCCGCCCTGGCCGAACAGCCCGCCCGCGTTGGTGATCGTCGGTTGGACGACGATCGTCTCGAAGATGCCGGCGGGTACGGTGATCCGCTCCTTCCGCAGCACGCGGAGGATCACGTCGCGTCCTTCCTTGAAGTAGCGTGGAATCGTGTCCACGTCGCCGACGCGCAGCGGCAGCGTGCGAGCGAAGCTCACGTCGTCCAGCGGCTCGCTGGTCGCAAGCGTGCCCTCCTCGCCGCTGTCCACCTGCCGATAGCGCTTCTCCTCCGGCGAGAGGTGATACTCGCGATATCGCTTGTTGGTCAGCTCCTTCTGGTCCTGTATGAAACGACGGGAGAACAGGCGGTCGGGGTCGATCCACGACTCGAAGCGATCGTCGACGCGCGCGAACAGTACGCCGCCCGAGACCTGCAGGCGTGTCCGCAGCGTGTTGAACCCACCGATTTGCTCCTCACCCAACACCTCGAGTGAGCCGGTGCCGACCTCGCGTCCCCCCAGGCGCAGCTCGTAGCTCGCGCGCTCGCCGGCCGCCATCCGGCCGACTCCCGCCCGGCCGATGGATGGACGGGTCGTTTCGGTCGTCCTCTCGCGCGCCACCAGGCCCTGCCCCTCCGCCGGCTCTGAGATGGCCAGTGGTGCGGCGAGCGCCGATAGCATCAGCGCGGCCCGGAGCGCTCGGCGCGGTATGGGGTGACTGATGGGCAAGTGCATGATGACCTGAACCGTGGTGACTGGACCTTTTCGACTAGTAATCCGAAAGTAGACCGTTAGGTTTAGTTGTCAACCGCCGTGGGCGATCCCTGCTTCGCGCGGGCCCTCCGTATCAAGACACCGCCGATCCCGCTTCGATGCGTGCCAAACCAGCCGGTCTCACTTCCAAATCCGCCTTCGGCCCGGGAAGTTCGGAGCACCTTCGGCAGCCGCAGCAGGTGCGCGGTGAGCGGAGAGTCGAGGCGATCCTCGACGCCGCGGCGGCGCTGATCGCGGAGGGGGGCGCCGAGTGTCTCACCGTGCAGGCTCTCGCCGACCGCGCCGAGACCTCCAAGGGCTCGCTGTACCACTTCTTTCCCGATCTGCGGGGCGTGCTGTGCGCGCTCGCCGACCGGCACACCGCGGCTCTGACGGCCCTCTCGTCGGTGATGGTCGCCGACGCGAGCGTCGACTGGGCCGGCCTGTCACCGACCGAGACGATCGAGCGGTTCCTCTCCCCGCTCTCGTACCTGGAGTCGCATCCCGACCTGCTCGCCCTGGCGCGCACGTCGATGGTGCCGGATCGATCGACCCGGTGCCTCACACCCTATCGCGATGTTGCGGCCCACATCCTGAAGCAGCGCTATCCCGACCTGCCGCCGCGCCAGCGACTCGCGAGCGCGTCGGCGATGGTGGCGATAGTGGATGGCATCGTCGGATATGGGCTGCGGTCCGACGACGTGGCCCCGAAGCAGATGGTGGCCGAGCTGCGCCGAGTGCTCTGTGCGTACCTCGCCGATCTGTCGGGAGTCAGAACGAGTGGCCGACGCTGAACTCGAACAGCGCGGTGGAGGGAGACCGGGCGTGTACGCGAAGCTCCACCGGCCCGACCACCGTGCGGCTTCCGATCGAGAGTCCCGCACCGAGCACGCGCGACCCGATGGCGTCACCCAACGTGGCGCCGACATTGCCGAGATCGGCGCGGGCGCCGACGAAGACGTTCGGCACCGCCTCCCACTGCAGCGTGGCTCCGGCCGCCGCGACCGCGAAGCCGCTCCGCTCCTGCAGGCGCAATCCCGCAAACGCGACCTGCGTTTCGGCGAGCACCACCGACGGCGTGAGGCTACCCAGGAAGAAGCGATACTGGAGCGGAATGGTGCTGTCGGGTGACGACGCGCCGGCAGTGACACGCGCGACGATGGAGAGGCGGCTGGAGAGGGGCGCCGCCGCGCTGCCCATCGCGAACCAGCGCATGAACGGCGCGCCACCGCCCGCGGCGCGCTCGTAGCGGGCGCGTAACGCCGCCCCACTGGCCGGGAAGGATGGTCGATCCAGAGCGTCCCACCAGACGAGGGCCGCGGCACTCCCGAAAGTGCGGTTATGGCTCGAGTCCACCGCGGCGATCGCGGCGCTGCTCCGCGCGTGCTCGCCCTTGAGCTGGAGACCGATCCCGCCGTCGCGCGTCGCGGCACCGACGGTCACGTTCGCGCTCGTCACGCGCAGCGTCGCTTCCGCCGCGCGGCGCCGACCCTCGAAGAAGTCGAGCGGCGTGCCGAGATACGAGACGCCGGTGCCGAGCACCCACTGCGAGCTCAGGGTCCGCCCGCGCGCGATGTCGAGGCCGATGCGGGTCTGCTCTCCCAGCCGTAGCGAGAGGCGGCCGGTGGAGCCGAAGCCGAGCAGATGGCGCACCGTGGCGTCGAACAGGAGCGCGGCGTTGTACCGATCGTCGTAGCGAAAGCCGAAGCCCACGCGATCGGCATTGTCGCCCTGCGCCGACACGACGGCGATCACTCCGGAGTCGCTCGCCGCGAGCGAGTAGGTGACGGTCTCGAACAGACCGCTTTCATATACCTGGGTTGCCGCACTGGTCATGCGGTCCGGATCCACGATCGGGGGCGACGGAAGGCCGAGCATCGTGAGCGCGAACGCGCGGGCATCGGGCGTGGCGGCCGCCNNCCCGCCGGTGATCGCGACGATCTCGCGCAGGCGAGCGGCGACGACCCCGGTCGCCGAATCCCCGCGCACGATCCACTCGGCGACGCGCTCGAACGAGAAGCCGTCGAGCCCCTCGAGGTCGGGGCGGATGTAGACGTCGCACTGCTTGCGCTGCTCGAGCGTCGACTCGCTGCCGTGGTAGCCGACCGCCTGGTTGAACACGTCGAGCATCGTGCGCAGCCGATCGGCGTCGAGCAGCGGCTCGCTGACGTCGCTGCAGATGACGATGTCGGCGCCGAGGGCGCGCACGTCCTGCGCCGGCAGGCTGCGCGCGAGACCGCCGTCGAGCAGTACGCGCCCCTGCAACGTCGCGGGGGCGAAGACGCTCGGCAGCGACATGCTGGCGCGCATGACACCGGCCAGCGAGCCCGAGTCGAGGACGACGGCCTCACCGGTGGCGATGTCCGTGGCGACGGCGCTGAACGGGATGGGCAGCTGCCGGAAGTCGTGCACCGTCTGCACCGGCCAGGTGAGCCGCGAGAAGAGCTCGGAGACGTGCTGCCCGGCGATCACGCCGGAGGGGAGGACGATGCGCCCCCGCCGCATCGGCAGCGACAGCAGCGTGGGATTGCCCTTCACCTGGTCGAACGGCTCCATGACTCCGCGTGCCGGCGTATCGACGAACAGCGCGGTCCAGTCGATCCCGCGGGCGATCTCCTCGAGGTCGGTGGCCGAGTAGCCGGCGGCATAGAGTCCGCCGACGAGGCTGCCCATGCTCGTGCCGGAGATCGCATCGATGGGCACGCCGGCGCGCTCGAGGGCGCGCAGCACGCCGACGTGTGCGAGTCCGCGCGCGCCGCCGCCGCTCAACGCGAGGCCGATGCGCGGGCCGGCGTGGCGCGGGGCGGCCGCCGTGGCGGGCGCAGCGATGCTCGCTCCCCCGCCGCCCTGCCCCTCGGCGGCCGGCGCCGCGGCGGCGAGGAGCAGGACGAGGGGTGCGATTCGGGCGAGGCGAGGGATGCTGGAGCAGCGCACGGCAGGGCGATGGAAGGTGTCCATGCGCATGACGACCCAGCGGGGCAACCCGTCGCGAGGCGCGCGGAAGTTGTCACATGCGCGCACCGGTGCTGTCGCGCGCACGCAACACCCATCTGACGTGCAGGCTCAAGTCCTTCCGTAGAGCGGACCTACGCGCGCTCCGACGCGCCGGTGGACGGGTCCCCGAATTGCGGCCTGCCTTGCCGCAACGACGTCCCCCGTCGGTCGAAGTCAGGCGTACGAGGGCGTATTTCCCTACCTCACGACGTCGCTGGCCGCGCCGCAGCGGCCACCGGAGCGCCCCTCATGACCGGGTCTGCAGAAGAATTCGACCATGGCCTCGCTGCCGCCCGCACGGCCCTCGGTCATGGCGACCGCGCCGAAGCCGAGGTGCTCCTGCGTCAGGCGATCGGCGTCGCCGAGCACACCGCCGTCGACGAGTGCGAGCTTGCGGCCGCCCTCAACGAGCTCGCCACGCTACGGCGCGACATGGACGAGCCGGCCGAGGCCGAGGCGCTGTTTCAGCGCGCGCTCACGGTGCTCGATGGACTGCCCCAGCCCAACGAGTGGCTCCTCCTCACCACCTTGACGGGTTTGGGCGGCGTGCTCGCGGCGCGTGGCGAGTCGAGCCAGGCCGAGGCCTTGCTCAGCCGGGCACTGGCGATCGGCGAGCGGCGGCTGGGCAGCGACCATCAGGATCTCGGCGGACTGCTGAACGATCTCTCGCGTCTCTTCCTGCGCAGCGCCGCGTTCGCCGCGGCCGAGCCGCTGCTGCTGCGCCTGTACGAGATCAAGCGTCGCAGCAAGGGAGAAGACCACCCGGAGGCCGCGACGGTGCTCGCCAGCCTCGCGTTGGTGCGCCAGTCGCTGGGCCGACACGACGAGGCCGAGACGATGTGGCGCCGCGTGCTGGCCGTGCGCGAGCGCACCCTGGCGCCGAATCACTTCGCGACCGCGACGGCGCTGGAGCATCTGGCCGAATCGTGCGCTGCCCGCGGGAAGCTGGCCGAGGCGCTCCAGCTGCTCAGGCGCGCGACCACGATGCGCGAGCTCACCCTGGGCCCCAGCCATCCTAGTCTCCGCACCGCGCGCGACCGCATCGCCGATCTGCAGCTCCAGGCGTCCGACGACGCCATGGACGGCTTCGGCCCCCCTCCAACGCTGGAGAGCTTCACCCCATTTCCAGCGCGACCGGCGGAGACGTCAGCGAGACTCGCGGATGCCTCGCCGAGACCGGTGGACGTGTCACCGCGGCCGGCCGATGCGGCACCGAGGCGGGTGGATGTGCCCCACGCCCCATATTCCGCGCCGCGCAGCGAGGCCAACCTCTTCGTCTCCGCATCGCTCCCGGGCACGAGCGGTGCGCTCGCGCTCCAGGAGCCGGTCGTCTCACGCGCGACCCAGGCGGTCGCGGTGCCGACGCAGCAGGCCCTCATGTCCATCCGGGCGGAGCTGGAAGCGGCCGGAGACCACGATGTAGAGCTCGAGGACGACGAGGAGAGCACGCCACGGCGCGGTCGGGTCAAGGAGCTGGGTGCGGCGGCCGCGTCCCTGCTCGAGGGTCGGCGGATGCCGGTGATCGTCACAGGCGTGACCGCCGCGGTGCTCCTGCTGGGCGCCGTCGCGACGCGGTCACGGGCGTCGAGCGACGTAGGCAAGCCGGGTGACGTCGCCTCGGCCTCGAGCACCCAGGCAGTGCCGGTCGCGTCGATCGCGCGTCCCACCGATTCGACCACGGCGACCGTCCCGGCGACGGCATCCGGCTCGACGGCCGCGGTATCGCACGGCACGACGGTGCCGGCGCTGAACGAGGCGCAGGTCCCGACGGCGAAACGGCAGACGCTGAACGAGGACGTGGCGCCGACGCGGAGCCAGACGACGGCGATCCCCGCGCCGACGGCGCGGCGGCTGAACCTCGACTCGTTCGTCAACGTCGTGAAAGCACCCCGCGTGTCGGTCGACGAGACGTACCGCATGAAGCTCGGCGCCGACACGCCGAGGCAGAAGTTCGAGACGTCCGGCGTCGGTGACGTGTCAGGAGAGCTCGTGCGCGCGACGTTGATCGGCGAGCCGCCGCAGCCGAAGTTCCCGGAGACCCTGCGCGACCGCCGGATCGAAGGAGACGTCGTGGTCCGATTCGCCGTCGATGCGCAGGGTCGGCCCGACCTCGCGACGTTCAGCGTGCTGCGCACGCCGAACGCGCTGCTCACCGAAGCGGTTCGTCGCGTGGTGCCGTCGATGCGCTTCCAGCCGGCACGCCGGTCGACGATCGGTGCGCCGACCGAGCCGGACCAGGTCCAGATGACATTCCAGTTCAGCAACGGCGCAAAGTAGCTGCACGGTCCCTCCCCCACGAAGGCGCGCCACCGTCCCCGGTGGCGCGCCTTCGTGCATCGGGTGGCGAAAGGGTGGGGCGATCGCTCCGCTGGCGTGACCTGGCTCACCAACAGCGCCGCCCTCCGCGCTCCCGTGCCGACGCATGCGCGTCAGTCGTCAACCACCGTCGATCGACGACTCTGTGATCCGGCTCGAGGAATAGATGCGCCAGCTTCGCCCCTTTGTACCCGTTCTCGGCATCGCGCTGCTCGCGATGCCCGTCGCGGTGGTCCGCGCCCAGTCTCCCACGCAGGCAGGCACGCCCGGCGCGACGGTGCCCACCCTCGCCGCCATCGCGGCGCGCCAGGTCCAGATCGGCGACAGCGTGCGTATTCCGCTCGTCGTGAACGACCTGCCGGTCGGCACGGTCGTGGACTTCCGATTGGACCGGATGCCGGCGAGCGCGAAGCTGGAGAGCGGCGTGCTCCGCTGGCGTCCACTGCGCGCCGACGCGAACGCCACGTACTCGATCGGGATCCACGCGCTGGTGAACGGCAACGAGGTCGCGCGCGGCTCGGCCGACATCACGGTCGTCGACGCGCACCGGCCGCCGATCATTCGCCAACCGACGGATCGCGTCATCCCGCCGGGCGACACGCTCGTGCTGCCGGTCGAGGCGAGCGACCCGGATGGCGACGTGCTCTCGGTGGCGGCCACGAACCTCACCGACCCATCCCTTCCCCCTCGCTACGATCGCCAGTCGGGCACGCTCGTGTGGCAGGCGCCGCGTGGCACGCAGAATCGCGTGAACCAGTGGCGTATCACGGTGAACGACGGCGACGGCGGCACCGCCACCACCGAGCTGCACGTCGCGGTGAAGGCCCAGAACATCGCGCCGGTGTGCTCCCCGATGCGGACCTACAAGCGCGACGAAGGCGAGCACGTGGAGATCGCTCTCGACGCCGACGACGCCAACGGCGACTCGCTGACCTATCACCCCCTCGCGACCCTGCCGAACGGGGCGCTCGAGGGATCGACGTACGCGTGGACCATCCCCTTCGGCTTCGTGTCCGCGACGCGGCAGGACAGCACGGTGCGGTTCGAGTGGCGCGCCAGCGATCCCTCGGCCGCGAGCACGAGCAACAACTGCTTCGCGCTCGTGACGGTCTTCCGCTCCATCGCCGAGGAGCCGTTCCGGGTGCGGCAGCAGGCGCATCGCCAACTGCTCACCGACGTACGCACCCAGCTCGCGACCGCGACGACGCGTGAGCGCGCAACGCGCGACTCGCTCGCCGCCGCGTCGAGCAAGAAGCGGATGGTGAAGCGCGCGTCGTTGGTGAGCGCCCTCATCGGCGGACTGCTGCAGATCGCGAAATCCGAGGACACGCGACGGATCGCGGCGGGAATCTCGGCCACCTTCACGGTGGGGCTCGGGGGTTGGGAAGCGACGCTGGAGGACGGCGAGCCGCTCTCCAAGCGCGCCGAGGCGATCGCCCAGGAGCGCGTGCAGCTCCAGCGAGCGCTCAACAAGTTCATCCGACGCTACGGTGAGACGGTGAGCCGCGATGCGCTGCTGGGCTCGAGCTACGCGGCGGACTACCAGGACCTGTTCGACATGCTGGCCGACCCGGCGCGACAGGCCAGTGCGGCGAGCATCATGCTGCAACCACTCGCCACCGGCGCAACGGGACTGGCCAGGGTTGCGCTGCAGCGCTAGATAGGGGGCCCAGCCTCCGAGGTGTTCCGTGCTGCGTCTCCTGCTCGCCTGGTTACACCTCCTCGCGCTCGGATTCGGCCTCGCCGCCGTGTGGACGCGCGGCGCGTCGCTCTGGTCGCTCACCGACGATCGAGCGGTGCCCCGCGCCTTCGCCGCCGACGCCGCATGGGGCTTCGCCACCGTGCTGTGGGTCGTGACCGGACTCTGGCGGCTCGTGGCGGGGACGGAGAAGGCGACCAGCTACTACATGCACAACGCGGTCTTCTTCCTGAAGATGGGACTGCTGGTCGTCATCCTCGCGCTGGAGGTGTGGCCGATGCTCACCCTCATCAGGTGGCGCGCCGCGCGCGCCAACGGCACGCTCGACCTCGCGGCGCACGTCAGCACGGCGCGGCGCATCGCGGTGATCAGCTGGATCGAGGCGGTGCTGGTTGCGGCGATGGTCCTGGCGGCGGTGGCGATGGCGCGCGGGTACGGCGCGCCCTAGCGTCGTTCACGCCGGGCGGCAGCGGCGCAGGCTACACGCAGCGAAGGACCTGCACGTGCAGGTCCTTCGCTGCGCTCAAGACGACGAACGCGCTACTGCACGAGCTTGCGCACCGTCGGATAGGTGATGCCGAGCTGCTCGAGGTACGTCCCGTACTTCCTGGAGTCGTAGTAGTACTTCCGCATCTCCGGTCGGTACTTCTCCATGATGCTCGCGTTCAGCCAGATGGGCGGCTTGTCCGTGGGCGCGAAGAAGGACCGGTACTTCGTCGTCTTCGTCTGCACGTTGTTGAAGTAGTCCCAGGCATCGGCGACGACCTGCGGCGTGAGCAGGATGTCGAGCATCGTCATCGCCTGGACCTTCGCGCCCGCCACGACGCCCTTGTGGGCGATCGGCGTCGCCATGGCGATGGCGTTGGCCCAATTGTGGCCCGGCGTGCCCGGAATGTTCGACGGATAGTTGAGAGTGATCGTCGGCACGTTCCAGCTCACGTCGCCGATATCGTCCGACCCCCCGCCCGTCCGCGTCGCCTCGTTCACCGGCCCGCCGAGGCGGCCCGGGCGCGTCGTGAGGCCGCTGTCGGGCACGCCGAGCTCGCGCTGGAGTCCCTTCGCGAGCGTCTGGTCCTTCTCGTCCCACACCGGCGTGCCGACCTTCTCGATGTTCCGGTACATCGCTTCCGCGATGGGGCGCGAGAAGTGGCCGCTCCACCCCGAGCCCACCATCATGATGGTGTCGATCTGGGTACCGGTCATCAGGGTCGCCCCCTGTGCCATCTTCTTCGCGTCCTCGAACATCGCGGCGGTGCGCTCGTAGTCGCGCTCGCGGAAATAGAACCAGATGCTCGCCGTGCTCGGCACGACGTTCGGCTGGTCGCCGCCGTCGGGGATCACGTAGTGCGACCGCGTCGCCAGCTCCATGTGCTCGCGGTGGAACTCCCAGGCGTTGGCCATCAGCATCACGGCGTCGAGCGCGCTCTTGCCGCGCCAGGGGGCACCGGCCGCGTGGGCGCTGGATCCCTTGAACTTGAAGATGGCCGAGATGAGCGCGTTGTTGCCGGACTGGCCCCACGACACGGCCAGCTGATTGCCGACGTGGGTGAACAGGGTGACGTCCACGTCCTTGAACACGCCGGCGCGCACGAGGAAGGCCTTGCCGGCCATCTGCTCCTCGGCGACACCGGGCCAGAGCACCAGGGTGCCGGGGATCTTGTCGCGCTCCATGATCTTCTTCACGACGATGGCGGCCGCGATGTTGAGCGGCATGCCGGAGTTGTGCCCTTCACCGTGGCCCGGCGCGCCGGCGATCATCGGATCGTGATAGCCGACGCCGGGCTTGTTCGACGCCTGCGGGATGTCGTCGATGTCGCTGCCGAGGGAGATGACCGGCTTGCCGGAGCCCCAGCGCGCCACGAACGCGGTGGGGATGCCGGCGACCCCGCGCTCGACCTTGAATCCGTTCTCCTCGAGGAGTCCCGTCAGGTACTTCGACGTTTCGACCTCCTGGAACCCGAGCTCGCCGAAGGAGAAGACCTGGTCGACCATGACCTGGATCATCTTGGCCTTCGCGTCGATCTCGCGCGCGGCTTCGGCCTTGAGGGCGTCGAGCTGCGGCGTGCTGGGGTACTTGTACTTGATGGAGTCGGCGGCGCTGTTGTTGCCGCGCTGCGCGGCTGCGACGCCGGGGAGGGCAAGGGCGAGCGCGCAGGTCGCGAGCGCGAGGGTGCGGCTGACGGTTGAACGGGCCATGAAGGCTGCTCCGAAAGGTGGGATACGGCTAGCTACGTGAAGGCCGGGCGCGCCGTTGAACTTCAAGGGACCTTCAAGCCCGCGGCGGCCCGGCCGGCGATCCGTCCCGAGAAGAGGCAGCCGCCGAGAAAGGTGCCTTCCAACGATCGGTAGCCGTGCATGCCCCCGCCGCCGAAGCCGGCTACCTCGCCCGCCGCATACAGGCCGGGTACCGGTGCGCCAGTTGGGCCGAGCACCCGGGCCGAGAGGTCCGTCTCGAGGCCGCCCAGCGTCTTGCGCGTGAGGATGGACAGCCGCACGGCGATGAGCGGACCGGCCTTGGGATCGAGCAGGCGGTGCGGTCGCGCCACGCGGATCAGGCGATCACCGATGTAGTGCCGCGCGTCACGGAGGGCGGCGAGCTGCGCGTCCTTGCCGAACGGGTTGGCGAGCTGCGCGTCGCGCGCGACGATCTCGCGCTCCAGCGCCGCGGCGTCGATCAATGCCTCGCCCACGAGCGCGTTCATGCGGCGCACGAGCTCCGGAAGCGAGCGCTCGACGACGAAGTCGGCGCCGTGCCGCTCGAAGGCCTCCACGGGCGGGGGCGCGCCGGGCAGCGCGCGGCTCAGCGTCGCGCGGACGCTGCGCCCGGTGAGATCGGGGTTCTGCTCCGAGCCGGAGAGCGCGAACTCCTTCTCGATGATCTTCTGCGTGAGCACGAACCAGCTGTGCTCGTGGCCGCTGCGCGCGATGTGCTCCAGCGTCGCGAGGGTGTCGAAGCCGGGAAAGAGGGGCGGTGGGAGCCGCCGGCCCCGCGCATCGACCCAGAGCGAGGAAGGTCCGGGCAGGATGCGGATGCCGTGCCGCTTCCAGACCGGGGCCCAGTTCTCGATCCCCTCGGTGTAGTGCCACATGCGGTCGCGGTTCACGACCCGCGCGCCGGCCGCCTCCGCGATCGCGAGCATGCGGCCGTCGACGTGCTCGGGAACGCCGGAGAGCATCCGCTTCGGCACGGGACCGAGCCGCGCGGGCCAGCTCGCGCGCACGAGGTCCTGATTGCCGCCGATGCCACCCGACGTCACGATCACCGCCGGTGCGCGCAACGCGAAATCGCCGACGACGACGCGCGAGCTGGCCGCTCCGCGCTCCGCGCTACTCGGCTCCAGCAGGTCGCCGGCCACGCCGTGCACCGCGCCGCCGGAGATGGTGAGCGTGCTGACACGGTGCCGGAATCGCAGCGAGACGAGCCCGCGCGACACCCCGTCCCGCACTCGGCGCACGAACGGTTCCAGGACGCCCGGGCCCGTACCCCATGTGACGTGAAAGCGCGGCACCGAGTTGCCGTGTCCCGTGGCCAGCGCGCCGCCGCGCTCCGCCCACCCGACGACGGGGAAGAAGCGCACGCCCATCTCGTGCAGCCAGGCGCGCTTCTCTTCCGCCGCGAAGTCGACGTACGCCTCCGCCCAGCGGCGCGGCCACGCGTCTTCATCGCGGTCGAAGCCGGCCGACCCGAGCCAGTCGCGCCACGCGAGCCCGCGTGAGTCGCGGATGCGTAGCCGCCGCTGCTCCGGTGAGTTCACCAGAAAGAGTCCGCCGAGCGACCAGTGCGCCTGGCCGCCGAGCGACGCCTCGGGCTCCTGCTCCACGACGATGACGCGGCGACCCGCCGCCACCAGCTCGGAGACCGCGACGAGGCCGGCCAGGCCGGCGCCGACGACGATCACGTCCGCGTCCTGCGCCGCCACGTCAGAGATAACGCAACCAGGATTCAGGCCGCTTCGCGCGCGCCGCCGCGAACCAGCGACATGGTAGATACAGCAGCGCCACACACAGGACCGTGATGGCGTACAACAGCGGCAGGCTCCAGGTGTACCCGGCCGGGGCCGGACCGACCATCACCGGATGATTCTCCACGAGCCAGCCCAAGCCGCCGTCGCCGCGGATGACCGACACCAGCATGGCCACGGCGTGAATGAGGGGGATGTGCAGCAGATAGAAGAAGAGCGGGACGCGCCCGAACAAGGCGAGCAGATCGAACAGCCGACCGCGCGCCCGCTCCAGGGCGGGCAGGGCCAGGAACATCGGTCCCAGCGTCATGAGCAGGAAGAGCAGCGACGCCGGATACTTGCTCGTGTTCAGGAAGCTCATCCAGGGCGCCCGTCCGTCCGTGACGCTGCGCCACGGACGCGGATCGCCGTAGAGGTCGAGACCGCGGAGCACGAGAAAGGCCATCACCGCCGCCGAACCGAGGGTCACGAGGATCCGCCGCCGGCGCTCGGCGTCGAGCGTCATGATCTCGCCGAAGGCGTAGCCGGCCGCCATCACGCCGGCCCACGGGATGAGCGAGTAGAGCACGATGAGCGTGGGACCATCCGGACCGGCGAGTGAGATCCCGCCACCGAAGTAGAGCAGCGAGGCGTACCACGGCGCGCCGCCGTCGACGAGCTGCGGAAAGGAGCGCACGAGCAGTCCCCGGACGCCGTCGTGAAGCACGATCATCGCGACTCCGACGGCGCCGACGCCCCGCGCCGGCAGGTACACCAGCGCGGCGAGGACGATCATCGACAGGCCGAGCGACCAGATGACGCCCGCGAGCATGTAGTGCGCGTAGTCGACGTTGAAGGTCCACGCGAGACGAAGGACCGTGAGCTCGAGCAGCACCAGCCACGCGCCGCGCACGGCGAGCCACCGGGCAACCACGCCGCGGTCGCCCACCTTGCGCGCGTAGAGGTACGCGCCGGTGCCGGCAAGGAAGAAGAAGATCGGCGCGCAGAAGTTGGTGACCCAGCGCGTGAGGAAGAGCGCGGGAGTGGGACCTCCCGCCGGCACGCCGGAGAAGACCCGGACGTGGTCGAGCGCCATCAGGACCATGACGGCGCCACGAACGATGTCGATGGATCGGAGCCGCTCGACGACCGAGGAACCGCTCGTGGCGGAGCCGGGTCGATAGGCCGGAAAGGCGGTGGCTACCGGCTGCGAGCTGCGGATGGGCGCGGACATGGAGACCTCCTCCCGATCGCGGCGTTCGAGCGACACCAACGCAGGCCAAGCCCATTCTGCGCCGATCCGATCGGGAGCGCAATGGCCTAGACGTGAGCTGCACCCGCTATTCTTCCTGCATGCTCTTCGTCGACAACCTCGGCATCACCGACGCCCGGATCAACCTCGCGCTCGAGGAATACGTCTTCCGCCACAAGCCGGCGGACGAGGATGTGCTCCTCTTCTACGTCAACGAACGCGCGATCATCATCGGCCGCAACCAGAACACCATCGAGGAGATCGACGCCGACGTCGTGGCAGCGCGCGACGTGACGGTCGTCCGCCGGGTCTCGGGGGGCGGCGCCGTCTATCACGATGCCGGCAACCTGAACTTCAGCTTCATGACGCCGGACGTGAAGGGACGGTTCAACCGCTACGATCAGTTCACGCGCCCGGTGATCGAGGTGCTGCACGATCTCGGCGTCCCTGCCGAGCTCGGAGGGCGCAACGACATCCTCGCCGGCGGGCGCAAGATCTCGGGCAACGCGCAGTTCGCCGCGCCGTCCCGGATGTTCAGCCACGGCACCCTGCTGCTCGATTCCGATCTGGACGCCGTCACGGCCGCCCTGCGGCCGAAGCCCGGCAAGGTGGAGAGCAAGGGAGTGAAGAGCATCCGCAGCCGCGTCGCGAACATCTCCGAGTTCCTGCGCGAGCCGCTGGAAGTGCGAGAGCTGCGAGAGCGGATCATCGAGCGGATCTTCGGCACCCGCGATCGCGCGCGCATCCCGCAGATCCCGCTCGGTCAGTCCGACTGGGATGCGGTGCACGCCCTCGTCGAGTCGAGGTACGGCAGCTGGAGCTGGAACTACGGGGAGAACCCGGCGAGCAACGTACAGCGCGCCCGGCGCTTTCCGATCGGAGAGATCGACGTCCGGCTCGACGTGCTGGAGGGACGCATCGGCGGCGTGCGGATCTTCGGCGACTTCATGGGGCGCGAGGACGTCGGCGCGCTGGAGGCGCGGTTGATCGGCCTGCCGTATGACCGCGCGGCCATCGCTGCCGCACTCCACGGCGTCGATCCATCGGACTACTTCGGCGAGGTGTCCCGGGATGAGGTGCTGGAGCTGCTGAGCCCCTGACGTCTCGTTACGTCGGCAGGCGCAGCACGCCGACGTCGTTGATGCAGTCCCGGGTCGACGCCGAGCACCGCCTCCCAGTCCCCGGCACCGTTGCGCCGCATGGGCACGGCCTGCCACGACGTGAAGTCAGCGCGGATCCGCACGCGCGTAAACGTCGCAGAACTGGTAGCTGCCGTCGGCGGCCGAGGTGGTCTCGGCGACGAATTCCGACGTACCGGCGCCGTTCACGAGCACGTTGTGATACAGCTTCACTACCGCACCGGCCTCTGGTGCCACCCGGACGGAGTCCGCGCTCCCATTGGGCGTCCCTCGGGTCGAAATGGGTGCCGCGTCCCATGGCGGGTCGGCATTTGCGAGGTGAAACCGTGAAGCCGGGCGATTCGTCAGAGACGCGCGAAGATCTCCCCGTCGACGTAGTCGCAGATCGCGCCGAGCGTGTCTCCCAGCGGCGCGCCGCACGCCGGTCCGCTTCGCAACAGCGCCAGCTCGAAGCTTGGCCGCAGATAGAGGTCGAGCTTGGGATCCGGTCCCGCGACCTTCGCCGCCACGCTCACGACGGTGGCGCCGTGCTCGAACGGACCGAGCTTGGCCTGGAGCTCGCCGGTGATCTCGACGTGTCGCCTGGTGTTGACGCCGAGCGTGGTGTCGCCGCGAAGGGCGCCGGGCGCGAGCCGAAGTGGGCGCTCGCTGCCCAGCTCACGCAGCAGCCAGAGTGGATCGCGCCGGATACCGCCCAACCGGTGATACGGCTGGAGCGCCTCGATGGTCGCCTGCGCGTCGTCCGCCATTGTGGCGAGCGATCGGCGGCTGCGCTGCGCGAACTGCGGGAGCGAGTCGTGAATGGGAAACTGCGGCGCGGCACCGGCCGCACCGTCACCTCGCGACGTCAGCTCCGCCGCCAGCGCGTCGAGAGCGGCCCTGACCTCGTGCACGACACTCGCCGCGAGCACCGGGATGTCGGCGGGCACGCCGCGGGCCACCTCGACGCGCACGGTGTACAGGCCACCGCGCGGGTCTCCGTTCTGCGTCGGCGACGCGCGTCAGATGCCGGCGCGCGTCGCCCAACTTCTCGTGATGCATCATCGCGATGGACGACCGAGACGTCATGCCGGTACGGCTGCCTCGGTGATCGCCTCCGCGAACACCTCGATGTCCGCCCAGTCGCCGTCGAACCGGATGCCGTTGATGAAGAAGGTCGGCGTCCCGTTCACGCCGCTCCGCACGCCGCTCATGAAGTCCTCGCGGATGCGAGGGAGATAGGTGTGCGCGGCGACGTCCTGCCCAACGGCGATCGGGTCGAGCCCGACGGCGGCGGCGTATTGCATCAGGTCGCGCAGCTCGAGTCCATCCTGCTGATGATCGTAGATCATGTCGTGCATCGGCCAGAATTTTCCGCGCGCGCCCGCGGCCTCGGCGGCTTCGGCAGCCTGCTCCGCGTGCGGATGGATATCGGTGAGCGGAAAGTTGCGGAAAACGAACGCCATCAGGTGTCCGACGCGACGCTGCAGCTGCTTGATGATCGGATAGGCGCGCCCGCAGTAGGGGCACTCGTAGTCGCCGTACTCCACCAGCGTCACGACAGCGTCCGGGGAACCCTGGATGTGGTCTCTCGGACCGACGGGGACCTTCAGGACGCCGCTCATGAGGCCGCCCCCGCCGTGGCCGACGCATTGGAGGAGTGGCCGGTCTGCATCGACTCCAGGGCTTCCAGAATGCCATCGGCGCCTGGGTTGACGCCGACGGGCGACAGGTAGCTCCATCGAATGACGCCGTCGCCGTCGAGGACGAACAGCGCACGCTCGGCGGTGCCGTCCTTGAACCGGTACGCGCCGTAGGAGCGCGCCACCTCACCCTTGGGCTCGAAATCCGACAGCAGCGAGTAGTGCAGGTTGCGCGCGCTCGCGAACGCTGCGTGGCACCAGGCTCCGTCCACGGAGATCCCGAGTAGCTCGGCGCCCAGGCGCTTGAACTCGGGCAGCACCTGGTTGTACAGCACCACCTGGTCGCCGCACACGGGGCTCCAGTCGGCCGGATAGAACGCGAGGATCACCGCGCGCCCGCGGAGATCGTCGAGCGAGACGACCTGGTCCGGCGTCGAGTGCAGGGTGAAACCGGGGGCGCGCGTACCCGCGGGCAGAATCGTCGCGGGTCCGCGATCGGTGCCGGCCGATGAGCTCGCGGTGGTACCCGACTGTCCAGACATGAGCATCTCGCAGGAAGAGGTGCCTGCGATGCGTTGCATCCTTCGCGCCGCTCTGGACCCTGCTAGTAGATGTAGACTTTCGTCCCGACGGGCACGTTGTCGTACAGCCACTGGATGTCGTCGTCGGCCAGACGGACACACCCGTGCGTCACGCTCGCGCCGATGGAGCCCGCGTGCGGCGTGCCATGCAGCAGGAGGCCGTCGCTGAGCATGAGTCGATAGTGCCCGAGCTCGCCCGCTACCGCGGCGACTGCTCGATGGCGAGCCGGTGGGCGACTGGCATCTCGAGCATCGCGACCGACTGCAGCGACTCTACGTGGACTCGCTGATGGAGCTCGGCGCGCGCCACGCGAAGGAGGAGCGGGAGCAGAAGGCGGCGGAGGCGCACCAGCTGTTCGAG
>WNFK01234917.1_pt3 | contig 18377 bp, 17 predicted proteins | sample 5400281 | NCBI WGS metagenome assembly WNFK01 (sample SAMN13153350, study PRJNA577476) | soil metagenome | isolation source: 20 cm soil on Douglas fir-dominated hillslope | place: USA:California | collected 2013-09-17 | reverse complement strand
CGCCGGCTCGACGAGGGCCCGGGCTTCGTGATGCTGGACCGGCTCCCGGTGGACGCCATGAGCCGCGACGAGGCGATCGCGCTCTACTGGGTCCTGATGAGCCTTCTCGGGCCGCCGGTGGCCCAGGAGTGGAAGGGCACCGTGATCTACGACGTGCGCCACGACGGCCGGGAGTACTCCGAGGACACCCGGGGCGCCCTGACGCCGGCCGGGCTCGAGATGCACACCGACAGCAGCATGGGCGAGGCGCCGCCCACCTACGTGAGCCTCTTCTGCCTGCAGCCGGCGCGCAGCGGCGGGATGAGCATCGTGTCGAGCGCGGCCGCGGCCCACAACCACTTCCTGACCGAGCAGCCGGCCCTTCTGCGCCGCCTCTACGACGTGTTCTACCGGGATCACCAGGAATACCAGGCGGCGGACGCGGCGGCGACCAACTTCCGGCCCGTCTTCGCGTGGGACGGCCGGCTGCGCACGCGCTTCAACGCCCGGCACATCGTGCGGGGCTACGAGAAGACCGGGCGCGCGCTCGATCCCGAGGGGACGCAGGCGGTCCGCCTCATGGACGAGTTCCTGGGCGATCCCGCGCACCGGCTCGATCTATGGCTCGAGCGTGGTCAGATCCAGGTGCTGAACAACCGCGTGATCGTCCACGGTCGCACCCCCTACGAGGACCAGGACGAGCCCGAGCTGCGCCGCCATCTGGTGCGGCTCTGGCTTCGCGCCGGCGACCGCCGCCAGTTCCGCGGTTAGCTCGCGGCCCGCGGGCGGCTCTAGGACGAGCGGCTCGCCCGCGCCTGCGCCCGGTAGCGCTCCGGAACCGTGTCGAGCCGGTCGGTCAGGTGAAGCACTCCCTGCCCGTCGGTCCAGCGATAGATCTTGGTATTGCCCGGGGGCTCCGGCCTGCCCGATTCGAGCGGGGCGGGCGTGACCGGTTCGCCGCTCGGCGAGGTGGGCGGAGGCGGCGCCGTGGGCGGGTTCGGGATCCACACCCAGCGATACGGAATCGTCAGCCCGTCGCCGCGCAGCTCCCAGCGACCGGTCGGGTACTGGATCACGCTCGGCGTCGGCGGAGCCGGCGGCGCGAGCGCCAGCGTTCCGCCGACTCCGGGTCCATAGACGGCGGGGTCGTAGGCCGGCGCGGGCGCATAGGTCGGGCCGGGATCGTCCGAGAGATCGGATCCGTACCAGAGCGGCGGCGCGAAGACGATGAAGCCGCCGCCGAAGGGCCGGTGCGCGAAGGAGCGTCCCCCCGGCCCCCCGTGGTGGAAGCCGCGATGGGATCCACCGTGGCTGCCGGACCGTGCCCCTCCACCCATGCGCTGGGCAAGCGCGTCGATAGGCGCGACCGCCAGCGCGGCCGCCGCGACCACCAGGATGACCCCCGCCCTCCGGCTCCTACTCATCGGCTCCCTCCGCCCCGAGGATGGACCGGAGTGTGCGCTCGGACAATCGGCGCGTCAACGCGCAGCGCGCCAGCGTCCTGCCACGCCACCGGCCGTCCGGGAGGCGCGATCAGGGACGGCTGGGCGCCCCTCCGTCGCCGACCAGCACGAACGGCGCCCGCCCAGCGCCTGGACGCCGGGACGCCTCGCGCGGTAGGATCGCCGCGCCATGCCCACCTCCAGTCGCATTCCGGTCGGCCTCAACATCTGGTCGCGCCTCGTCGAGGACACGTTCCCGTACTACGACCAGACCGTCGCGCCGTTCGACTCGCTCTGGCTGCCCGATCACGTGCAGTACGGGGCCAACAAGGTGGCGGAGGGCTGGACGCTGCTCACGTGGGCGCTGGCGCGCTATCCCGACAAGCTCTGCGGCCACGAGGTGCTCTGCAACAGCTTCCGCAACCCGGCGCACCTGGCAAAGATGGCAGCGACGGCGCAGGCGCTCTCCGGCGGCCGCCTCGTCCTGGGCATCGGCGCGGGCTGGAACGAGGAGGAGTATCGCGCCTACGGCTGGCCGTACCTCACCGCGCGGATCCGCATCGGCCAGCTCGCGGAGGCCATCGAGCTGATCCGCCGCATGTGGGGCGGCGGGCCGATCGACTTTCACGGCGAGCACTACACCGTGACCGGCGCCCACTGCGAGCCGCGCCCGACCCCGATCCCGCCGGTGATGGTGGGCGGGTCCGGGGAGAAGTTCCTGCTGCGGGTCGTCGCCCGGCACGCCGACTGGTGGAACTACGTCTGGAAGGGCCCGGAGGCCTACGCTCACAAGCAGGAGGTGCTGAAGGCCCACTGCCGCGAGGCCGGCCGCGACTACGACCAGATCGAGCAGGTGGTCCGGGTCGGCATCCTGATCGCGGAGAGCGAGCGCGAGGTCGAGCGCCTCAAGGCGGCCCCGGGAACGCGCTCGCTGAGCGACATCCAGCTCGTGGGCACGCCGCCCCAGGTGACGGAGGCGCTCCAGGGCATCGTCGCGCAGGGTGCGGACCGCCTCACCGTCAACTTCGCCGACGTGCCGCGCCCGGAAGGCACCTGGCTCTTCGCCGCCGCGGTGCTGCCGCATCTCTGAGCCGCCGATGGGCGGGCCGGAACTTCCGACCCGGTAGCTTCTTCGCGCGCCGGCCCGCTCGCGGCCGGTGCATCTTGTTTTTCCGCCAGATCAGCTTGGCGCGCTCGCGGCACATCCGTTGCACTAGTCGCCGGCCATGAGCGCCCTGCGGCTCGACTCGCTGCGAGATCGGATCCTGCGCCCGGTGGTCTTCTTCCCGCTCCTGGCCGGCGTGGCCGTGCTCTCCGTCTACGGCGTCATCCAGACCGGGCTCGTGCTCGCCGATGGCTGGGACCGCAGCCTGATGGCGCGCATGGAGTACTACCGCAGCCATCAGCCCACGGTGATGGTGAGCCGCTACGAGGACCGCCTGCACGCGGTGCGGGTGGCGCTGCGGCAGCGCGGCTACGACGCGGGCCCGGCCGGCGCCGCCATGGGTCCGCCGACCGCGGAGGCGCTGCGGTCCTTCCAGCGCCGCCAGGGGCTGCCGGTCACCGGCCGCCCCGATCAGACGACCCTCACCGCGCTGGGCCTCGAGCAGTAGCTTCGGCCCGACGCCGGGGGGCGGGCCGGGTGCTATCATGCCCGGCCATGACGACCCCGCCTCCCCGTCAGGCTGCGAGCCATGCCCTGTGGGAGCGCGCCCGCCGCGTGATGCCGGGGGGTGTCTACGGCCACCAGAACGGCGCGGCCCTTGGCGAGGACCACCCGCGCTTCCTCGCCCGCGCCGAGCGCGGGCGGGTGTGGGACGTCGACGGCAACGAGTACGTCGACTGGATGTGCGCCTGACTGCCTGCCGCTGCCCGGCCCGCGCATGGTCGAGCTGGCCGAGCGCCTGGTCGCGCTCACCCTGCGCGCCGACCTGGTGGTCTTCGGCAAGAACGGCGCCGACGCGACGAGCTGGGCGGTCGACGTGGCCCGCGCCCATACCGGCCGGCCGCGCATCGTCCGCGCGCGCGGCGCCTATCACGCGGCGCGCCCCTGGGCCCTCCCCCACCTGCCCGGAGTGCCCGCCCACTACCGCGACGATCTGCTCGAGTTCGCGTGGAACGATCTCGACGAGCTGCGGGCGCTCTTCGTCGAGCATCCGGGCGAGATCGCGGTGGTGATGACGACGCCGTTCGACCACCAGACCGGCGCCGCGCCCGCCCCCGGCTTCTTCGCCGGCCTCCGCGCGCTCTGCGACGAGCACGGGGCGCTCTTCGCCATGGACGACGTGCGCGCCGGCTTTCGTTTCCACCTCGGCGGCTCGTGCGAGCACTGGGGCGCCGCCCCGGATCTCATCTGCTACTCGAAGGCCATCGCCAACGGCCATCCGCTGTCCGCCGCGCTCGCGCGCGAGGCACTCCGCGGTGCCGCCGAGCGCGTCTACTTCACCGGCTCCTTCTTCTTCGCGAGCGGCGCCTTCGCGGCCCGCGCTGGCCACCCTCGCGGTGCTCGAGCGCACCAACGCCATCGCGCAGATCCAGCGGATCGGCGGGCTGCTGGTGACGGGCCTCGCCGAGCAGGCCCGGCGCCACGGGGTCCCGATGCTCCCGCCCGGTCAGCCCGCGATGCCGGTGATCCGCTTCCCGGAGGACCCGGAGCGCCGGCGCATCCGCCGCTGGTGCTCGCTCGTCACCCGGGGCGGGGCCTACGCGCATCCGGCCCACAACTGGTTCGTCTCGGCGGCCCACACCGAGGAGGACGTGGCCCGCACCCTGGAGGCCTCCGAGCGAGCGTTCCGGACGGTGGCGGCGGAGGCCTGACCCCCTCACCCTGCCGTCTCCCCCGAGGGGAGTGGCCAACCCGGCGCATCGTGGAAGGCGTGCGCCTGAGCGGCCTCAAGGGCTAGGGAGCTGGGGCCCGTTCATCTCCGGCATGACCACGTCGGTGAGCAGGAGGTGGTCGCGTCCGCGTGGCGCTCGTGGATGCGGCCGGGCGGCTGCTGCCTGGAAGGTTTTGCCGGCCCTTTGAACCTACCGGCGGCCCTGGCCGGGCGCCTCACCGCCCGTCCTGCTCCAGGATCTGCTGGAGCCGCTCGCGCGGCACCGCGATCTGGACCCCCGCCCGCTCCTCCTCGAGCAGCATGAAGCTGCTCGAGTCGCGGTCGCCCCAGCCGCGATTGAGCGCCTCGGTGATCTCCTCCAGCGCGAGATTCGCGAGGCGCATCGGGACCCCGTGCTCGCGTCCGAGCGCGGTGGCGAGGGAGACGTCCTTGTGGCCCAGGCGCAGGGCGAAGGACGGCGGCTCGAACTCGCCGGGCAGGAACTTGTCGACCAGCACGTCGAACGTGCGGCGGCGGCCGGTCGCGCCCTGCCGCACCGCCTGCCACAGCAGCTCGGGCGCCACCCCCGCCTTCACCCCCATGCTGAACACCTCGGCCAGCACCGTGCGGATCGTGAAGCTCGCGCAGTTGTGCACGAGCTTGGCGACCGCGCCCGCCCCGATCGGGCCCACGTAGTAGGGCTGGTCGCCCATCGCCTCGAGCACCGGCCGCAGGCGGTCGAACACCGCGCGGTCGCCGCCTACCCAGATCGCGAGCTTCCGCGTCTTGGCCCCGACCGGGCCGCCGCTCACCGGCGCGTCGAGCACATGGACCCCGCGCGCCGCGAAGAGCCCGTGCAGGCGCCGGACCAGGGCCGGGGCGTTGGTGGTGAGGTCGAAGAGCGCGGTGCCTGCGCGCATGCCGTGGATGAGCCCCTCCGCCCCGAGCGCCACCTGCTCGACCTCGGGAGGCCCGGGGAGCGAGGTGAGCACCACGTCCACGTCCTCCGCGAGGGCCCGCGGGGTGTCCTTCCAGACCGCGCCCGCGCCCAGGTGCGGCGCCGCCGCGGCCCGGCGCACGTCGTGCACCGCGAGCGCGTGGCCTGCCGCCTGCAGATTGGACGCCATGCTGGCACCCATGATGCCGAGACCGATGAACCCGACTCTCATGACGAGGTTCCTCCCGGCCGGAATCTTGGCACAGGCACCCGACCGTTTGCTTGACTCCCCGCCCCGCCGGGCCTAGATTCTGTCCCGGGAGGCGAGCCCAATGGCGCTGACATTCCGCAAGCTTCACCCGTGTTTCGCCGCCGAGGTCAGCCCCGTCGACCTCAAGACGGTCCACGACAACGCCACGCTCGGGCGCATCCGGGCGGGCATGGACGAGTTCGCGGTCCTCGTGTTCCGGGACCAGGTCTGGAGCGACGCGGAGCACCTCGACTTCGCCCAGCGCCTCGACGGCCGGCTCCACACCAAGCTCGGCATCAGCGCGCTCCAGAAGAACCGCCTGGGCAACGAGGCGCTCGGGGACATCTCGAACCTCGACGAGAGCGGCGAGATCATGAAGTCGGACAACCGCAAGCGCATGTACGGCCTCGGCAACCGCCTCTGGCACACCGACGCCTCGTTCCAGGACCCGCCCGGCCGCTACTCGATGCTCTCCGCCAAGGTGGTGCCGCCGGTCGACGCGGACACCGAGTTCGCCGACATGCGCGCAGCCCACGACGCCCTGCCCGAGCCCGAGAAGGCGCGGCTCGAGGGCCTGCGGGTGCACCACTCCATCGCCTACTCGCGCCAGACCCTCGGCTTCGAGTTCTCCGAGAACGAGCAGGAGGCGCTGAAGGGCGCGATCCATCCCCTGGTGCGCACGATCCCCCGCTCGAACCGGCGCTCGCTCTACCTGGCCTCGCACGCCTCGCGGATCATCGACTGGCCGGTCCCGGAGGGGCGGCTGCTCCTCCGCGAGCTGATCGAGCACGCGACCCAGCCGCGCTTCGTGTACCGGCACCAGTGGCGCGTCGGCGACCTCGTGATCTGGGACAACCGGGCCACCATGCACCGGGCGCGCGCGTTCGACGACGCGCGCTATCGGCGCGAGCTGCGGCGCGTGACCACCCTCGACGTGGAGCAGCCGGCGGCCGTGACCACCGGGGTCTGACCGGCCCTCTCCCGTCGCCTCCCGGCCTCGACCCGCCCGCCCCATGCGCACGCCCTACGAGCCCCGGCACCGGCGGCGGATCCTCTGCATTTCCCCGCGCTACGCGCCGTCGTTCGGGACGTTCCACCACTCCTACCCGCTCTTCGGCGGCCGCATCCGGGCCAACCTCGCGCACACCTTCTCGAAGCGCCCGGCCTATCCGCGCAACCCCCAGCGCGCCTCGATGCGCAACGCGGTCTCCGGGCTGGCCCTGCTCGGACGCATCGTCTGGCGGGTCGGAGTGCGCGGCGACTACCGGCGCACCTTCTGGCGGGTCACCCGCCAGGCCCTGCGCCGCGGCCAGATCGAGGACCTGATCCAGGCCGCGGTGGTGAGCCATCACCTGATCGAGTTCACCCGCCAGTGCCTCCGTGGAGCCCACGAGGCCTCGTTCTACGCCCCTCGCGTCCCGGCCGCGCCGCCCACGCCCGTCCAGCCGCTCCGCCTGCCGCGGCCCGGCCTCGAGCGCGAGCGCGCCTCCCGCTAGCGCGGGAAGACAGGAGACTCCCCATGTCGAACGCTCCCGACCGGCCCACGGTGGTCCGGCAGGACCTGGACAACGTCATCCACCCGATCGTGCCCCACAAGCAGCTCGAGCAGCAGCAGCTCGTCATCGTCTCCGGCAAGGACTCCACGGTGGTGGACGCCGACGGCCGCGAGTACCTCGACGGCATGGCCGGTCTCTGGTGCGTGAACATCGGCTACGGCCGCACCGAGCTGGCCGAGGTGGCGGCCGACCAGATGCGGGACCTCGCCTACTACCCGCACACCGCGATGAACCGGCCCGCGGCCGCGCTCGCCGAGAAGGTGAACGGGCTGCTGGGCGGCGACAACCACGTCTACTTCGTCAGCTCGGGCTCGGAGGCCAACGAGGCCGCCTTCAAGTTCGCGCGGCAGTACGCGCGGCACGAGTTCCCCCAGCAGAACCGCTACAAGACGATCAGCCGCTACTACGCCTATCACGGCACCACGCTCGCCACCCTCGCCGCGGGGGGCATGGGCGACCGCAAGATGAAGTTCGAGCCGCTCTCCGGCAATGACTTCGTCCACGTGGCCCCGCCCTACTGCTACCGCTGCCCCTTCGGCCTCGAGCCGACGAGCTGCGAGCTCGCCTGCGTCAAGAACATGGAGACCACCATCCAGGGCGAGGGGCCGGAGACAGTGGCCGAGGTGATCATCGAGCCGATCATGAGCGCGGTGGGCGTCGCGGTCCCGCCGGACGGCTACCTGCCCGCGGTGGCCGAGCTCTGCAAGAAGCACGGGGTGCTCCTGCACGTCGACGAGGTCATCAACGGCTTCGGCCGGACCGGGCGGCTCTTCGCCCACGAGCACGCGGGGATCAAGCCCGACATCGTCACGGTGGCCAAGGGCATCTCGAGCGCCTACCTGCCGATGGCGGCCACCGTGGTCCGCAACACCGTCTTCCAGTCCTTCCTGGGCGATCCGTCGGAGAATCGGCAGGTGAACCAGGTCAACACCTACGGCGGCCATCCGGTGGCGGCGGCGGTGGCCCTGCGGAACATCGAGATCCTGCTCCAGGAGAAGCTCGCCGAGCGCTCCGCCGAGAACGGCAAGTATCTGCTCGACGGGCTCCGGACCCTCACCCGGCACAAGTGGGTGGGCGACGTGCGGGGCAAGGGCCTCTACGCGGGCGTGGAGCTGGTGACCGACCGCGCCTCGAAGGCGGTGATGCCCCAGGCCCAGATCAAGCGCATCGTCGAGCGCTGCCAGGAGCTGGGCGTGATCGTGGGCCGCTCGGGCGGCGGCCGCCACCTCGGCAACACCCTCGTCCTCGCGCCTCCGCTGGTCCTCACCCGTCCCGAGATCGACCGCATCGTGTCGGTGCTGGACCGGGTGATCCCCGAGATCTGTCCGGAGGCCGCGGCATGACCGCGACGTTCCCCCACCACGTCCTGCGCGGCAGCCACCGTGAAGTGGGTCGGCAGCACGGCGAGGCCCTGCGTCCCATGATCCGGACGCACCTCGAGCTGATCTACACCCAGGGCGCTCGGCGCTCGAATCTCGCGCCGGAGACCGCGCGCCGCTGGGCCCTGGCCTTCGGGCCGATGATCGGCGACGCCGCGCCCCACTTCCGGGACGAGATCGAGGGCGTGGCCGAGGGGGCCGGCATCGAGCTCGCGGAGGCGCTCCTGCTGCAGGTCCGCCAGGAGGTCGCGCACGTGGCCCGCTTCGGCACCCTCGACCTCGAGTGCACGAGCTTCGCGGTCTCGGGGCCCTACACCCGCACCGGCGGGACCTTCGCGGGCCAGAACGCGGATCTCGCGGGCGGCATCGAGGCCTTCAGCGCGGTGCTCACCTTCGCGGTGACCGGCAAGCCCGCGGTGATGATGCTGGTGCCGGCGGGGCAGATCAGCTATCTCGGGATGAGCAGCGAGGGCCTCTCGGCCGACGCCAACTTCCTGCGCTCGGCGGGCTGGCGCACCGGCTTCCCGCGCTACCTCCTGACCCGGCTCGCCATCGAGCAGCCGACCCTCAAGGCCGCGGTGGACGCGGCGCTGACCCCGCGGCGCGCGTCGTCACGCAATCTGCTGCTGGCCGACCGCGCTGGGGCCATGGTCGACATCGAGACCACCGCGCAGGAGCACGGCCTCGCCTGGGGCGACGGCTGCCTCGTGCACGCCAACCACCACGTGGTGCCCGGGATGGCCGCGCACGAGACCGCGAACGCCGACGAGCTGCACAACTCCACCTGCCGCCAGGAGCGCATCGCGGCGCTCATGGAGAGCCACCGGGGGCGGCTCGACGCGGACACGCTCAAGACGGTGCTGCGCGACCACGCCAACCGGCCCCACTCGATCTGCGCGCACCCGGGCGAGCGCGTCTCCTACAGCTTCGCCTCGATCATCTCCGACCTCGAGGCGGGCCACATGGAGGTCGCGGTCGGCCCGCCCTGCGAGCACGACTACGTGACGTACCGGATCGCCTAGTAGACGATCACGCTCCGCTTCACCTCGCCCTGGAGCATGAGGTCGAAGCCCTCGTTGAGCTCGGGGAGCGGCAGCCTTCGGGTGATCAGCTCGTCGAGCTTGTACTGCCCGGCCATGTAGAGGTCGATCAACATCGGGACGTCGGTGCGCTGGTGCCCGCCGCCGAAGGACGAGCCGGTGAGCACGCGCTGCTGCAGGAAGAGCGAGGGATCGAGCGAGATCCGCGTCCCCGCCGGGGACACCCCCACCACCACGCACGTGCCGCCCCGGTGGGTGGCCAGCACCGCCTGCTCGATCGTCTTCTGGGTGCCGACCACCTCGAAGGCGAAGTCCACCCCGCCGGTGCCCGAGAGCCGCTGCACCGCCGCGACCGGATCCTCCTTCGAGGCGTCCACCGTGTGCGTGGCCCCGAATTCCTCGGCCCAGGCGAGCTTCTGGCGCATGACGTCCACCGCGATGATCTTGCCCGCGCCGACCATGCGCGCGGCCTGGATGGTGTTGAGGCCGACACCACCCGCGCCCCAGACCGCCACGCTCGCCCCCGGCGGCACCTTGGCGCGGTTGAACACCGGGCCCGCGCCCGCCAGCACCCCGCAGCTCACCAGGCAGACCACGTCGAGCGGCGCGTCGGCGCGGATCGGGATCACGCTCAGCTCGGGCAGCACCGCGTGGGTCGCGTAGCCCGCGACCTGGAGGAAGTGGTGGAGCGGCTGGCCGTTCCGCCGGAAGCGGCTCGTGCCGTCGTGCATGAACCACCGCGGCTTGTCGCGCAGCGCGCACATGGTCGGCTGGCCGCCGATGCAGTAGGCGCAGCGGCCGCACGATGGGATGTAGCTCGAGCAGACGTGATCGCCCACCTTCACCGTCTCCACCCCGGGCCCGATCTTCTCCACCACCCCGGCCGCCTCGTGCCCGAGGATCACCGGAAGCGGATGCGGGTAGTCGCCGGTGACCACGTGCAGGTCGCTGTGGCACACTCCGTTGGCGGCCCAGCGCACGGCCACCTCGTGCGACCCGGGCTCCAGCACCTCCACCTCCTCCACCACCACCGGCTTCTTCGTCTCGTAGAGCACCGCCGCGGTCGCCTGCATGGTCGCCTCCGTATCCCTCTCCCCCCGGGGGAGAGGGCAGGGTGAGGGGTCTCGAGCCGTGGCGCGTAGTCTCCCGGTCGCGGGCGCCGCGCGCAAGCCCGAAGAAGCGCGCCCCGGCTGGCGCCCCGCCCACGGATGCCGTATGATCCCCCCGCCGTGAACTTCGACTTCTCGGCCGACCAGAAGGCCCTGCGCGACCAGGCGCGGAAGTTCCTCTCCGAGCACGCCTCCTCCACCCGCGTCCGCCGCATCCTCGAGGGCGCCGCGCCCTACGACGCGGAGCTCTGGCGCGGGATGGGCGAGATGGGCTGGATGGGCACCGCGATCCCCGAGCCCCACGGCGGCGCCGGCTTCGGCCACCTCGAGCTGTGCGTCATCGCCGAGGAGCTGGGGCGGAGCCTCGCCCCCACCCCGTTCGCCTCGACGATCTACCTGGCCGCCGAGGCGCTCATGCTCGCGGGCAGCGACGCGCAGAAGAAGCGCTGGCTCCCGCGCATCGCCCAGGGAGAGGCCATCGGCTGCCTCGCGCTGGCCGAAGGACCGCAGGTGGCCACGCCCGCCAATCTCTCGACGCGCGCCGAGAGCTCGCGGCTGACCGGCGCCAAGGTGCCGGTGGCCGACGGCGACGTGGCGGACTTCGCTATCGTCCTCGCCACCGAGGGCGCGGGCCGCGCGAGCCTCTTCCTCGTCGACCTGAAGGGGCCGGGCGTCACGCGCGCCGTGGTCGCCACCGTGGACCCGACCCGCTCGCACGCCCGCATCGCGCTCGACCGCGCGCCCGGCGAGCCCCTCGGCACGGCCGGCCAGGGCTGGCCGCTCACCGAGCGGCTGCTCGACCGCGCGGCGGTCCTGGTGGCCTTCGAGCAGCTCGGCGGCGCGCAGGCCGCGCTCGAGATGGCCCGCGAGTACGCCCTCGGCCGCTTCGCCTTCGGGCGGCAGATCGCCTCGTTCCAGGCGATCAAGCACAAGCTCGCCGACATGTACGTGGGGGTGGAGCTCGCGCGGTCGAATGCCTACTACGGCGCGTGGGCCCTCACCAAGGACGCCCCCGAGCTGCCGGTGGCCGCCGCGGCGGCGCGCGTCGCCGCGAGCGAGGCCTACTACCAGGCGGCCAAGGAGAACATCCAGATCCACGGCGGCATGGGCTTCACCTGGGAGTTCGACTGCCATCTCCACTACCGGCGCGCCAAGCTCACCGGCCTCATGCTGGGCAGCGCCCGTCGCTGGAAGGATCTGCTGGTCTCCCGCCTCGAGGCGGGCGCCGCCTAGGAGCGCACCGTGGATTTCGACGACACGCGAGAAGAAGCGGCGTTCCGCACCGAGGCGCGCCAGTGGCTCGCCGCCCACGCCGAGCCCAAGCGCGGCGCCTTCGAGACCTGGCAGAGCCGGTACCCGGGCCGCGAGGGCTGGGACGGGCTCGAGCGCGCCAAGGCCTTCCAGTCCAAGAAGGCGGAGGCCGGCTTCGCCGCGCTCCACTGGCCCGCCGAGTGGGGCGGGCGGGCGCTGCCGCCGATCTACCAGGTGATCTACTCCCAGGAGGAATCGAAGTTCCTGGTCCCGCGCGGCTACTTCGAGATCGGCCTCGGCATGTGCATGCCCACGCTGTTCGCCTACGGCACCGAGAGCCAGAAGCAGCGCTACGCGCCCGCCGCCCTCCGCGGCGACGAGGTGTGGTGCCAGCTCTTCTCCGAGCCGGGCGCCGGCTCCGACCTGGCCGGCCTGCGCACGCGGGCCCAGCGCGACGGCGACGACTGGGTGATCAACGGGCAGAAGATCTGGACATCCGGCGCCCACTGGGCGGACCGGGCAATCCTGGTCGCGCGCAGCGATCCCAAGGCGGCCAAGCACAAGGGCCTCACCTTCTTCTTCCTCGACATGAAGTCGGCCGGGATCGAGACCCGCCGCATCAAGCAGATCTCGGGCGCCTCCCACTTCAACGAGGTGTACTTCACGGACGTGCGCATCCCGGACGGCCAGCGCCTCGGCACGGTGGGGGCGGGCTGGGGGGTGGCCATCACCACGCTGATGAACGAGCGGCTCACCTCCGGCGACCTGCGCGGGCCCGACTTCGAGGAGATCTTCGGCCTCGCGCGCGCCACCACGCTCGAGGACGGCCCCGCCATCGCCAACGCGGCGGTGCGCGAGCGGCTGGCCGACCTCTACGTGAAGACCCAGGGCGTGCGGCTCACCCGTTTCCGCACCATGACCGCGCTCTCGCGCGGGGAGACTCCGGGACCGGAGAACTCCATCGGCAAGCTGGTCAACGCGCCGAAGGCCCAGGAGATCGCCTCGTTCGCGATGGATCTGCTCGACATGGGCGGGGTGGTGATGGACAAGGACGTGGCCCCGCTGCGCGCCGCCTTCCAGGAGTCGCTGCTGACCTCGCCGGGCGGGCGCATCGCGGCCGGCACCGACGAGATCCTGCGCAACATCATCGCGGAGCGCGTGCTCGGCCTGCCCCAGGACGTGCGCGTGGACCGCGACCTGCCCTTCGACCAGCTCCCGACCAGCAGGTAACTCGGAGGGCGGCTCCGCCCCCTTCTGAACATCCCGCCGGTTGCGCGTGCGGTGCCCGCGCCGGGAGCTAACGCTCGGGCGGGGCGGCTACGATGTCCTCGTAGCGGTGGCGCTTGGTGATCAGCTTCGAGTACTCGAAGACGTCGAGCGCCACCTCGAAGGCCGGCCGCGTGATCTCCACGTGCGGGGACCAGCACCCGAGCTTCTGGTAGTAGCCGATCGTCGACGTCAGCACGGCGGGGTGGATCTCCGGGAAGAACGCGGCCTCCGCCTTCGCGACCTCGGCGGCGGGGGTGGCCAGCAGCCACGCGCGTGCCTTGCGATAGGCGCGCATGAACCGGCGGGCCATGTCGGTCTGGAGCCACGCGCGCGTGGCGGCCAGGCTCGAGAACGCGAGCGGGCCGATCGCCTGCCCCACCGAGGCCACCACGTGGCCGACCCGAGCGTGCTCGAGCTGCTGGGGGGCGGGGCCCTGCTGGTGGATGTAGTCGCCCTCGCCGCGCCGGAACGCCGCGTCCATCTGGTCGCTCGGCACGTTCACCGCCTGGATCGCCGCGAAGTCGAGCCCGCGCTTGTGGCAGGCGTACTTGAACATGGCGAGCGGCTGGCCGCCGTGGTCGACGAGGACCCGCTTGCCCTCGAGCTTGTCCCAGGCGAACCCGGGGTCGGGCGCCCGGCCGGTGAGAAAGAAGCCGTCCATCTCGTTGATCTGGGCGAAGTGGACGGCGGGCGGCGTCTGGCCCTTCTCGAGCGGGCCGAAGCCCTGCGACGGCGCGGACTGGCACACGTGCACGGTGCCGGCCGCCACCCCCTCGATGGCCGACTTGCCGAGGGGCGCGATCGAGTGGCGGGGCGTGAGCCCCTCGTCCCGGAGGAAGCCGCCCGCGATCGTGGCGATCAGCGGGGAGTAGAAGGCGGAGAAGCGGGTGAACTGGATGTTGATCTCGTCGCTCATGACTTGCCTCGCAAGGGTATACTCACTGGTGCCATGGCCACCGACAAGCGCGCCGCCGATCCGGACCTCCAGAAGCGTCTGACGCCGGAACAGTACAACGTCACCCAGTGCAGCGCCACCGAGCCGCCGTTCCGGAACGAGTTCTGGGACCACCACGAGCCCGGCATCTACGTGGACGTGGTCTCGGGCGAGCCGCTCTTCTCCTCGACCGACAAGTTCGACTCCGGCACCGGCTGGCCGAGCTTCGTGCAGCCGATCGAGCCGGCCAACGTGATCGAGCACTCGGACACCTCCTACGGCATGCGCCGGGTCGAGGTGCGGTCAACGGAAGGCGACTCGCACCTGGGCCACCTCTTCCCCGACGGCCCCCGCCCGACCGGGATGCGCTACTGCATCAACTCGGCAGCGCTCCGCTTCATCCCCGTCGCCAAGCTCGAAGAGGAAGGGTACGGCAAGTACCGCGCGCTCTTCGAGAAGGTGAAGCCGCAGTCGTAGCCGGCTTCCCCGCGATGGCGATTCGCCTGCTCGCCGCCGCGCTCCTGGTCGGGTTCCTGGCGGGACCCGCGCTCGCCGCCCCGCCCCGCGCGGCCGGACCTCCCAGGGTCTCGGTGGCGCTGATCAGCGAGGGCGCCTCCATCGAGCCCGGATCTCCGCTCTGGGTGGGACTCCGGCAGCGCATCGCCCCGGGCTGGCACACCTACTGGCTCAACCCGGGCGACTCCGGCGAGGCGCCGACCATCGAGTGGGCCCTCCCCAGGGACTTCGCCGCGGAGCCGATCGTGTGGCCGCGGCCCGAGCGGCTGCCGGTGGGACCGGTGGTGAGCTACGGCTACACCAAGGAGGTCGTCCTCCTCACCCGCGTCACCGTACCGGCCGACGCCCAGCCCGGCAGCCGGGTCACGCTCCGCGGGCGGGCCTCCTGGCTCGTATGCGAGAAGATCTGCATCCCCGAGGAGGCCGAGGTCGCGCTGACGCTACCGGTCATCGCGGGTCGTCCGGCCCCGGCGGTGACCGCGCCGGCCATCGAGCGGGCCCGCCGCGCGGTCCCGGCCCCGAGCCCGTGGCCCGCGACCCTCAGCTCGACGGCCGAGACCGTGACGGTATCGGTCGCGGCCCCTCGCCTGGCCGCCGACCGCATCTCGGACGTGTGGTTCTTCCCGGCCCGCTGGGGCGTCATCGATCACGCGGCGGCCCAGGCCGTCACCATCGACGGGGGCGGCATCACACTGCGCATCGCCCGAGGTGCGCTGCCGGACGGGCCCGCGACGGACCTCGACGGTGTCCTGGTGATGCGCGAGCGGCTGGACCAGGGCCTGGTGAGCCAGGCCTTCGCGATCCGGGCGAGCGCCGACCGCGGATCCTCCGCCGCGGGCAGGGGCCTCTCTCTCGCGGTCGCGATCGGCCTGGCACTCGCCGGCGGGCTCATCCTGAATCTCATGCCTTGCGTTCTACCCGTGCTGTCCGTCAAGGCGATTGCCCTGGTGTCGCACGCCCAGACCTCCTCGGCCACCCTGCGGCGCCACGGGCTCGCCTACACGGCCGGCGTGCTGGCCTCGTTCGCCGCGCTGGCCGGCACCCTGACCGCGCTCCGCGCGGGCGGGGCCGAGGTCGGCTGGGGCTTCCAGCTCCAGTCCCCGGTGGTCGTCGGCGCGCTGGCCTATCTCCTGTTCGCGCTCGGCCTGAGCCTCTCGGGCGTCCTGGTGCTCGGCGCCCGGCTGACCGGCGTCGGCCACGGGCTGGCGGCGCGCCCGGGCTACCGGGGCTCCCTCTTCACCGGCGCGCTGGCCGCGGTGACCGCGACGCCCTGCACCGCCCCCTTCATGGGCGTGGCGATGGGCTACGCGCTCACCCAGCCGGCGTCCACCGCGCTGCTGGTCTTCGAGGCCCTCGGGCTCGGCCTGGCCCTGCCATTCCTGGCGCTCTCCCTCGTCCCCGCGTGGCGGCGCCTGCTACCCCGCCCGGGCCCCTGGATGGAGCGCCTCAAGCAGGCGCTCGCCTTCCCGCTCTACGCCTCCGTTGCCTGGCTCGTGTGGGTGGTGAGCCGCCAGGCCGGGCCGGACGGGGTGGCGCTGGTCCTGATCGGGTTGCTCCTGATCGGCTTCGCGGCGTGGCTCCACCGGGCCACCCGCGCGGGCACCTCCGTGCGCTGGCGCCGGGCGGCCACCGTGCTCGCGCTCGGCTGCGTGGCGGGCGCGCTCGGCCTCGGCCCGCTCGTGCCGACGAGCCCGTCGCCCTCCCCCGCCGCGGCCGCGCCGGCCGGCGCGGCCTGGGAGCCCTTCTCGGCGGAGCGCCTGGCCGCGCTGCGCGCGCAGGGCACGCCGGTCTTCGTCAACTTCACCGCGGCCTGGTGCATCACCTGCCTCGTGAACGAGCGGGTCGCGCTGCACTCGCCCGCGGTGACCGACGCCTTCGCCCGGCGCGGCGTCGTCTACCTCAAGGCCGACTGGACCAGCAAGAGCCCCGAGATCGCGGCCCTGCTCGAGTCCTTCGGGCGGAGCGGCGTGCCGCTCTACGTGCTCTACCGCGGCGGCGGCTCGCCGCCGCGCGTGCTGCCGCAGATCCTGAGCGAAGGCACCATCATCGAGGCCGTCCGGAAGCTCTGAGCCCGACGTCAGCGAAAGGAGACTACCCGATGCCCGAGTCACTGAGCCGCCGCCGCTTCCTCGCCCGCACCGGCGCCGCTATCCTGGTCGGCGGTGTCGCCACCACCCTCGGCCCGCGCGCCGCGTCCGCCGCGGTGCAGGCGAAGGTCGGCGAGCCCGCCCCCGCCTTCACCGCCACCGCCACGAACGGCGCCCCGGTGAGCCTCGCGTCCTACAAGGGCAAGATCGTGGTGCTCGAGTGGACCAACCACGAGTGCCCCTACGTGCGGAAGCATTACGAGACCGGCAACATGCAGGCGCTGCAGCGCGAGACCACCGCGCAGGGCGTGGTCTGGCTCACCCTGATCTCCTCGGCCAAGGGCGAGCAGGGCTACGTGACCGCCGCGCAGGCCGACGAGCTGACCACGAGCCGCAAGGCGGCGCCGACCGCGGTGCTGCTCGACGAGCCGGGCGTGGTCGGGCGCATGTACGGCGCCACCAACACCCCGCACATGTACGTGGTGGACAAGGCGGGCACCCTCATCTACGCGGGCGCCATCGACGACCGGCCCACCACCCGGCGGGCCGACGTGCCGGGCGCCAGCAACTACGTCCGCGCGGCCCTCGACTCGGTGAGCGCGGGCCAGCCGGTGAAGACGCCGATCACGCGCGCGTACGGCTGCACCGTCAAGTACTCGTAGATGGCGGGGCTCACGCGCCGCCGCCTGCTCCACGGGCTGGCGGCGAGCGCGGCGGCGGGAGCGCTGACGCGGCACGCCCACGGCCAGAATCCGCCGCCCGCCCCGTCCCTCGCCCCCGTGCCGTCCTTCACTGATGTCGGCGACGCGTCACGGGCGGCGATGGCCGGCGCCGCGCTCGCGCTCCTCGGCGCGCTGCCCGCGGAGACGCGGCGGCACGCGGTGTTCGCGCTCGAGGACAAGGAGCGGCTCGACTGGCACTACATCCCCCGCCGGCGCGCGGGCGTGCCCTTCAAGGACATGCCGGCGACGGGGCGCGCCGCGGCCCACGAGCTCATGAAGGCGAGCTTGAGCGCGGTGGGCTACGGCAAGGCGGTCGGGATCATCCGCCTCGAGGAGGTGCTGCGCCGCCTCGAGACCTTCGGCCTCATGCGAGATCCGGACAACTACGCGTTCACCGTCTTCGGCAATCCGGGCCCGTCGACCGCGTGGGGCTGGCGGGTCGAGGGCCATCACCTCTCGCTCAACTTCACGCTCGTGCCGGGCCGGCCGGTCGCGATGACGCCCGCCTTCTTCGGCGCCAATCCGGCCGAGGTTCCCTCGGGTCCCGAGAAGGGCCAGCGCGTCCTCGCCGCCGAGCAGGACCTGGGTCGCGCGCTCGCGCGGAGCCTCAGCGACCCGCAGCGCGCCCGCGGCGTCATCGCGGCCCAGTCCCTCGGCGACATCGTCAGCGGCCCCGGCCGCGCGGACAGCCTCGCGACGCCCACCGGCCTCGCCCTCTCCGACATGACCGGGGACCAGCGGACCCAGGCGCTGCGCCTCGTCGAGGAGTACGCGCGCAACATGCGCGGCGAGCTCGCCAAGCAGGAGCTCGCGCGCATGCGCCAGGCGGGGCCCGAGCTGATCCGCTTCGCGTGGGCGGGTCCGCTCGAGCCGGGCAAGCCGCACTACTACCGCCTTCACGGCCCCACGCTGCTGATCGAGTACGACAACACCCAGAACGACGCCAACCACATCCACTCCGTGTGGCACGACCCGCGGCGCGACTTCGGCCTCGACTTCCTGAAAGCCCACTACGATCGCGGCCACCACCACGCCTGATCGCGCGTCGGATTTACCGCGAAGAAACTACTGAGCGGCGGCGTGTAGGCGG
>WNFK01164995.1_pt1 | contig 18380 bp, 17 predicted proteins | sample 5400281 | NCBI WGS metagenome assembly WNFK01 (sample SAMN13153350, study PRJNA577476) | soil metagenome | isolation source: 20 cm soil on Douglas fir-dominated hillslope | place: USA:California | collected 2013-09-17 | reverse complement strand
CGGCCGATGATGAAGGCCTGGGCCAGCCCCTCGGGCCGGGGCTGTACCGCGTAGGACAGCGCCAGGCCGAGGTGCTTGCCGTCCCCGAAGAGCCGGTGGAACGCGGGCGCGTCCTCCGGGGTGGTGATCAGCAGGATCTCCCGGATACCGGCCAGCATGAGGGTGGACAGCGGGTGGTACACCATCGGCTTGTTGTAGATGGGCACCAGCTGCTTGCTGATCCCCCGGGTCGCGGGGTAGAGCCGCGTGCCGGACCCACCCGCCAGGATGATTCCCTTCATCACGTCATCCTAAGCGGGCCGGCATCGTCGCCGCCTCGGTTTTTTCAACCCGCCGGATACGGCCGGAGCAAACCCGTGGTACCTTCTCGCCCACCAACCTTCCCTCGGAGGTGAGCGATGCGTGTCCTCGGCGTGATCCTGACCCTCGTCCTCGTCGTCATGCTGGCTCCGGGCCTCGTGGTCGCGGTCCCGCCCGACGGCACCATGGCCATAGGCGTGCATGTGACGCTCGTCTCGCGCTGGCTCGATCCCGGCGAGACCGAGGCGCTCATCACCCCGTTCATGGTGCTCTACGCTTTGCATGACGCGCTCGTGAAGCCCATGCCGGGCGGCATCATGACCCCGAGCCTGGCCGAGTCCTGGAGCGCGTCCAAGGACGGCCTGAGCTACGAGTTCGTCATCCGGAAGAACGCGCGCTTCCACACCGGCGACCCGGTCACCGCCGAGGACGTGAAGTTCACGTTCGAGCGCTACAAGGGCAGCGGGGCCAAGCTGCTCAAGGACAAGGTCAAGGAGATCCAGATCGTCGCGCCGAACCGGGTCCGCTTCGTGCTCAAGGAGCCGTGGCCGGACTTCATGGCCTTCTACGGCACCTCCGCCACCGGGGCGGGCTGGATCGTGCCCAAGAAGTACATCGAGAAGGTCGGCGAGGAGGCGTACCGGAAGGCCCCGGTGGGCGCGGGCCCGTTCAAGTTCGTCTCCTTCACCCCGGGCATCGAGCTGACCCTCGAGGCGTTCGGGGACTACTGGCGGAAGGCCCCGCAGGTGAAGCGGCTGATCATGCGCTCGATCCCCGACGAGACCACCCGCGCCGCCGCGGTGAAGACCGGCGAGGTGGACGCGGCCTACCTGTTCGTCGGCCCGGTGGCGGAGGACTTGAAGCGCTCGCCCGGCGTCCGGGTGGTCGCTCCGCTGCTCTACGGCATCTACTGGCTCGACTTCCTGGACCAGTGGGACCCGAAGTCGCCGTGGCACGACCGGCGGGTGCGCCAGGCGGCGAGCCTCGTGATCGACCGGAACGCCATCAACCAGGCGGAGATGCTGGGGCTCGGCAAGGCGGCGGGCGCCTTCGTGCCGCCCGAGTTCGACTTCGCGCTGCGCCTGGATCCGCCCGCCCTCGATCCCAAGAAGGCCAAGCAGCTCATGGTCGAGGCCGGCTATCCAAACGGCTTCGACGCGGGCGACCTCACCCCGCTGCCGCCCTACACCACCGTGGCGGAGGCGGTCGGCGGCAACCTGCAGACGATCGGGATCCGCACGAGCGTGCGCACGATGGAGCGCGCCACCTTCCTCACCGCCTGGCGCGAGAAGAAGCTGCACGGCCTGCTGATCGGGGCCACCGGCGCGGCGGGCAACGCGGCCACCCGCCTGGAGGCGTTCTTCACCAAGGGCGGCACCTACCCCTACGGCACGCGCCCGGAGATCGACGATCTCTTCCAGCGCCAGGCGGGCGAGAACGACCGCAAGCAGCGCGAGGCGCTGCTCCATCAGATCCAGAAGATCGTCGCCGACCAGACGCTGGTCGCGCCGATCTTCCAGCAGGCCTTCCTCTGGGGGGTCGGCCCGCGGGTGGAGCAGCCGGCCGCGGGCCTGATCCAGGGCTACCCGTACGCGGCGCCCTGCGAGGACCTGAAGCTCAAGTAAGCCGGGCGCGCGCCTCTACGCGTCGCGCGGGTCGTCGCGGATGAAGTGCCCGCTGCGGAGGTCGCGAAGCGCCTCCTCGATCTCCGCGGGCGTGTTCATGACGAACGGGCCGTGGCGCCGCCGCTTCCACCAGGTCGCCGTCGCCGAAGACGACCAGCGACGGCGCGCGCGCCGCCTTCCGGCCGGGGCCGAAGCGCACCTCGCCCTGATCCACGTACGCGAACGCGGTGTGCCCCCGCGGGACGGCCTCGCGAAACGTCGCGCCCTCCGGCAGCGTCACGTCGAGGAACTTGGGCGCCACCGCCAGGCCTTCCACCGGCCCGGCGAGCCGCCCGTCCGCCGCGTCGCCCGCGATGACGCGCGCCCGCGCGCCCCCGTCGAGCGCGCTCTCCGCCAGGTGGCTCGCGGCCAGGTCCCGGTACTTCGGCCGCGTCATCTTCTCGCGCGCGGGCAGGTTGAGCCAGAGCTGGAGCCCTCCGATGCCCTCGGGCCGCACCTGCGGCATCTCCTCGTGGAGGATGCCGCTGCCCGAGGTCATCCACTGGATGTCGCCGGGCCCGATGCTCCCGCGGTGGCCGAGCGAATCCCGATGCTGGACCTCACCGGTGCGGACGAACGTCACCGTCTCGATGCCGCGGTGCGGATGATAGGGAAATCCGGGCTCGTAGTCCTCGGGGCGGACCGACTCGAAGTGGTCGAGGAGCAGGAACGGGTCGAGATGGTCGAGCCGCCGCGTGCCGATGCTGCGGCGGAGATGCACCCCGGCGCCCTCCACCACCGGCTCGGGCTTGACGACCTGGGCCACCGGGCGTGAGGTCGGGCTCATGGGGGGCCGCCTCAGGCGCGCTCGAGGATGACGACCGGGATCGTCCGCGAGGTCTTCGCCTGGTATTCGTCGTAGGGCGGCCAGATCGCGGCCATCGTCTTCCAGAGCGCGGGCCGCTCCGCCGCGGAGGCGGTGCGGGCGCGCGCCTTGAAGCGGTCCGCCATCACCTGCACCGTCACCTCCGGGCGCGCGGCGAGGTTCTCGTACCAGGCCGGATGCTGGGGGGCACCGCCGCGCGAGGCCACCACTACGTAGCGATCGCCGTCGCGGCCGTAGATCAGCGGGGTGGTGCGGGCCTGGCCGGAGCGCCGTCCGGTGGTGGTCAGCAGGAGGGTGGTGACGCCCTCCCAGATGTGGCCGTCCTTCCCGCCGCTCTCGACATATCGGCGGGCGTGCTCTTGCTGCCATCCGGGCGGCCGGCTTCCCGATGCGGGGCGTGGCGTCGACATGAGGAGCACCTCCCGCCGTCAGTCTGCCACGGCGCCGGACGGCCTGCCACCCGACGCGATCACGCGGTCAGCGAACCACCAGCACCGCGACGGGCGAGCGCTTGAGCGCGGCGTCCACGACGCTCCCGAGGAGGAAGTGGCGCACCGCGCCCGCGCCCCGCGCGCCCAGCGCCAGCAAGTCGGCGCGCTCGGCGCGGATCGCGGCGAGCAGCTCCGGGAGCGGCTGCCCGGCACGCACCACGCCCCGCGCGCGCCAGCCCGCCTTCGCCAGCGCGCTGACCGCGGCCTCGAGCTGGCGACGGGCCACCGCCCGGCGGCTCCGGTCCATGGCCGCGGCCTGCGCCTCGAGCTGGGCCCGCATCCGGGCCGGCACGAACGGCATCGATGGCAGTCGCATCGGCTCGATCACCCGCACGCACGTCACGCGTCCGCCGCGGGGCGGCGCGAGCCGCGCCACGAACGCGACCGCGCGGCGCGAGTGCGGCGAGCCGTCCGCTCCCACGACGATCCGGTGATAGGCGGACGCCACCGGGCGCTCCTAGGCGCCGAGGCGGGCGCGCGCGTCCACCGCGATCGCGCCGTCCGGGCTCGTCATCAGGGGATTGATCTCGATCTCGGCCAGCTCGGGGAGATCCACCAGCAGATGCGAGAACCGGCTGATGATGCCGGCCAGCGCGGGGCGGTCCAGCAGGGGCGCGATCCGCAGCTCGTCGAGGAGCGCGGCCGCCTCGGTGGGAGAGACCGGCGCCAGGGCCACCGCGGTGTCCCCCACGACCTCGACGTAGATCCCGCCGAGCCCGACCATCAGGACCGGTCCCCACTGCGCGTCATGCACGCCGCCCAGCATCAGCTCCTTGCCGGCGGGGGTCGCGTCGGCGGCGCCGTTGACGGGGCGGCCGTCGATGCACGCGATGCCGTACCCGGCGAGCAGGGAGCGAAGCTCGGGCATGCCGAGCCGGCGCGCCGGCGCGGCGCCGCTCGCGGCAAGCCAGGCTCGGGCGGCGGTCGCGTCGGCGGAGGCGCCGGACGGGCTCGCGGCCGCCCGCCGCCGCTCGCCGAGCCGCACCATGCCGGCCAGCGTCTTGACCGCGGGCTCGGGAAACGCGTAGCAGGGAATGCCGGCCTCCTCGAGCGTGCGCACCCCGGGCGCCACCCGCGCGCCGCCCACGAAGGCGGCCACCACCGGGATCGACCATCCCTGCGTCGCGGCGGCGATGGTGCGCGCCACGCTCGCCGCGTCGGCGGTCGCCTGCGGGGTCAGGAGCACGAGCATCGCGTCGGCGCCGTCGGGGCCCAGCGTGTGCAGCGCGTGGCCGTAGCGGCGCGCGTCGGCATCGCCCACCAGGTCCACCGGGTTGGCGAGGCCGGCCATCGGCGGCAATCCCTCGGCGAGCCGCCGCCGCAGCGGCTCGGCGGGCGGCTCCATGGTGAAACCGGCCGCGCGCGCCGCGTCCGTGGCGACGATGCCGAGCCCGCCCCCGTTGGTCACCACGACCAGGCGTCGGCCGCGCGGCAGGGGCTGGCTGGCGAGCCCGCGCGCGACGTCGAACAGCTCGGCGACGGTCTCGACGCGGAGCGCGCCCGCCTGCCGCGCCGCCGCGTCGAAGGCACGGTCGGACCCCGCGAGCGCGCCGGTGTGCGAGGCGACGGCGCGCGCGCCCTCGGCGGAGCGACCCGCCTTCAGCAGCACCACCGGCTTGACCGCGGCGGCGCGACGGAGCGCGTCGAGGAACCGGGGGCCGTCGGCCACCCCCTCGATGTACCCGGCGATCACCCGGGTCTCCGGATTGGCGGCCCCCGCGTCGAGCAGATCGCTCTCGTTGACGTCGGCCTGGTTGCCGAGCGAGGCGAAGAGCGAGAAGCCGACCCGGCGGTCGCGCGCCCAGTCGAGGATCGCCACCGCGACCGCGCCGGAGTGCGACAGGAAGGCGATCCCGCCCGGCTCGGGCATCCCGGAGGCGAACGTCACGTTGAGCCGTCGCGCGGGGCGGATCCAGCCGAGACAGTTCGGGCCGAGCACCCGGATCGGCTGCCCGCGCAGCCACGCGCGCAGCTCGGCTTCCCGCCGCGCGCCCTCCCCTCCGGTCTCGCGGAAGCCGGCGGAGATGACCACCGCGCCGCCCACCCCCTTCGCCACGCACTGCACGAGCGCGGAGAGCACGTCCACCGCGGGCACCGCGATCACGGCCAGGTCCACCGCGCCCTCCACGTCCTGCAGCCGCGGCGCCGACGGCAGCCCCTGCACCGTGCTCGCCCGCGAATTGACCGGGACGATGCGGCCGGGGAAGCTGGCCGAGCGCAGGTTGGCGACGACCGCCCCGCCGACCTTGAACGGATCGCGCGAGGCCCCGATCACCGCCACGCTGGCCGGGTCGAGGAACGGGGCGAGCGAGCCGCGGATCGGGGTCATGGTCGACGAGATGATAGCGCGCCTCCTTCTCCCGGTGTTGGCCCCTTTCATCGAGCATCGGGCGGCCGCCGCGCCCTGCTATGCTCGACTCGGGAGACCCGAGCGTGGCGCGCAAGCCGGTGGTACTCGTGACCGGGGCGGGAGGCGAGGTCGGGCACGGCCTGATCCGTGAGCTCGCGGCCCAGGGCGTCCACGACGTCGTGGGCGTCGACGCCCGCTCCATCCCCGACGAGGTGGCCAGACGCTGCCTGGTCACCCAGATCGGCGACGTCCTGGATCGCCACCTGCTCGAGCGGCTCCGGAGCGAGTTCGAGCTCCCGATCGTCTTCCACCTGGCCGCCCTGCTCTCGACCCGGGCCGAGTTCGTCCCGGAGACCGCCCACGAGGTGAACGTCCAGGGCACCCTCAACCTCCTCCACCTGGCCGTCGACGAGGCGCGCTCGCTCGGCCACCCGGTCAAGTTCCTCTTCCCCAGCTCGATCGCGGTCTACGGCTTCGCGAGCCGGGAGGCCAAGCACGCCGCGGGCCGGGTGGCGGAGCGCGCCGCGCTCGAGCCGGTCACGATGTACGGGTGCAACAAGCTCTACTGCGAGCACCTCGGACGGTACTTCGCGAAGCACTACCGGCAGCTCGCGGCCGGAGAGCCGAGCGGGGTGGACTTCCGGGCGATCCGCTTTCCGGGTCTCCTCTCCGCCTTCACGCTGCCGAGCGGGGGCACGAGCGACTACGCGCCGGAGATGATCCACGCGGCCGCCCAGGGGCGGCCCTACGCGAGCTTCGTTCGCGAGGACACCCGCATTCCGTTCATGGCCATGCCCGACGCGATCGCGGCGCTGCTGGCCCTGCTGGAGGCGCCCGCCGCGTGGCTCACCGGCTCGGTCTACAACGTCGCGGCCTTCAACCCGAGCGCGGGCGAGCTGGCCGACCTGGTGCGGCGGGCCTTCCCGGACGCGCGGATCACGTTCGTCCCGGACCCGCGCCGCCAGGCGGTCATCGACTCGTGGCCGGAGGACGTCGACGACAGCCGCGCCCGGCGCGACTGGGGCTTCCGTCCGGCCTACGATCTCAAGCGGGCCTTCGAGGAGTACCTGACGCCGAACATCCGGCGGCGCTATCCGCCGCGCTGACCCGGGAGGACGACCATGCACGGTGAGATCCGGCAGCGGCTGCAGGCCGAGCTCGACGGCATCCGCGAGGCAGGGCTGTGGAAGGGCGAGCGAATCGTCGCGGGCCCGCAGGGCGCGCACGTCCCGGTGGACGGCCGCGAGGTCCTCAACTTCTGCGCCAACAACTATCTCGGGCTGGCCGACGATCCGACCCTCGTCCGCGCCGCCCAGGACGGCCTCGCCCGCTGGGGCCTGGGCCTCGCCAGCGTGCGGTTCATCTGCGGCACCCAGGCCATCCACAAGGACCTCGAGGCGGCGATCGCGGGTTTCCTGGGCATGGACGACGCGGTGCTCTACACCTCCTGCTTCGACGCCAACGGCGGGCTCTTCGAGACTCTCCTCGACGAGCCCGACGTCGTCATCTCGGATGCGCTCAACCACGCCTCGATCATCGACGGCGTCCGTCTCTGCCGGGCCCAGCGCCAGCGCTACGCCCACGGCGACATGGACGAGCTCGAGCGCATCCTGAAGGCCGCCTCATCCGCGCGCACCCGGCTCATCGCCACCGACGGGGTGTTCTCCATGGACGGCGACGTGGCGCCGCTCGGCCCGATCTGCGACCTCGCCGAGCGCCACGACGCGCTCGTGATGGTGGACGACAGCCACGCCACCGGCTTCCTCGGGCCGACCGGCCGCGGCACCCCGGAGCACTGCGGCGTCGCCGGACGCGTGGACATCGTCACCTCGACGCTCGGCAAGGCCCTGGGCGGGGCCAGCGGCGGCTTCACCGCGGGCCGGGCCGAGGTCGTCGCCCTGCTGCGCCAGCGCTCGCGGCCCTATCTCTTCTCGAACACCCTGCCGCCCGCCCTGGTCTGCTCGGCCCTCGCCGGCCTCGCGCTCCTCTCGGAGTCGACCGCGCTGCGCGACCGCCTCGCGGCCAACACCCGCTGGTTCCGGCAGGCGATGCGCGCGGCCGGCTTCGGCCTGCGCCCCGGCGAGCATCCCATCGTGCCGATCATGCTCGGGGACGCGCGGCTCGCCCACCGGATGGCCGCCGACCTGTTCGACGAGGGCATCTACGTGGTGGGCTTCTCCTACCCGGTGGTGCCGCGCGACAAGGCGCGCATCCGGGTCCAGGTGAGCGCGGCCCACACGGAGGCCGACCTCGAGCGGGCGGTGGCCGCGTTCGTCAAGGTCGGCCGCGCGCACGGGGTGATCTAGCACGTATCCCGCGGAGCTCGAGCGGGAGATGGTCCTTCGCGACGGCGCGCGGGTGCGGCTCCGCGCGATCCGACCCGAGGACCAGGACCGGCTGGTCACGTTCTACGATCGCCTGAGCCAGCACACCGCCTACCAGCGCTTCTTCACCGTGATGCGGCGCCTGCCGCCGGACTGGGCCCGCCTGCTCGCCAACGTGGACTACCGGCGCCGGCTCGCCCTGCTCGCCGAGCTCGGCCCGTCGGAGGCACCGGAGCTGATCGGAGTGGCGCGCTACGAGCCGACCGACGAGGCCGACACCGCCGAGATCGCGCTCGTGATCCAGGACGGCTGGCAGAACCGCGGCCTCGGCACCGTCCTGCTCGCCGAGCTGCTCGCCGCCGCGAAGGCGCGCGGCGTCCGGCGCTTCCGGGCCCACGTCCTCGCGAGCAACGCGCGCATGCTCGCGCTGCTCGCGCGCGACACCGACGTGCAGGAGCGGCACACCGAGAGCGGGGTGACCACCCTGCTCCTGACCCGGCGCCCCCGATAGCCGGGAACGGTCATCGGAGCTCCGGCCGGGCGAGCTCCCGCCGCGCCCTCGCGATCACCCCCAGCGCCGAGGCGCCGAACATCCCCGCGATCAGGAGCCCCACCGCGATGTCGGGCCAGGCCGACCCGAGGAGGCCTACTCCCACGCTCGCGAGCAGCACGCCCGCGTTGCCGGCCACGTCGTTGAGCGAGCAGACGAAGGCGGAGCGCATGTTGAGGTCGTCGGACCGATGCCGCCAGAGCACGATGAGGCAGAGCGCGTTGGCGGCGAGCGCGAGAAGCCCGATCGAGCCCATGAGCTCCGCAGCGGGCACCAGCCCGCGCTGGAGCTTCGTCGTCACCTCCGCGAGCACGCCGATCCCGAACGCGGCCATGATCAGGCCCTTGCCGAGCGCGACCCGGGCCTGCCAGAGGACGCCGCGGCCGAGCGCGTAGAGGCTCGCCCCGTAGACGATCGCGTCCCCCAGCATGTCGACCGAGTCCGCCACCAGCGACGTGGAGTGACCGCGGATCCCCCCGACCAGCTCGACCACGAACATCACCGCGTTGAGCGCGAGCACGAGCTGGAGCACCCGGCGCTGGCGCGCCGGCACGTCGGTCCGGATCTCGCAACACTCCCGCATGGGCCGCTCCCCTCACCACATGACGACGCCGCCGTCGATGTTGACGGACTGGCCGGTCATGAAGGCGGCGGCGGGGGAGCAGAGGAACGCGATCAGGCCGGCCACCTCCTCGTCGGTGGCGGCGCGCCCCATCGGGATGCGCTCGAGCTGCCGCTGCCAGCCGTCTCCACGCCCCAGAACATCCATTCGAGAAGTTTCGATGGTGCCCGGGCAGACCGCGTTGACGGTGACTCCGTGGCGCGCCACCTCCATCGCGAGCGACTGGGTGAGCCCCTGGATGCCGAAGTTGGCCGCGTTGTAGGCGGCGGTGTTGGGGCTGCCGCGCTTGCCCGCGATCGAGGAGAGGTTGACGATGCGCCCCCACTTCTGCCGGACCATGATCGGGACCACGCGCTTGCAGAGGAGGAACGCGCCGGTCAGCTTGATGTCGAGCACCTTGCGCCAGACCGCCTCGTCCAGCTCGGGCAAGGGCACGCGATCGTTGCCCCGCGGGTACGCCGCGTTGTTCACGAGCACGTCGAGGCGCCCGAAGGTCTGGATGACCCGGTCCACCAGGCGCCCCACCGGCTCGGCCTGGCTCACGTCGCCGGTCCAGGTCATGGCGCGGCGGCCCTTCGCGCGGATCTGCTCGGCAGTGCTCTCGACGTCGCGCCAGCCCGCCTTCTTCTCGTCCTCCGGGTAGCTCGCCGGATCGCGCCCGGTCCCGGTGACCGCCACGTCCGCCCCGAGCTCGGCCAAGCCCAGCGCGGTGGCCCGCCCGATGCCGCGGAGGCGCCCCGCCCCCGTCACCAGCGCGACCTTGCCATCCAGGACGCCCATGTCGTGTCCTTTCGCGGTCAGGCCCGCCGGGGCCCGAGCCTCTCGAGATCGGTCGCGAGCGAGTCCCGCCCGACGAGCAGGACGACGCCCGCGACCGCCAGCATACAGCCGGTGAGCAGCACCGGCGCGGTCAGCCCGATCCGGTCGGAGACGAGCCCGATCAGGGAGGGCGACGCCGCGTCGCCCAGGAGGTGCATCACCATCGTGGTCACCGCGAAGCCCCGCCCGCGCAGGTCCGCGGGCAGCACGTTGGCCATCGCCGCGTTGAGCGGCCCGATGTTCATGAAGAGCAGGAAGAGCGTCGCGAACATGGCCGGCCAGAACACCGCCGGCGACGGGGCCAGGATCGCGGGCAGGGTGAACGCGATCGAGAGCACCAGGCTCGCGCCGGACAGCGTGAAGTGGGCCGAGCGCGAGCGCTTCGCGAAGGCGTCACTCAGCCGGCCGCCGACCAGGGTGCCCGCGAAGCCCGCGACCACCAGGATCAGCCCGAAGGTGGTGGCGGCGGTCCCCAGGGACAGGCCCCGCTCGCGCACGAAGTAGGTCGGCATCCAGGTCGCCAGCCCGCCCATCGCGAAGGTGTAGATCACCTGGGCCCCGGTGTTGACCAGGTAGCTCCGCCGCGCCGCCAGCGCGCGCAGCGAGGCCCCGAGGCCGAGCGGGGTGGCCGCGTCCGGGCCCACCGGATCGAGCGCGCCGCGCGGCGGCTCGGGCAGCAGGAGGAGCAGGACCGCGAGCAGCGCACCGGGGGCGCCCGCCACGAAGAACGCCGCGCGCCAGCCGTAGGCCTCGCCGACCAGCCCGCCGATCACGTAGCCGAGCGCGGTGCCCACCGGGATCGCGGCGTAGAAGATGCCGAGGACCCGCGAGCGGCGGTCCGGCGGATAGCAATCGGAGAGCAGCGACGGCGTGACGACCGCGTAGCTCGCCTCGCCCACCCCGATGATCGACCGGGCGAGCAGGAGGAAGGCGTACGTCGGGGCCAGGCCGGAGGCCAGCGTCGCCGCGCTCCAGACGAAGACCCCGGCCGCGGCCAGGCGCATGCGGGGCTGGCGGTCGCCGAGCCAGCCCGCGATCGGGCACGCCAGCGAGTAGGTCAGGATGAAGGCGGACTGGAGCAGCCCGCCCGCGGTGTCCGAGATCGCGAGCCCGGCCAGGATGAGCGGCAGCGTCGCGGCCGCGACGTAGCGATCGAGGTAGTTGAGGCCGTTGAGCCCGGTGAGAGCGGTGAGGACGATGCCGGGCCGGGTGCCGCTCACGGGCCCTCGGCCGGCGTCGGCCGGATCAGCGCGCCCGGCTCGCGCCGTGGTCGGCGATCACCTGCGCCACGCAGGCGGTCACCTTCACTCCCGTCGGCAGATCGATGAACTCGTTCGGCCCGTGCGCGTTCGAGCCCGGCCCCATCACCCCGGTGACCAGGAACTGGGCGCGCGGGAACCGCTCCCCCAGCATCGCCATGAACGGGATCGAGCCGCCGAGGCCGTCGAACATCGCGGGCGCGCCGAACTGCGCGGTCGACGCGCGGCCGACCGAGTCGCGGAGCCAGTCGGCCATCACCGGCGCGTTCCAGCCGGTGCCCGGCCGCTCGCCGCTCGCGTAGGTCACGCGGGCGCCGTAGGGCGGGTCCGCCTCGAGCACCTCCTTGACCCGGCGGCTGGCCGCGTCCGCGTCGGCGGTGGGCGGCAGGCGGAGCGAGAGCTTCACCGCCGTCTTCGGGCGCAGCACGTTGCCCGCGTCGGCGAGCGCGGGCATGCCGTCGACGCCGGTCACCGCCAGCATCGGCCGCCACGTGTTGTTCAGCAGGGCCTCGACCGGATCCTCGGTCACCGGGCGCATGCCGGGGACGAGCGGGAACGCCTTCGCGACCTTCCCGCCCAGGACGCCCGCGACGGCGCGGACCTCGGCGATCCGGCCGGGCGGGATCTCCACGTGGCACTCGGAGACCAGGATCCTGCCGGTGCGGTGGTCCTCGAGGCGGTCGAGCACCTGGCGCAGGATGCGGAAGCTCGAGGGCACGATGCCGCTCGCCGCGCCGGAGTGGACGCCCTCGCTCAGCACCTCCACCGTGAGGGTCCCGCTCAGCACCCCGCGGAGCGAGGTGGTCGCCCACAGGTGGTCGTAGTCGCCGCAGCCCGAGTCGAGGCAGATGACCAGATCGGGGCGCAGGCGCTCGGCGAGCTGCTCCACGTAGGCGGGCAGGTCGGGGCTGCCGCTCTCCTCGGAGGCTTCGATCAGCACCACGCAGCGGGCGTGCGGGATGCCCTGGGCCTGCAGCGTCTCGATCGCGGTGAGCGCCGCGAACGAGGCGTACCCGTCGTCGCCCGCGCCGCGGCCGAAGAGCCGATCGCCCCGGCGCACCGGCGTCCACGGCCCGCCGTCGGCGGCCCAGCCCACCATCTCCGGCTGCTTGTCGCAGTGGCCGTAGAGGAGCACGGTCTCGCCGCCCTTGCCCGGCACTTCCATCAGGATGACCGGGGTGCGGCCTTCGAGGCGGATCACGTCGATGGTCAGGCCCTCGATCTTGCGGCGGCGGGCCCAGTCGGTCATCAGGGTCACCGCCCGGTCGATGTGCCCGTGCTCCGCCCACTTGGTGTCGTACATGGGCGACTTGGCCGGGATGCGAATGTAGTCGGTGAGGGCCGGGACGATGTCGCCGTCCCAGGCCTGCTGGACGAGGGCGCGCGTGCGAGCGGGGTCGAGGGTCATGGGCCCGATAGTATGCGGAATCGGCCGGATCTGCCAGCCAGGTTGCCCCCGTCGCGACCACCCGGTAGGATCGCCTCCGCATGACCGAGCTCACTCCCGCCGAGGTCCGCGCGCTGGCCGCCGCGGCCGGCCTGCCGCTGGACGGCGCCGACCTCGCCGAGGTCACGCATCGGCTGAACGCCTTCGTCGAGGTGCTGGGCGGCCTGGCCGGCCTCGATCTCACCGACGCGGAGCCCGCGCCCGCCCCGCCGCCCGATCTGCCCGGCGGGTCCCGATGACCGCGGACCTGATCCATCGCTCCGCGGTCGAGCTGGCCGGCCTGATCCGCGCCCGCACGATCTCCTCCGTCGAGCTCGTGGAGGCCTACCTCGCGCGCATCGACCGGTGGAACGACGCGCTGGGCGCCTACGTCACGGTCTGCCGGGAGCGCGCGCTCGACGAGGCGCGCGCGGCGGAGCAGGCGCTCGGCCACGGCGCGCCCCTCGGGCCGCTCCACGGCGTGCCGTTCGCGGTGAAGGACCAGTTCGACACCGCGGGCGTGCGGACCACCTCGGGCTCGCGCCTGCACCGCGACCGCGTGCCGACCGAGGACGCCTCCGTGGTCGCGCGGCTGCGATCGGCGGGCGGCATCCTCCTCGGGAAGCTGAACCTCACCGAGTTCGCGCTGGGCGGCACGCTCACACATCCGTTCGGCCAACCCCGCAACCCGTGGGACCGGACGCGCGAGACCGGCGGCTCCTCCTCGGGCTCGGGCATCGCGGCGGCGGCCGCGCTCGCCGCGGCCACCCTCGGCGAGGACACCGGCGGGTCGGTGCGGACCCCGGCCGCGTGGTGCGGCGCGGTCGGGCTGCGTCCCACCTGGGGCCTGGTGCCCCGCTCTGGCTGCGTGCCGGTGGCTTGGTCGATGGACGCGCCGGGTCCGCTCACCCGCTCGGTGGAGGACGCGGCGCTGCTGCTCTCGATCATCGCGGGACCCGACGGGCACGATCGCTGGATCCGGCCCGCGCCCGGTGATCCGCGCGCCGATCTCGAGCGCGGCGCGGGCGGGCTCTCGATCGGCGTCGTCACCCCGCTGGTCGACAGCCCGGAGACCGATGGGGAGGTGCGCGAGGCGGTCCGCCGGAGCGCGGACACGCTGCGCGGGCTCGGGGCGCGGGTGGAGGACGTCGACCTCCCGCTCGTGCCGATGGCGGGCGCGGTGTTCATGGCGCTGGCCGACAGCGAGGCCGCGGCCTGGCACCACCGGACCCTGGCCACGCGCGGTGACGAGTACGACGCGGGCACGCGACGCCGGCTCGTCACCGCGGCGCTGCTGCCCGCCACGCTCGGCCAGCAGGCCGCGCGGGCGCGCGCAGCGATCCGGACGCAGCTCTGGGACGCGCTCGGGCGCTTCGACGTGCTGCTGGCCCCCACCGCGCCGACCGCCGCGCCGCCGATCGCGAGCGCCCAGGCGCCCATCGCCTCCCGCGCGGAGGCCGGCCGGCGCTTCTTCAACCGCCGCTCCTACACCACCCCCGCGAGCCTGGCCGGGGTCCCCGCGCTCTCGCTGCCGTGCGGGTTCACCGCGGGCGGCCTGCCGATCGGGCTCCAGCTCATCGGCCGCCGCTTCGACGAGGTGACCCTGCTGCGCGCCGGGCGCGCGTACGAGCGGGAGACCGATTGGCACACCCGCCGGCCGCCCCTGCCCGCTTGACAGCGGGCTGCTCCCGGTGGTGCGATGACGGCGGGATGCGCGCCATCGGGGAGATCGCCACGTTCGTGACCAGCAAGAACGCGGGGCCGTTCCTGCTGACCCTCGACATCGTGTTCCCGGACGAGGCCACCTTTCGCCGCTTCGTGGCCGGCCGGCCCCTCGACCGCGACACGGTGGCACGCCTCTACGGCCTCTCGCCCGACGACGTGGTCGACATCATCGAGTTCGAGCCGGCCTTCGCGGTGAAGATCACCCTGCGCCGGCCGTGGCCCTCCGGCGCGATCGGCGAGACCGACGTGTACGGCGCCCAGCAGCACGTCCCCCTGGCCCGCCACGCGATCGAGTGGCCGGAGAGCGCGTGATGACGCCGCCGATGACGGTGCTGGCCCCGCTCGGCATGCTGGGCTACGGCATTCCCGCGCGCTCGATGGAGCGCGGCCTCGCGCGCGATCCCGCGGTCCTCGCGCTCGACGCGGGCTCGACCGACCCCGGGCCGTACTACCTCGGCGCCGGCGTGCCGTTCGTCAACCGCCGCGCGGCCAAGCGTGACCTCACGATGATCCTCGACGCCGCGCGCGACCGCCGCATCCCGGTGCTGATCGGCTCCGCGGGCGGCGGCGGAGGCCGGCCGCATCTCGAGTGGACGATCGACCTCTACCGCGAGCTCTGCCGCGAGCGCGGCTACCGCTTCCGCACCGCGGTGATCGACGCGGAGGTGGACCGCGGCTGGCTCCGCGCCCAGGTGGCGGGCGGGCGGGTGCGCCCGCTCGACCACGACCGCGCGCTGACCGCCGCCGACGTCGATCAGGCCACCCGCATCGTGGCCCAGATGGGCGTCGAGCCCTTCCTCGCCGCGCTCGACGCGGGCGCGGAGGTGATCATCGCCGGCCGCGCCTGCGACGCCGCGGTCATCGCGGCCTTCCCGATTCGCGCGGGCCACGATCCCGGCCTCGCGCTCCACATGGGCAAGATCCTCGAGTGCGGCGGCGCGGCCGCCTACCCGCGGCACGGCTCGGACTGCCTGCTCGGCGTCATCGAGGAGGACGCCTTCACGGTCGAGCCGCCGAACCCGGACAAGGTGTGCACGGTGGCCTCGGTGGCCGCGCACTCGCTCTACGAGCGCGCCAATCCCTACGAGCTGCACCTGCCCCACGGCCACATCGATCTCAAGTCCACGCGCTTCGAGGCCTCGGGCGATCGGGCGGTGCGCGTCTCGGGCACGCGCTTCGTCCCGGCGGCCACCCCGACCCTGAAGCTCGAGGGGGTGGCCCGCGTCGGCTTCCGCACCCTCGCCATCGCGGGAGTGCGCGAGCCCCAGCTCATCGCCAACCTCGACGCCTACCTCGCCAACGTGCGCACGCGCGTGGCCGACACCTATCCGGACGGCTACCGGCTCATGTTCCACGTCTACGGACGCGACGGGGTCATGGGCCCGCTCGAGCCGGTGCGCGGCAGCCGCCCGCACGAGATCGGGCTGATCATCGAGGTGATCGCCGACGACGCGGAGACCTCCGCCGCGGTGCTGGCCCTCGCGCGCTCGGTGGCGCTCCACGTCACCTACCCCGGCCGCCAGGCGATCGCGGGCAACCTCGCGTTCCCGTTCTCGCCCTCGGACCTGCGCGCGGGCGAGGCCTACGAGTTCACGATCCATCACCTGGTGGCGGTCGAGGATCCGGGCGCGCTCTTCCGCGTGGAGATGCTGGCGAGCTGACCCCGGGCGCCGCGGCGGCACGGAGCGCGCCCAGCCCAGCGGCGCGCGCTCAGCGCAGCAGCGCGATCGCCTGGCCACCCGCCGCCGCGAAGGCCACCACCACCCAGGGCGGCAGGCTCCACCAGGCCAGCAGCCCGAAGGCGGCGAGGGCCAGCGCGAAGTCGGCGGGCGCGTGGATCGCGCTCGTCCACACCGGGTGGTAGAGCGCGGCGAGCAGGAGTCCGACGACCGCCGCGTTGATCCCGCGCAGCGCCGCTCGGAACCGCGGCCGCCCCCGCAGCGCGTCCCAGAACGGCAGCGCGCCCACCACGAGCAGGAACGCGGGGAGGAAGATCGCGACCAGGGCGAGGCCCGCGCCGAGCCAGCCGGTCGGCCGCCCGCGCATGACCGCGCCCAGGTAGGCGGCGAGGGTGAAGAGCGGGCCCGGCACCGCCTGGGCCGCGCCGTACCCGGCGAGGAACTCCTCGCTCGTCACCCAGCCGGGCGGCACGACCTCGGCCTGCAGGAGGGGCAGCACGACGTGCCCGCCTCCGAAGACGAGCGCGCCGGCGCGATAGAAGCTGTCGAAGACGGCGAGGGCGTGCGCGCCGGTCGTATAGCGCAGGATCGGCAGGACCAGCAGCAGCGCGAAGAACAGCGTCAAGGCCGCGGCCGCGAGCGACCGGCCGATCGGCACGCGCACGCGCGTCGCGCTGTCGTCGGCCGCTGCCGGGAGGAGCCCGAGCCCGATCACGCCGGCCAGCGCGATGACCGCCACCTGGCCCCACGCCCCCGGCCACGCGGTCACGACGAGCGCGGCCGCGATCGCGATCGAGGCGCGCTCGCGGTCGGGGCAGAGCGCGCGGGCCATCCCCCACACCGCCTGTGCCACCACCGCCACCGCCGCGATCTTGAGGCCGAGCAGCCAGCCGGCGCCGGCGAGATCCGCGCCCCGGATGAACAGGGCGAACAGCACCAGCGCCAGCGCCGACGGCAGCGTGAAGCCGAGCCAGGCGGCCAGCCCGCCCGGCAGGCCGGCGCGGAGAATCCCGACCGCGATCCCGACCTGGCTGCTCGCGGGGCCGGGCAGGAACTGGCAGAGGGCCACCACGTCGGCGTATGTCGCCTCGTCGAGCCACCGCCGCCGCACGACGTACTCGCGGTGGAAGTAGCCGAGATGGGCCACCGGGCCGCCGAAGGACGTGAGGCCCAGGCGGGCGGCGACCGCGAGCACCTCGAGGGCGGCGGAGAGGCGGCCGGACGGCATCGCTCGGTGGCGCGAGTATATAGGCTTGACCCCGTCGCCGGGACTCGCCATCCTTGAGCCGTCGGCGACCCGCCCGGGCCGCCGGCCTGCATCGCCCGACGTGGAGAAAAGGGGAGCGCTCATGCTCGATCTCGTGATCAGGAACGCGCGCATCGTCGACGGCACCGGGGCGCCTGCCTTCATGGGCGATCTGGGGGTGGCGGGCGGCAAGATCCGGTACGTGGGCCCGGCGAGCGGGCAGACCGCGGAGCGGGTGCTGGACGCCGACGGGCTCGTGCTCGCTCCCGGCTTCGTCGATCCCCACACCCACTACGACGCGCAGATCGCGTGGGACCCGATGCTCACCTGCTCGCCCTGGCACGGCGTGACCACCGTCATCATGGGCAACTGCGGCGTCGGCGTGGCGCCGGTGCGGCCCGAGACGCGCGAGATCCTCATGCAGGACCTGGTCAACGTCGAGGCCATCCCCTACGACGTCATGAAGGCGGGGATCGACTGGCAGTGGGAGAGCTACGGCCAGTACCTCGACGCGGTCGGCCGGGGCGGGCTCGGCATCAACGTGGCGGGCCTGGTCGCGTTCACGCCGCTCCGCCACTACGTGATGGGCGAGGCCTCGTTCGAGCGGGCGGCCACCCCGGACGAGATCGCGAGCATGCGACGGCTGCTCCGGGAGGCCATGGAGGCGGGCGCCTTCGGCTTCACCACCACCACCTCCCGCAACCACGTCGGGTACCAGGGGCGGCCGCTGGCCTGCCGCAACGCGAGCCGCGAGGAGCTGATCGGCGTGGTGGCCGGCCTCCACGACGTCGGCCGCGGCGCGATCGAGATCATCCTGAACTCGGGCGGCATGTACGCGGTGAGCGACGAGGACGTCGATCTCCTGCGGCAGATCACGCGCGCGAGCGGCCGGCCGGTGACGTGGCTCGCGCTCTTCGCTCACCCGGGTGAGCCCGGCTTCCACGACCAGACCTTCGCCAAGCTCGGCGACCTGGTGAAGCAGGCCATCCCCCAGGTGACGCCGCGGCCGATCATGAGCCAGGGCGATCTCAAGAGCCCGACCATGTTCGGCTCCTTCGTCTCGTGGCAGAAGGCGTTCAACCGGTCGCCCGCCGAGCAG